>LNFM01004810.1_pt1 | contig 24343 bp, 23 predicted proteins | sample 596031 | NCBI WGS metagenome assembly LNFM01 (sample SAMN04254537, study PRJNA301005) | activated carbon metagenome | isolation source: dual media filters at the Ann Arbor, Michigan drinking water treatment plant | place: USA: Ann Arbor | reverse complement strand
GCGATGGCGATGACAGTCTTGCCCGCCATCAGCGCGGCCAGTTGTTCCTGGATGGCTGCCTCGACCTCCGAATCGAGCGCGGAGGTCGCTTCGTCCAGCACCAGGATGGGCGCATCCTTCAGCAGCACGCGGGCGATGGCGATGCGCTGGCGCTGCCCGCCCGACAGCTTCACGCCCCGCTCACCCACATGCGCGTCATAGCCCGACCGCCCGCGCCAATCGGTCAGCGCCATGATGAAGTCATGCGCCTGGGCCTGGCGCGCGGCGGCCTCGACCATGGCGTCGGTGGCGTCCGGGCGGCCATAGCGGATGTTGTCGCGGATCGACCGGTGCAGCAGGGCGGTGTCCTGCGTGACCATGCCGACGGCGCCCCGCAGGCTCTCCTGCGTGACAGTCGCGACATCCTGCCCATCGACCAGGATGCGGCCCGTCTCGGGCGCGATGAAGCGCAGTAGCAGGTTCACCGCGGTGGTCTTGCCCGCACCCGAATGCCCGACCAGGCCGACACGCTCGCCCGGCTTCACCGCCAGGTCGAAGCCGCGCAGCACGCCGGCGGTGCGGCCATAGGCGAAGTGCACGCCATCGAATCGGATCCCGCCCTGCGTCACGTCCAGCGGCGCCGCACCAGGCGGGTCGGCCGCGGTGGGCGGCACGGCGATCGAGCCCATACTCTCCTGCACCACGCCGATATTCTCGAAGATGGCGGTCACGTTGAAGGCCACCCAGCCGGAGATATTGGCGATCTGCCAGGCCATCGGCAGCGCAGTGGCGACCGTGCCGAGCCCGATCTCGCCACGCTGCCACAACGCCACCGACACACCCGCCACCGCCACCATCAGCGACGCATTCAGCACCGACAGCAGCAGCCCGTTCAGCGTCACCAGCCGCACCTGCCGACTGAAGGCGGTGTTCAGCCCGAGCAAGCCTTCGCGCACGAAGGCGTCCTCGTCCTTCGCGCGGGCGAACAGCTTCACGGTCAGGATGTTGGTGTAGGAATCGACCACGCGGCCGGTCAGTGCGCTGCGCGCCTCCGATGCCGCGCGAGACCGGTCCCGCAGCCGCGGCACCAGGAAACGCAGCAGCACCGCATACAGCACGAACCACACCAGCACCGGCAGCGCGAGCCAGAGGTCGGCACTCGCCAGCCACAGCATCGCGCCGGTGCCATAGACCAGGATGTACCAGACGGCGTTGACCGACTGGACGATGCTCTCGCGCAATGCCGGGCCGGATTGCATCACGCGCGTCGCGATGCGGCCCGCAAAATCCTCCTGGAAGAAGGCCCAGCCCTGGCGCACCACATGCCAATGCGCCTGCCAGCGGATCATCGACGTGACCGCCGGCACGATGCCCTGCTGCGTGATCAGGTTCTGTGCGGTGATCGCGACAGGCCGCCCGACCAGCAGCACCGCGGCCATGCCAACCAGCGTATGCCAGGCATTGTCCCACAGGGCTTCCGGCCCATGCGCGCTCAGCAGCGACACCAGCGTGCCGATGAAGACCGGGATCAGCGCATCCAGCAGCGCCACGCACAGCCCGGCGACGAACAGAGCGCCAAACAGCCCGCGCGCCTGGCGTGCGAAATGCCAGTAGAAGCCCAGCAGGCTGCGCGGCGGCGCATGGTCGGGCACCGGCACGCCGAGGAAGCGCGACGCCGCCTCGCCCGGCGGCGTGACGGGATCGACCAGGCGTTCGAACATACGGACAGGCATGGGTGCAGAACGCGCCGCGCGCGTGCCGGCGTCAACCGCGCCCGGCTATTCCTGCGGCATGGCTGAGATGCGCCGCTGCGCCTCCTCGACGCTCACCTCCTCGACATGGGTCGAGATGCTCCAGCGATGCCCGAAGGGGTCGCGCAACGACCCGCTGCGGTCGCCGTAGAACTTGGTCTCGACGGCCGAGATCGCCTCCGCCCCGGCCGCCACGGCGCGCGTGAAGACCGCATCCGCATCCTCGACATACAGATGCAGCATGACCGACACCGCGGCGCCCTCCGGCGGCGCGAAGCCCATCTGCGGCCAGGCGCCGCCCAGCATCATCACGCTGTCGCCGATGTCGATCTCGGCATGACCGATGCTGCCGTCCGGCATCATCAGCCGCATCCGCTCGGTGGCACCGAAGGCCTTGGCGTAGAAGGCGATGGCGGTCGCCGGGTCCGACACCGAAAGATACGGCGTCAACGCGGAATAGCCCGGCGGAATGGGCGACACGGTCATGGCGGCGATCTCCCTCGCGAGGCCATCATGCTGCCACCACCCACCCGCCCGCGCCAGAACAAAACTGGAACAGTTTCGTGACGCGCGTCAGGCCGCGACCGGCCCCTCCGCCATCTCGACCGCCTGGCCGAGGTCCACGCTCAGCAGCCGCGACACGCCGCGTTCCTGCATGGTCACGCCGTACAGCCGGTGCATCCGCGCCATGGTCAGCGGATGGTGTGTCACCACCAGGAAGCGCGTGCCGCTCTCGGAAGCCATGGCGTCCAGCAGGTCGCACAGGCGTTCCACATTGGCGTCGTCCAGCGGCGCATCCACCTCGTCCAGCACGCACACGGGCGCGGGCTGGCAGCGGAACACCGCGAAGATCAGAGACAGCGCCGTCAGCGCCTGCTCGCCGCCCGACAGCAGCGACAACGTGGCGAGCTTCTTGCCCGGCGGCTCGGCATAGATCTCGAGCCCCGCCTCCAGCGGATCATCCGAACCCACCAGTGCCAGATGCGCTCGCCCGCCGCCGAACAGGCGCGAGAACAGGTTGCGGAATTCGGCATCGACACGGTCGAACACCTCGCGCAGCCGCTCGCGCCCCTCGCGGTTCAGGTGGCCGATCGACCCGCGCAGCTTGGCGATCGCGGACGTTACCTCGTCGCGATCATTGCCGATCTGGGCGACGCGTTCCTCGATCTCCGCCACCTCGATCTCGGCGCGCAGGTTGACCGGGCCCATCTCCTCGCGTTCGCGCGCCAGGCGCTCGACCTTGCGCCGCGCCTTTTCCTCGGCGGCGTCTGTCAGCTCGTCCGGTGCCTCGGGCAATTCAGCATCCTCGCCGAGTCGCTCCGCGATGCGCGCCGCCACCGCTTCACCCGCCGTCTGCGCGGCCTCGGTGGCGGCCTCGGCGCGCACCTGGCTTTCGCGCGCGGTGGCGAAGGCCGCGTCGATGCGGCGGCGGGCATCCGCGGTGTCGCGCAGCCGCGCCTCGGCCTGCGCCAGGGCGGCGGCGGCGGCGGCGTGCGCGGCTTCCGATTCCGCCAGCATCGCGGCGGCACCGCGCAGCCGCGCGCCGGCATCCTCGGGCGCCTCGGCCAGCGCGTCGCGTTCGGTCTGCGCCTCGTTGCCACGGCGGCGCAGGTCGATGACGCGGGCTTCCGCATCCTCGCCGCGCGCGGTCCACAGCGCGGCTTCCTCGCCCATCGCGACCAGCCTGGTCGCGACGCGCGTGGCCTCGGCCTCCAGCGCTGCGATGTCGCTGCGCGCGGTCACTTCCGCACTGCGCGAAGCGGCCAGCGCATCGCGCGCGGCGGTCACGGCAGCACGCAGCGCATCGAGATCCGGCAGCGCCGCCTGCTGCGCCACGGCATCGGCCAGCGCCGCCTCGGCTTCGGCACATTCAGTGGCGAGGCGCGCCAATTGCGGTTCCAGCGCCGCCAGCCGGCTCTCGGCCTCGGCTGCGCGGGTCGCCAGCGTCGATTCATGCTGGCGCGCGCCGCGGGCGGTGTGCTCGGCGGCGCGGCGGGCCTCGCGGGCGGCGTGCTCGGCGGCCTGGGAGCGGGTTTCGGCGGCGCCGTATTCCTCGGCGGCGCGGCGCAGCGCGGGCAGGTCGGGCAGCGCAGCCTCGGCGGCCCAGGCGGCGTCCTTGTTGGCCTCGGCCTCGGCGCGGTCGGCGTCCAGGCGGTCAAGCTGCGGCGCGATCGCCGCCAGCCGGCTTTCGGCGCGTGCATGGCGGGCGGCCAGCGCGCCCTCGGCCTGGCGGGCGGCGTTCAGCGCATCCTCGGCGCCTGTGCGGGCCTCGCGGGCGGTGGCTTCGGCGCGACGGGCCTCATCCTCGCGCGCGCCGGCGGCCGCGCGGTTGGCTTCGGCGGTGGCGGCCTCGGCCTCGGCGCGATCCAGCTTGCCCTCGGCTGCACGCAGGGCGTTGCGTTGCGCGAGCCGCACCGCGCCCGGCGTCGGTGCCCCGGCCCGCGCTGTATGGCCATCCCAGCGCCACAGCGCGCCTTCCTCGGTGACCAGCGACTGGCCGGGGCGCAGCGCCGCCTGCATGGCCGCGCCATCCGCGCCCTTGGGCAGCAGGCCGATCTGCGACAGTGCACGGGCCAGCGCCGCCGGCGCCTCGACCAGCCGCGACAGCGGCACCGCGCCATCGGGCAGCGCCGCGCCGGCATCGAGCGGCGGCAGCACGCGCCAGAAGCGCGGCCCGCCTTCGTCGGACGGGCTTTCGAGCGCCTCGCCCAGCGCCGCGCCCAGCGCGGCTTCCAACCCCGCCGGCACGCCGACCTGGTCCAGGATCGGCGCGGCGGCACCCGGTTCGCGGGCCGTCAGTACTTCCGTCAGGCCGTTCACCTCGGCCTGCGCGCGGGCGCGTTCGCCGGCGGCGGCGGTGGCGGCGCGGGCGGCCTCGGCATGGGCGGCAGCGGCCCAGGCACGCATCGCCTCGGCCTGTTCCAGCGCGGCGGTGGCCTGCGTCACCGCATCGGCTGCCGCCTGCACGGCGGCGGTGGCGGCCTCGCGCTCGGCGGACGGGATGTGTTCGGCCAGCGCGGCGTCGCGGTCGGCCAGCATGGCGGCGTGCTGGGCTGTGATTCGCGCGAGCCGATCCTCGGCGGCGCGGCGATCGGCCTCGGCGCGAGTGGCGGCGGCGGTGGCCTCGGCGGCGGCGCGGCGGGATTGGGCGTGGGTCTCGGCGGCGGCGGCGCGGGCGGCCTCGGCGGCTTCCAGCGCGGTGCGGGCGGCCTCCAGCGCGGCGTCAGCGGCGGTGACCTCGGCGGCGGCCTCGGCGCGCGCCTCGGCGGGGATGCAGGCGCGCGCGGCGGCGGCGTGGTCGGTCGCCAGGCGCGCATGGCCATCCTGCGCGCGGGCGTGGCGCGCCTGGGCGGCGTTGCGCGCCTCGGCGGCGGATTGCACGCGGGCGGCGGCCTCGGCGGCCTCGATGGTGGCGGCCTCGGCGGCGGCTTCGGCGGCCTTCGCGGCCTCGGCGGCGGCGGCCAGGGCCGCGACTGCGGCCTCGCGGCGGGCGGGCAGGGAGCCCTCGACCGCGCGCAATGCCTCCTCCTCGGCCATCAGGCGTTCGCGCGCGGTATCGGCGTCGCGCAGCACGCCCTCGGCATGGGACAGGTCGCGCTGCAACTGCGCGAGGCGCGCCTCGGCGGCCGCCAGGGCTTCGCGCGCGCGGCGGTCCTCGGCTTCCAGCCCTTCGGTCTCGACGCGGCGCCGTTCCAGGGCAGTGCGGGTGGTGGCTTCGGTGGCGCGCGGGGCGGGGATGGCCTGCTCGGCCTCGAAGGCGGCGATGGCGGCGGCTTCGGCTTCGGCCTCGGCGGCGCGCACGGCGGCCTTGGCGGCGGCGAGTTGTTCGCCGGCGGCACGCGACGCGGCATCGGCGCGCGCGGCCAGGATCGCCAGCCATTCGCCTTCCGCCTGGCGCACCAGCCCGGACAGGTTGCGATACCGGTTGGCCTGCCGTGCCTGGCGCTGCAGCCCCTGGCGCTGGGTGTCCAACTGCCCCAGCAGGTCCTCGGCGCGGCCCAGGTTGGTTTCCGCCTGGCGCAGCTTCAGCTCCGCCTCGTGCTTGCGGGCGCGCAGCCCGGCGATGCCGGCGGCCTCCTCCAGCACCTGGCGGCGGTCTTCGGGCTTGGCCTGGATCAGCGTCGAGACCCGCCCCTGGCTGACCATGGCGGAAGCCCGCGCGCCCGAGCCGATATCGGCGAACATGGTCTGTACGTCGCGGGCGCGGACCTCCTTGCCGTTGACCCGGAAATTCGAGCCCTCGCCGCGGTTGATGCGGCGGGTGATCTCAAGTTCGGGCTGCTCGTGGTTGGGCGGCGGCGCCAGCCCCTCGGCATCCTCCAGGCTGAGCATCACCTCGGCCAGGTTGCGCCCCGATCGCGTCGCGGTGCCGGCGAAGATGACGTCGTCCATCTCCCCGCCGCGCATCGCCTTGGCCGAGGTCTCGCCCATCGCCCAGCGCAGCGCTTCCACCACGTTGGACTTGCCGCAGCCATTCGGCCCGACGATCCCGGTCAGCCCCGGCCGCACCTCGACCACGGTGGCCTCGGCAAACGACTTGAAGCCGGCGATGCGGATGCGCGCCAGGGTGGCGCGCACCGAGGCGATGCGCTGCGCCTCGCTGCGCGGCGCGCCGTCCTCCTCCTCGGGGCCGGGCGCGGCCGGCGGCGGGGCGCCGTCATCCATCACGGGTTCGCGGCTTCGCGCGCGAAGCGGTCGAAGGCGATGGCGCCGCCGACCACGCGGCGGTTGAACACGAAGGTCGGCGTCGCCTGGACGCGGAATTCCTGCTCGCCCTTCTGGCGCTCGGCCAGGATCCAGCGGGCCAGGTCCACATCGGTCCAGGCGGCCTCGAAGGCGGCGCCCGACATGCCGGCGACGGCGGCGATCTTGCCGATCTCGACCTTGTGATCGACACCGCGCGCATAGGCCCAGCGGTCCTGGGTGGAAAACAGCGCGGTCAGGAAGGCCTCGTAGCGCTCGGGCGGGAAGGACCGCGCCACCACGGCCGCCCCCAGCGCCACCTGGTCGAGCGGGAAGTCCCGCCACACCAGCCTCACCCGGCCGGTATCGATCAGTTCCGCCTTCACGCGCGGGAAGGTGTCGCGGTGGAAGGCGCCGCAATGCGAGCAGGTGATCGAGAAGAACTCCTGCACCACCATCGGCGCATCGGCACGGCCGATCGAGCGTTCCGTCATGCGCGCGTCGGTCGCCGGCGCCGGGATGGGCGCATTGGAGGGCGCCGCCGGATCCGCGGTCTGGGCGACGGCCCGCCCGGCGGCGAGCAGGCCACCCGTGGCGAGAATGGTACGACGGTCGAACATCCGCGGTCTCCTTGCGTGCCGGCCGCAGGCAGGCGCGGCCGGGACGGATATAGGGGCGCGCCGCGGATATGGGACTCGGGTGCGGCTACCCCCTGTTCCGATAGACGCCGCGCGCCAATCTTGCCAGCGCATCCCGCAATTCCGGGGAATCGATGCCGGCCAGCGCCGATTCGACATGCGCCGGAAGCGCTGCCGGCGCCGGGCGCGGGGCCGGGCGGGGGGCCATCCCGGCCAGCGCGCGCTGGACGAATCGGAAGCGTTCCACCGCCACCCGCCCGAGCGCCGCATTGATCCGCCCCGCCAACTGCGGCGCCAGGTGCTGCAATTCCATCGCCACGGGGCCGGAACAGGCGAGCGTCAGCGTGCCCGACGACAGCCGCACCGGCTGCGACACCGCCGCCAGCGCCGGCCCCACCAGCGCCGGCCAATCCGCCATGATCTGCGCGCCCGCGGGGCTCTTGCGCTTGAAGGCGGGGCGTGTGAGCGCTGGCACCAGGGCGCCGAGCGGCCTCGGCCCGCCCAGGAACCGCCGATCCACCTGATCCCGTGCCATCCTCAACACCCCCCGCCGCCGACCTGCTCGCCTGGTACGACCGGCACCGGCGCATCCTGCCCTGGCGCGCCGGCCCGGGCGAGCCACGCGATCCCTACCGCGTCTGGCTGTCGGAGGTCATGCTCCAGCAGACCACCGTCGCCGCGGTCGGCCCGCGCTACGCCCGCTTCCTGGCCCGCTTCCCGACGGTGCAGGCGCTGGCGCGCGCCGATTGGGCCGAGGTCGCGCAGGAATGGGCGGGCCTTGGCTACTACGCCCGCGCGCGCAACCTGCATGCCTGCGCCCAGGCCGTCGTGGCCGCGGGCGGCTTTCCGGGCGATGTGGTGGGGCTGGCGGCGCTGCCGGGCATCGGCGCCTATACCGCCGCGGCGGTGGGCGCCATCGCCTTCGACGCCCCGGTGGTGCCTGTCGATGGCAATGTGGAACGCGTGGTGGCGCGGCTGCATGCCGTCGAGGCCCCGCTGCCGGGTGCGAAGAGGCACCTGACCGCCCTGGCTGCGACCTTCATGGCCGACCCCGCGGCGCGCGCGCGGCCGGGGGATTTCGCCCAGGCGCTGTTCGACCTGGGCGCCACCATCTGCACCCCGCGCAAACCGGCCTGCGCGCTGTGTCCCTGGCAGGCGGGCTGCGCCGCGCGGCGCGCCGGCATTGCCGCCACGCTGCCGCGCAAGGCGCCCAAGCGCGCCCGCCCGCTGCGCCACGGCGCGCATTTCCTGCTGCGCGACGATGCCGGGCGGGTGCTGCTGCGCCGCCGCCCCGCGAAGGGGCTGCTCGGCGGGATGCTGGAAGTGCCCGGCACGCCCTGGCGCGCCGAAGCCTGGGATGCTGCCGACGCCCTGGCCCACGCACCGGCGCCGGCGCCCTGGCGCCTGCTGCCGGGCCTCGCGCGCCACGGCTTCACGCATTTCGAACTGGAGATGGTGCTGTTCACGGCCGTCCTGCCGCCCGCGACGCCGCCGCCCGAGGGCGAATGGCAGGAGGTGGCGGCTGCCCAATCGGCCGTGCCGTCGGTGATGCGCCGGCTGCTGGACCTTGCAACGGCATAGGTCCCGCCCGGCGAGGCCGTTCATCGTCGCCCCCCGACGACACCTGCGAAAGCCCCGGCGCGTGACGATGTCGTAGGCGGGTCGGGCCTCCGCTCAGCGCCCGCCGCGCGCCGAGACCATCACGAAGGCCACCGCCACCAGCACCACCAGCAGCCCGATCCCCGCGATCATCATCGCCGATTGCTGCGCCACCGCCACCGCCGGCACCGACAGGCCCAGCACGCCGCCCACCGCCATGATCCGCCACGACCCCGCATGCACCCCGGCCACGAAGGTGCCCAGGCCCAGCAACAGCAGCAGGCCGATCTCGGTGGCGTTGTCGTTCACCACGCCGCGCACGGATGGCGCGAACAGCAGCATCATCGCCACCAGGAAGGCCGCCCAGTGCAGCGCCTGCGTCCAGATCAGGCGCGGCTTGCCGCCCTGCGTCGCGGCATGCGGCCAACCCGCGATGATGCACAAAAGCCCGAAGATCGGCGTCAGCACATACCAGTAGAGCAGGTTGGGTTGCTCGGACCCGCCCACCCAGGCCACGCCGGCGAAGCCCGCCACCAGCATCGCGAGGAAGGGCGCCTCCGACAGGATGATGCGCGTCCAGGACCGGCCGGGCGCGGCCACCGGTACCGGCGCGGGCGGCGGGAGCGGCGCGTCGTCGAGCTCGCGGTGCAGTTCGAGGTCGCGCGCGCTCGGCTGCGCCATGCGGGGCTGCGGGGCGTCGCCTCCGCTCACGGTGTCGCTCATCGCGTGCTCTCCTGCCTGTCGCCTGCCGAGCCTAGCCCACCGCGCCGTGCGCGGAATGCCCCGAATGGCCGCACCTACATCTGGCGCAGCACGTCCTCGCGCAATTCGTCGATCACGCGCAGCCGGCCGTCGCGCTGTTCCAGATGCCAGAACAGCCAGCCATTGCACGACGGCGCCTCCTGCACCGCCGCGCCGACCTTGTGGATCGACCCGGTGGCGAGGCCGCAGCGCAGCGTGCCATCGGCGCCGACGGTCGCTTCCCAGCGCTTCTGGCGGTCGAACAGGCGCGCGCCCGCCGGCACCAGGCCACGCTCGACCAGCGTGCCGAAGGGGATGCGCGGCTGCTCCTTCTTGGACGGCAGCGCGGCGGCGGCATCCTCGGGCGCGGGCTCGGTCGCGGCGATGCGCGCCAGCGCGGCATCGGCATAGGTCTGGTCGCGCTCGATCCCGATGAAGCGGCGGCCCAGGCGCTTGGCCACCGCCGCCGTGGTGCCGGAACCGAGGAAGGGATCGAGGATGATCTCGCCCGGCGACGTGCAGGCCAGGATCACGCGATGCAGCAGCGCCTCGGGCTTCTGGGTCGGGTGCAGCTTCGCACCCGCATCGTCGCGCAGGCGTTCGCCGCCGGTGCATAGCGGGATCAGCCAGTCGCTTCGCATCTGCAGGTCGTCGTTGAGCGCCTTCATGGCCTGGTAGTTGAAACGGTAGCGGGATTCCGGCCCGCGCGCGGCCCAGACCAGCGTCTCATGCGCGTTGGTGAAGCGCCGGCCGCGGAAATTCGGCATCGGGTTCGACTTGCGCCAGATGACGTCGTTCAGGATCCAGTAGCCCTGGTCCTGCAACGCCGTGCCCAGGCGGAACACATTGTGATAGGCGCCCATCACCCAGATGGTGCCGTCGCGCCGCAGCACGCGCCGGCATTCGGCCAGCCATTCGCGCGTGAAGGCATCGTAGGCGCCGAGGTCCGCGAAGCGGTCCCATTCATCGTCCACGCCATCGACCAGCGAATCATCGGGCCGCCGCAGCGTGCCCTTCAGTTGCAGGTTGTAGGGCGGGTCCGCGAAGATCGCGTGCACGCTGGCTGGCGGCAGGTGCTTCAGCCACGCGATGCAATCCCCGACCAGAACCTGGTCGAGCGGCAGATCGATCTGCGTGCCCAAAGCGTGACAACCCCATCCCCGCGAAGCCGGCAGAATCGCTTGTGCGACTCGGCAGGTCAATCATTTGTCTCTTTGTTTGCCCTCAGGCGGCGGGCGGGCCGCGTCCGCGGCCCTTGCCTTCGCGCCATGCACTGGCGCGCCCGGCGCGACTGATGGTCTGGGCGCGGTCGCGCTTCGCGCTCGCGGATCGAGGCAGGGCCTCGATCCGTTGTGTTGGCCTCAGGCGCCGGCGCGCGCGTTCGCGCTGTGCGCTCCCGGATCGCGGCAAAGCCTCGATCCGTTGTGGTGTGCCCGTGGGCTTTGTCGCTTGGTCAGCGGAACAGGGCGTCCACCGGGCCGAAGCCGCGCCGGTGGTGCGGTGTCGGGCCCAGCCGCGCCAGCGCCTCCCGATGTGCAGCCGTCGGATAGCCCACATGTCGCGCAAAACCATAGCCAGGCCAGCGCGTATCGAGCCGCGCCATCGCCCGGTCGCGCAACACCTTCGCCAGGATCGACGCCGCCGCGATCGACAGCGACAGCCCGTCGCCACCCACCACGCAGCGCACCGGGCAGGGCAGGGGCGGTGCCTGGTTGCCGTCGACCAGCGCGAGGTCCGGCACCACGCCGAGGCGCGCCAACGCGCGCACCATCGCGATGTGCGTCGCGCGCAGGATGTTGTGCCGGCCGATCTCCGCCGCCGAGGCCGCGCCGACGCCGAACTCCAGCAGCCCCGCACGCGCCGCCTCGCGCAGCGCGGCGAAGGCGGCCTCGCGGCGCGGCGCGTTCAGCCGCTTCGAATCATCGATCAACTGCGCCAACGCAGCGGACGGCGCGCCCAGGAACACCACCGCCGCGGCCACCACCGGCCCGGCCAGCGGCCCGCGCCCGGCCTCATCGATGCCGGCGACGCGGCCCTGGCCGGACTCGGCGCTGAAATCGGGGCGGGGGCGGGCCATGGACGCAGGCGTAGAGCAGAACCCGGCCCGCTGGAATCGCCCCGTCCGAACGACCCGCGCGCGACCCCGGCGGCGGCCCGGGCAACACGGCCGGCACAGCGCCGCGCTGCCCGGGCCCGGCCGCTGGCGCCGCCCCTCGCGCGCCGTTAGCCTGCGCCCAGGGCGGGCGGGGACGGGATCGCGCAGATGGCTTCGAACACAACCGCGCCCGCGCCGCAGGCCGCCCGCGCCGCCGCCTTCTGCGATCGCTTCGGCCTGCGGCTGCCCATCCTGCTGGCGCCGATGGCCGGCGCCTCGCCGCCGGGCCTGGCCGCGGCGGTGGCCAATGCGGGGGGCATGGGCGCGCTGGGCGCGCTGACCACCACGCCGGCGGGCATCGCCGAATGGGCCAGCGCCTTCCGCGCGCAATCCAACGGGTCGTTCCAGGTGAACCTCTGGATCCCCGACCCGCCGCCGGTGCGCGATGCGGCGCGGGAAGCGGCGATGGCCGATTTCCTCGCCGCCCACGGCCCCCGGCCGGCCATCCCCGAAGGCCCCTTCCTGCCCGACTTCGCCGCGCAATGCGCCGCGATGATCGAGGCCGGGCCGGCGGTGATCTCCTCCATCATGGGCGTGTTCCCGCCCGACATCGTGGCGGCGGCGAAGGCGCGCGGCATCGCCTGGTTCGCCACCGCCACCACGCTGGCCGAAGCGCGCGAGGCCGTCGCCGCCGGCGCGGATGCCATCCTCGCGCAGGGGGCCGAGGCCGGCGGCCATCGCGGCGCCTTCGACGCGGCGGCGGCGGAAGCGCAACTCACCGGCGGGCTGGCGCTGATCCCGCGCTTCGCCGATGCGCTGGACGTGCCCATCATCGCGACGGGCGGCATCGCGGACGCGCGCGGCATCGCGGCGGCGCTGACGCTCGGCGCCAGCGCCGTGCAGATCGGCACCGGCTTCCTGCGCTGCCCCGAAGCCTTGATCGCACCGGCCTGGGCCGATGCGATCGCCGCCGCCGAGCCCGAGGGCACCATGCTCACGCGGATCTTCTCCGGCCGGCTGGGCCGCGGTGTCGCCAATGCCGTGGCGCGGGCGCCGGCGCCGTCCGCCGCACCCTACCCGGTGCAACGCGCGCTGTTCGCGCCGGTGCGCGCGGCGGCCGAGAAAGCCAACGACCCCGCCGCGATGCAGATGTGGGCCGGCCAGGCGGCGCGCCTCGCGGCCGCCGAACCCGCCGGCGCGCTGGCCGCCCGGCTGTGGGAGGAGGCGCGCGCCCTGCTGCCCTGACGCGCGCCTACCGCGCCGCCCCGCGTGGCAGCACCAGCCACCCCACGACACCCGCGAGCAGCGCCACGCCCAGCACCGCGAATCCCGCCCGATACGCCGCCTCCGGCCGGCCGCCGCCGGCCTCCGGGAACAGCCCCACCACCGCCCCCATCATCATCGGCAGCAGCGCCGACCCCAGCACCTGCGCCAGGTTCACCGTGGTCGCCCCGCGCCCCACCAAATGGTCGGGGAACAGGCTGCGCGCCTCGGCCACCACCAGCACCGGATAGGCCGAGAACAGCACCAGCAGCACCAGCAGCAGCACCACGCCGGGCAAGGGGGCGCCAGGCCACGCCGCCAGCCCGCCCAGCATCGCCGCCGACAGCAACGCCCCCGCCGTGACGATCCGCCGCCTTGGCGCAAGCCGGCGCTCCAGCGGCCCCATCGCCAGCAGCCCCGCCGGCATCGCCACGCCCATCGCCGCCAGCACCCAGCCGCGCCCGGCGGCATCCAGCCCGTGCACATCCGCCAGATACGGCCCGGCCCAGAGCCCCAGCACGGTCGCCGCCGCCGCATAGGCCACCAGGTGCATCGCCAGCACGCGCGGCAGCCCCGGCAGGCGCCAGATCGAAACCTGGCCGACCAACGCCTCGCGCAGCGTCTCGGCGCGACGGGGCGGGGCAGGGCGGTCCGGCGGGTCGTCGCGCACCAGGCGCCACCACACCAGCCCGCAGGCGGCCGTCAGCAGCGCCGAGGCCCCCAGCGCCCCGCGCCACCCCACCAGCCCTGCCAACCCGGCCAGCGGCGCCCCCGCCAGCAGGATGCCGAGCTGCGAGAGCGCAAACACCCGCGACAGCGCCAGGGTCATCGCCGCCCCGGAATACCAGCGCGCGCACAACACCACCGCGGCCATGAACGACGCCGCGCTGCCTAGACCGACCAGGAAGCGCGCCGCCAGCAAGGTGGTGCCGTCGGTCGCGAAGGCCTGGCACGCCGCGCCCAGCACCGCGATGCCGGTCAGCGCGCCCACCGTGCGCCGCGGTCCGGCGCGGTCCAGCGCGATGCCCACCGGCACCTGCGCCAGCAGCAGCGCGGCGAAGAACATGCCGTTCGCCGCCCCCAGCACGGCCGGGCTCAGCGCCAGGTCGGCCGAGAGATCCGGCGCCACCACGCCCAGCGCCGCGCGATGGAACTGCGACAGCCCGGTCATGGCGGCGATCGCCGCCATCATCGCGACCGCGGCGGTCATGCAGCGAGGTCGATCCCGAGGCTCTCATGCAGTCCGCGCGCGCCCTCGGGTGTGAGGGTCAGGCGGCGGCGCGCCAGGATGTCGCCCTCGTTCGTGGCGGCCAGGCGGCGCAGCCAGCCGCGCTCCATCCAGGCGCTCGCCATCTCGCGCCCCAGCCCGCCGGCGAGGTGCGGGCGGCGCTCGCTCCAGTCCATGCAGTCGCAGGCGAAATGCCGCGCGGTGGCGGCGCGGTCGAGGTCGATCCCGGTCGCCGCCAGCCGCCCGCGCCTCGCCGCCGAGGCCTCCCAGCCGCCGGCCGCGGGCGTCAGCCAGCCCTGGCCCGTCAGGCGCTGGTGAACCGCCACGCCGAGCCGCCCGGCCAGGTGGTTCCAGCACAGCCTGGCCTCGCGCGCCGCCTCGCCATGCTTCCACTGGCGGGTGGGCGGCGCCAGGCGCGCGGCCAGCCCGCCCAGCGCCTCGATGGCCGCGGCGACTTCTTCCGACGCCAGGCGGTAGTAGCGGTGACGCCCCTGGGCATGGACGGCCAGCAGCCCGCCCTCGGCCAGCCGCGCGAGATGCCCGCTGGCCGTGGCCGGCGTGATGCCGCCGATGCGCGCCAGCTCGCCCGCCGTCAGCGCCTGCCCGCCCATCAGCGCCGCCAGCATGCGCGCGCGCGCCGGGTCGGCCATGAGCGCGGCGGTGGCGGCGAGCGGACCAGGGGCGGTGGGGTCGGACATGGCGGCATCCTCGCATCCTGCGGCGTGGCGCGACATGGCGGGCTTGCCGCCGCGCGCGCCGACCGGCCGCAGAGTGCACCGGTGCGCTGCGCGATGCTTCGGGCCGCAGCGAAGGGCGCGCAGCGCGCCGGCGCCATCGCCGGTCGCCGAACCGGGCCGGCGGCGCGGCGCCTTGGCCCGCATCCGGCGCCGCGATGCGTGGTGTGAGATGGATGCTGGTCCGCGCCGCCGTCACGGACCTAGCGTGATCCTCTCGCCTGCCCGGCCATGCGGCCGCAGCGCAACGGAAGGCACCCGATCATGGCCCGGCATGTCGTGGATGGCGCGCTGCTCACGTGCAGCTTCGGGGCCACACCCTCCGCACTCGGCGTGACGCCGGAGAAGCGGTCGAGCATCGGCACGCCGGCCGCGAACATCCTCGACCACATCCCCACCAGGAACATCCGCCCGTTTGGCATGTGCTCGGCGCCGACCAATCCGCAGGTCGCCGCCGCCACGACCGCGGCGGCCGGCGTGCTGACGCCGCAGCCCTGCATTCCCTGCACCGCGACACCCTGGACGCCCGGCGTGCCCAAGGACCTTCTGGCGGGTGCGCCTGTCCTGAACGACACATCGACGCTGGCGTGCATGTGGGGCGGCGTGATCACCATCACCGATGCCGGGCAGCCAAAGAGCCATGTTCCCTGACCCTGGCGGAGGCGACCGATGGCGCTGAAGCAGAATCCGAACAACCGCTTCCTGCGCATCGAGACAGTGCTGAAGGACAGCGCGGACGAGGATACCGACGACAATTTCGTCCTGATCCAGGCGCGCGGCGCCGAGGCCATGTCGATCCCCTACGCCTTCGACCTGGCGGTGATCGGCCCGAAGAGGCGATCGAGCGCGAGCTGCGCATCCCGCTGCCCTTCGCCGAGGTGAGCCCGTTCTTCCCCGACCTGGCTTTGCGCGACTACGCCGTCGCCGAGGTCTCGGCCATCGCCTTCGCGATCGGCTTCTTCGTCGCGGGCACGCCGGGCCTCTATGGCGCGCCGGCGGCCTATGCGCCGGGGCTGTACGTGGTCTCGCCGACCATCGCGCCGGTCATGGCCGGGCTCGTGCTGCGCACGCTGCCGGTCAAGAAGCTCGAGATATTGAAGCGCTCCGACGCATTCCCACGCGTCCTGCGCGCGCACCCGCCCGAGTGACGCGCCGCTCAGCGCGCGAGCCAGGACGCGAGGCGCTGCGGCACCTCCCGCATCGCCTCCTCCGCCCCGCAATAGGAGAATCGCAGGAAGCGGCTGCCGCGGTCGCGGTCGAAGTCGAGCCCGGTGGTCGCGGCGATGCCCGCACCTTCCAGCATCCGCGCACAGAAGGCGGCGCTGTCGTTGGTCAGGTGCCCGACATCGCACCACAGGTAGAAGGCGCCATCGGCCGCGGCGATGTTCGTGAAGCCCGCGCGCGGCAGGCCCTCCAGCAGCGCCGCGCGGCTGCGCGCATAGGCCGCCTTGTTGGCTTCCAGTTCGTCCACGCAGTCCATCGCGGCCTCCGCCGCGACCTGGGCGATGTGGGGCGCGGAGATGAACATGTTCTGCGCCAGGCATTCGACCGGGCGGACCAGGTCCTCCGGCAGCAGCAGCCAGCCGATGCGCCAGCCGGTCATCGACCAGTATTTCGAGAAGGAATTCACCACCACCGCGCTGTCGGAGAACGCCGCGGCGGTGCTCTCCGCCACCGTGCCCCAGGTCAGGCCGTGGTAGATCTCGTCGCTCACGAGCCGCACGCCGTTCGCGTGGCACCAGCGCGCGATGGCGGCGAGTTCATCCGGTGCCAGCATCGTGCCCGCCGGGTTGCAGGGGCTGGCGACGATCAACCCCTCGGGGCGCGGGTCCATGCGTTCCAGCATCGCCAGCGTCGGCTGGAAGCGCGTGGACGCATCGCAGGGAAGCAGCACGGGCTGCATGCCGAGCGCGGTCAGGATATTCGCATAGGGCGGGTAGAAGGGTGCGGCCATCGCCACCCGGTCGCCGGGGTCGAAGGCGGCCAGGAAGGCCAGCGGAAACGCGCCCGAGGCACCCACCGTCACGGCGATGCGCGCGGGCGAGACCTCCGCGCCGTAGCGGTCGCGATAATGCTTCGCGATGCGTGCACGCAGCGATACCAGGCCGAAGGCTTCCGTGTAGCCCAGCGCCGCGCCGGCGTTCAGCGCGCGGATGGCGGCGTCGGCGGCGCCGCGCGGCGCGCCGGTGCCAGGCTGGCCGACTTCCATGCGAATGATGCCCGGCGCGCCGGCCGGCAGGGACGCTGCGCGCGCATTGGCCGCGGCGATCACGTCCATCACCAGGAAGGGCGGCGCATCCGCCGCCCGGCCGATTTTCACCGCGCGAAGCTCCCGATCGCCACGCCCCCGCCGCGCGGGTCGGCCGCACCAGTGCAGGTCGACGTGCTGCCCGGCGCATAGCCCGGGCAGGAGATCACCAGCCCGCGCCCCGGCTGCGGCACCGCGGCGAAGATGTCGGCATTCGGCACGCGGCGCAGCACCGCGCCCATCGCGCCGCCCGCCGCCGCGCCCGCTTCCTGCTGGCCCGACCCGGCGCTGGCCGCGCGGAAGCCGCGCAACTCGCGGTTGGTGGCCAGCGCCACGCCCAGCGGCGCGGGCGACACGCTGCCCGACGGCGCGGCACCCAGCAGGATGCCGATCTCGGGCAGCACGCGCCCGGTGCCGAACAGGTTGTTCATCGTGAAGGCGCAGGTCACCGCATTGCCCTGCGAATCGAGCGTGACCAGCCCCGCCTGCGCGCCCACTGGCGGCCCGCCGGTCGATGCCGGCTGCCCGGCCAGCGCCGCCTGGAAGGCTGTGGCGGTCCCCGCCCCGCCATCGCCCGAGGCCGGCAGGAAATGCACCACGTCATTGCCGGCGGCCACGCGCACCGGCTGGGTGGCTTCGGCGCGCCCGGCGCGCAGGTCGCCATCGGTCAGCCCGCCGCCGGCCAGCAGGGAAGCCTCGGCCACGCGCTGCGACAGCGGCCCCTGGTACAATTCGCCCACGCCACCGTTTCGCATCTGCGCCAGCGTCGCGCCGAGGTCGAGCTGCGTGATGCGCTCGCCCGCGCGCAGCGGCCCGCCGCCGGGGCTGCCGAAGACGCGCCGCGCATTGGGGTCGGCCAGCAGCGGCGCGGCCACGGCGGCGATATCCTCGGCAAAGACGCGGCTGATCTCGGTGCCGAAGCGCGCCAAGTCCTCGGCCGGTCGCACCATCTGTTCGAAGGGCAGCCGGCCGCCGCGGGTATGCAGCAGGAACAGCCCGCGCGCCATCATGGGCACGGCGGCCGGGCGGTCGGTGCCCGGCGGCAATTCGGTGCGCGCGCCGGCCGGGAAGACCACCGCCTCGACCTCCCGCCGCGTGGCGGAATAAACCAGGCAGGCGCCGCCGCCGCCCAGCCCGGCGCGCGAGGGCAGCGTCACCGCCATGACGAAGGCGCCGGCCACCGCGGCATCCACCGCCGACCCGCCGGCGGACAGTATCTCGCGCGCGACGATCGCAGCGCGAGGTTCCTCGGCCGCCGCGCCGCCCAGGAAGCCGGTGACATGCCCCGCCGTGCCGAGCGGCACCGAGGGCGGGCCGCCGAAGCTCGGCACCAACGAATTCACGGTCGCACAGCCGGGCAGCAGCGAGGCCAGCAGCAGCGCAAGGCCGGGCCTGGCACGGCGCGGCCTGGCGGGGGCGTCGGTGCGGCGAATGGTGCTGGTCGTCATGGCCCGGGTCACGGCCTCCCCTGGTTCGCAGCCCGCCCACGCGACGGGCGGTCGTGATGCGGCGTTTCGTGGGCCGGCCTCGGACGCTGGCCCCCCTTGGCCCGCGACCCGCCCCCGTCTCCGCATCCCGCGGCTGCCGGGTCGGCCATAGACGCCTTCGCCCCGACCGGCAACCGCCGCGCCCGCGCGCGCTCCCTGGCGAAACCGCGCGCCGCTGTTGAGCGAAACCTTCGCTGCCCGCATTCTGGACCCAGGCGGGCGGTGGCGGGTAAGCCGCATCGGGAACGCGCCGCCACCTCCATCGGGTGGCGGCCAGGCAGGCGCCAAGGCGCCGGGAGAGACCATGAGGCGATCCTTGTTGCTGGCCGCGGCCGGCCTGGTGCTCGGCGGGCGCGCCATGGCGCAGTCCTTCTCGGACGCGCAGCGCGACGAGATCATCGGCATCCTGCGCGAGGCGCTGCGGCGCGACCCGTCCATCCTGCGCGACGCCTTCGCCGCCATCCAGGCCGCCGAGGAGCGCGACCGCGGCGAGGCCCAGCGCGCCGGCATCGTCGCCCAGCGCGCCGCCCTGTTCGACAATGCCGAGGACCCGATCCGCGGCAATCCGGCCGGCAATGTCAGCATCGTCGAGTTCTTCGACGTCCGCTGCCCCTATTGCAAGCGCCTGCACGAGGATATGGCGGAGCTGGTCAACCGCGACCGCAACGTCCGCGTGGTGATGAAGGACATCCCGATCCTCGGCCCGGCCAGCGTGCTGGCGTCCCGCGCCCTGCTGGCGGCGCAGCGCCAGGGCAAATACGTGCAGCTCCACGACGCCTTGATGCGAAGCCGCGGCGAGCCGACCGAGGCGATGATCCGCGCCGAGGCGCAGCGCGCCGGCCTCGACGTGCCGCTCCTGCTGCGCGAGATGGCCGACCCCGCCATCCAGCGCCGCCTGGACACCAACCTGGCGCTGGCGAGGACGCTGCAGATCGAGGGCACGCCGGCGCTCGTGATCGGCGACACGCTGATCCCGGGCGCGGTGCCGCTGGCGCAGCTCGAAACCCTGGTGGCGCAGGAAAGGCAGCGGCCGCGATGAGCGCCGGCGGGCCGGGCACCGCCTTCGTCTGCGCCACCTGCGGCACGCAGCACGCGCCCGCCGCCGCCCCGCCGCCCGGCTGCGCGATCTGCGAGGACCCCCGCCAATGGGTGCCCGCGACCGGCCCGCAATGGACCACCACGCAGGCCCTGGCGCGCCGCCACGCGATCGGCTGGCGGGAGGTCGCGCCCGACCTTCTGGGCTGCGGCATCTTCCCGGATTTCGCGATCGCGCAGCGCGCGCTGCTGCTGCGGACACCCGCCGGCAATGTGCTGTGGGACTGCCTGGGGATGCTCGACCCCGCCACCATCGCCATCGTGAAGGCGCTGGGCGGCATCCGCGCCATCGCCATCAGCCACCCGCACTACTACGGCGCGATGGTGGACTGGGCGCGGGCCTTCGATTGCCCCGTGCTGCTGCACGAGGCCGACCGCCGCTGGGTGATGCGCCCCGACCCGGCGATCCGCTTCTGGTCGGGCGAGACCCAGGCGGTGCTGCCGGGCGTCACGCTGCATCGCCTCGGCGGGCATTTCGCCGGCGGGACCATCCTGCACTGGTCGGCGGGCAAGGGCGCGATCATGACCGGGGACATCGCCTCGGTCGCGCCGGACCGCCGGCATGTCTCGTTCATGTGGTCCTACCCCAACTGGGTGCCGCTGCCGGCCGCCGAGGTGGCGCGGATGGGCGCGGTGCTGGATGCGATCGACTTCGACACGGTCTATGGCGCCTGGTGGGACCGGGTGATCCCGCAGGACGGCAAGGCGGCGGTGCGGGCCAGCGTGGCGCGCTACCTGCGCGCGCTGGCCGGACCCGCGCCGCTGGCCGATTGACCCGTCCGTTTTTCGGTCAGCGGACTGCGTCATTCGGGGTATCGTCACCTCGGCATGATACCGCCGGGGCCGACAGGCCGGGTCCGGGTGCCGGCGAGGGATTGGCATGAGCGGCTGGAACTCCCGCCCGCCGGGGCCGGGTGATGACACGACGGGCCGCGCGGCCGGCGATGACGCGCCCGGTGGTGGCACCGAAGCCCGCGGCGCGACGTCGCTGCCGGACGACGACACCGCGGGCAGCGTGGCGGGCTTCGTCGAAGGCACCCTGATCCTGACGCCCGCGGGCGAGGTCCCGGTCGAACGCCTTCGCGCCGGCGACCTGGTGGTGACCCCGCGCGCGACATCGCCCGCGGCGACGCTGGCCTGGGCCGGGCGGATCGCGGTGGACCTGATGGCCCACCGCTTCCGCGACGTTGCCGCGCCGGTGCTGGTCAAGGCCGGCGCCCTGGCCGAGGGCGTGCCCTTCCGCGACCTGCATGTCAGCCCGAACCACGCGCTGTTCGTCGATGGCCACCTGGTGCCCGCGCGGCTGCTGGTCAACGGCCTGACCGTGATCCACCAGCGCTGGCTGCGGGAGGTGACGTATCATCGCCTCGAACTCGACCGGCACGACCTGCTGGTGAGCGAGGGCGCGCTGACCGAGAGCACCCCCGACAACGGCAACCGCGCCGTGTTCGAGCCGCCGGGCGCCGTGCCCATCGGCGCCGATGTCGTGGCGCGCCGGGCGGCGGGGCACCATGCCGCCGCCTGCGCGCCCGCCCTGGCCGAGGGCGATGCGCTGCTGCACGCGATCCGCATGCGCCTGGGCACCCGCGCGGGGCATCTGCAGGCGCGCCGGCGCCCGGTCTGACCCTGGCCGGCGCCACCGCGCGAGAGTATGCCTGCGCCGCGGCGTCGGCCGGCGCGATGCGCGCCCGGACGCACCGCCACCCGAACACGAGGACCGCGTCCATGCTCAAGATCCACGGCATTCCCCGCTCGCGCGCCTTCCGCTGCATCTGGGCGGCCGAGGAAGCCGGCCTGGCCTACGAGGTGATCCCGATCGGCTTCCTGCCCGGCTTCAAGCTGGAACGCGCCGTGGCCATCAACCCGAACAACAAGATCCCGGCGCTGGAAGACGGCGACCTGGTGCTGTTCGAAAGCCTGGCGATCAACCTCCACATCGCCGCCAAGGCCGGCGCGCCGCTGATGCCCGCCGGCGACGATGCCTCGCGCGTCATGCAATGGACGCTGTGGACCGCGACCGAGGTCGAGCCCCACGTCATGCGCTGGTCCTACAACGCCTACCTGAAGCCCGAGGCCGAGCGCGTGGCGTCTGAGGCGGCGGCAGGCAAGGACCTGCTGGATGCCCGGCTGCGCGTGCTCGATGGCGAATTGGCGCAGCGGCCGCACCTGCTGGGCGCGGACTTCACCGTGGCCGACCTGAACCTGGCTTCGGTGCTCTATGGGTCGTGGCTGAACGGGTACGACTACGCGCCCTTCCCCAAGGTGAAGGCGTGGATGGATGCCTGCATGATCCGCCCGGCCGCGCTGCGCGCGCGCCAGCTGCGCGAGGGCTGAGCCGTCCCGGGGGGTGCCGTTCGCCGTCGGCGCGCGGCACCCTGCGCCGTCACGCACGGCGCCGCGCGACCGGACGGCCCGGCGCTACCGCCAGGCGTAGCTGCGGACCGAGCAGGTCTCGATATTGCGCTGCTCCAGGATGCGCCCGTCCATGTACACCACCCGCATGTCCACGGTGCAGACGCCCACCGGCGGCAGGCCGATCCGCATCGACGCCCCCGGCGGCAGGATCTGGCGCGGGCCGAGCCGGTCGCGGCCCCAGCTGCGCTCGCTGGTGAGTGAGACATAGATCTCGCGGATCGGTTCGCCGCTGCGGTTGACGAAGGTGAAGGACGGGTCGTCGCGCTCCACCTCGCGTTCGGGCGGCGGGGGTGGCGGCGTGGCGGCCTGCGGCACGTCGCGCCCGAAGGTGATGCGGCTGAGCGTGCAGGCATGCACCCCCAGGTGCCCGTCCTCGGTGCCGTCTGCGAAGCGCACGCGGATATCGAGGTAGCAGTCGCGGAAGCTGGGTTCGACATAGACCTGCATGCCCGGCCGCAGCGGACCGCGCTGGAGGATGTTCGGCCCCCATTCCGTGACGCTGGAGGGCGAGACATTGGCCGATACGATGGTCTGCCCGGTGTTGTTCTGCAGCCAGAATCGGTTCTGCGCCGCGGCCGGGGCGGCGGCGGCCAGCAGCAGGACCAGGGCGGCGAAGAAACCAGGCAAGCGCATCGTCGTCTCCCGCAACGGCAGCCATACTACCCCCATACGCGCGGCAGGGTGATGGCGTCGTGAAGGATGGACGGATGGACCCGACGCGGCCGGCGATCCTGGTGCTGGGGGCGGGCGGGCACGGCAAGGCGGTGCTGGACCTGCTGATGGCCCATGGCGGCTGGCGGATTGCCGGCGTGGTCGATGGCGCGCCGCGCGTCGCCGCCGTGCTGGGCGTGCCGGTGCTGGGCGATGAATCTGCCTTCGCCGGGCTTCTCGCGGCCGGCGTGGCGGCGGCGCATCCGGCGATCGGCGACAACGCCCAGCGCATCGCCGCCGCCGCGCGTCTGCTGGCCGCCGGCTTCGCGCTGCCCGCGCTGGTGCATCCCGCCGCCATCATCGGCCATGGCGCGACGCTGGCCGAGGGCGTCGCCGTGCTTGCCCGCGCCGTGATCGGCCCGGATGCGCGCATCGACCGCCTGGCGCTGGTGAACACCGGCGCCATCGTCGAGCATGACTGCGACATCGGCGAGGCCGCCCACATCGCCCCGGGCGCGGTGCTGGCCGGCGGCGTGCGGATCGGGCCCGGCGCGATGGTCGGCGCCGGCGCGGTGATCCGCCCTGGCGTCGCGGTGGGTGCGGGGGCCATCATCGGCGCCGGCGCGGCCGTGCTGGCCGACGTGCCCCCTGGCGCGACCGTCGCCGGCGTGCCTGCCCAGCCCCTTCGCCCGGAGCCATCGCTATGACCCTGCCGCGCCGCATGATCCTCGCCGCCCCCGCGCTCGCCATCGGCAGCGCGCGGGCGCAGACGCCCGGCTGGACAGTCGCGACCGAATACCCGGCGACGTCCATTCCCGGCGAGGGCGTGGCGCATTTCGCCGCCGCCGCCACCGCGCGCGGCGTGCCGACCACTGCGGCGCCTGGCGCGCCGGATGGCTACCGTTCGGCCGCGGCGCTGGACGTGCTGGCGGCCGGGCGCTTCGCCGCGGTCGATTCCTTCACCGGCGCGATGAATGCGGTCGATCCGGTCTTCCTGCTCTCCTCACTGCCCTTCCTGACCGGATCGCACGCCGATGCGGCGCGGCTGCGGGACCTGGCACGGCCGCGCTATGTCGCGACGCTGGAATCGCGCGGCGCGGTGCTGCTGTGGACCACGCCCTGGCCGCCCTCGGGGCTGTGGGCCAACCGGCCGGTGTCGAAGCCCGAGGATCTGCGCGGGCTGCGCGTGCGCACCTACGACGCCACCGGCACCGAGGTGCTGCGCGCCGCCGGCGCGGTGGCCGAGGTGCTGTCCTTCGCCGAGGTGGAGGCGCGCCTGGCCGCGGGCACGCTCGATGCCGTGCTGTCGTCGGGCGATGGCGGGGCGGGGCGGCGGCTGTGGCGCTGGCTGCCGCATTTCACCGAGCTGAACTACGCTTGGCCGCTGTCGCTGGCCTTCGCGTCGCGCACCGCGCTGGCCGCACTGACACCGGCGCAGCAGCAGGCCGTGCGCGAGGCCGGCGCCGATACCGAGGCGCGGCAATGGCAGGCGATCGAAGGGCGCCTCGCCGCCAATCGCCAAGTCATGCGGGAGAACCAGGTGGCGGTCCACGAGCCCGATGCGGCGCTGCGGGCCGCGCTGCGCGGCGCCGCCGCCGGCGCGATCACGGCGTGGGAGGCGCGCGCCGGCGAGGCCGGGCGCGCGATCCTCGCCGCGTATCGCGGGTGAGGTTTTTCTGATCCCTCAAGCGGCGGGCGGCGGCCATCCGGGTTCCCATGCGCGTTGCGGAGCAACG
>LNFM01004808.1_pt1 | contig 24349 bp, 19 predicted proteins | sample 596031 | NCBI WGS metagenome assembly LNFM01 (sample SAMN04254537, study PRJNA301005) | activated carbon metagenome | isolation source: dual media filters at the Ann Arbor, Michigan drinking water treatment plant | place: USA: Ann Arbor | reverse complement strand
GGTGTGCACCACGCGCTGTGGCTGGTGCGCCACGGCCTGCAGGCGCAGGTGGTGCTGGGCCATGTGCAGGAGCCCGCCACCCTGTACGAAATGGTCACCGCCCGCGACCCCGACCTGATTGCCGCGGCCAGCCTGGAGGCCGGCGAGCACCTGATGGCCCCCGCGCGTGCGCTGCTCGAAGCTGCTGGCGTGCCCTGCGAAACCGAGGTGGGCGTGGGCGACGAGGCCCACACGCTGGTGGACATGATCGAGCGCACCGGGTGCGACATGGTCATCATCGGCGCGCGCGGGCAAGGCGCACTGTCGAGCGCGTTGCTCGGTTCCGTGTCGCAGGAAGTGGCCCATGCCAGCCCGGTGCCGGTCACCATCGTGAAGCACGGCGAGGCATTTGCCGTCACCGAGGGTGGCACGGTGGAAGACCTGGAGGACTGAGCCCGCCTCGCGCCCTGCGCCTTGTGTGTGCCCCACAAAAAAGCCGCCTCGGGGCGGCTTTGCGTTGTGCGCGGCCGTCAGGCCGGTGCGGCTCAGTCCAGCGAGATCTTCTGCTCGCGGATCAGCTTGTGCCAGCGCTGCACCTCGGTGCGGATCAGGTCGCCGTACTGCTGCGGCGTGCTGGCCACGGGCTCGATGCCAAAGTCCACCAGCTTCTGGCGGATGGCGGGCTGGTTGATGGCGGTGGCCACCTGCTTTTGCAGGGCGGCCACCACATCGGCTGGCGTACCGGCCGGGGCCACGATGCCCACCTGGGCCGATGCCTCCACGCCCTTGAAGCCGAGTTCGGCAAACGTGGGCACATCGGGCAGCTGGGGCAGGCGCGTGGCGTGGGCCACGGCCAGCGGGCGCACCTTGCCGCCCTTGATGAAACCTGCGCCTGCGGCCAGGTCCACCATCATCGCGTTGACCTGACCGCCGGCCAGGTCGGTCAGGGCAGGTGCCGCGCCGCGGTACGGGATGTGCACCATGTGCAGGCTGCTGTGGACCTTGAGCAGCTCCATCGCCAGGTGGTGCGGGCTGCCCGCACCGGCCGAGCCGTAGCTGAACTTGCCGGGCGCCGCCTTGGCCTTGGCCACAAAGTCCTTGGCGTCGCGCACGTCCGAGTTGGGGCCCACCACCAGGATCATGGGAAAGCGCCCCATCAGCGTGACGGGAACGAGGTCTTTTTCAGGGCTGTACGAGAGCTTGCTGTACAGCGCGGTGTTGAACACCATGGTGCCGTTGTCGGCCGACAGGATGGTGTAGCCGTCTGCCGGTGAGCGTGCCACGTCCGATGCGGCAATGGCGGTGTTGGCGCCGGGCTTGTTCTCCACCGTCACGGTCTGGCTGATCTGGGTGGACAGCTGCTGGCCGATGGTGCGCGCCAGAAAGTCCGATCCGCCGCCCGCGGGGTAGGGCACCACCCAGCGGATGGGCTTGGCGGGGTAGCTCTGGGCAAACGCCACAGAGGGGCCCGCCAGAACGGCCAGGGCCGCAAGCAGCCCGGTGGCGCAACGACGATTGAGCATGGTGTCTCCTGAAGTAGGTCAAACGATTTAAGATTTAGCAATGATATTACGCAATGCGTAATGAGTTTCTCCGCGATTGCCCCTACGGACTCCTGCGCATGCCAAACCCTGCCGCCCCCGACCTCTCCACCAAACGCCGCCAGCGCGTGCAGTCGGCCGAAACCGGCATGACCATCCTGAAGGCCCTGGCCCGTCTGGGCGGCGCAGCCAGCCTGACGGCCATCGCCGCCGAGTGTGGCGAGAGCGCCGCCAAGGTGCACCGCTACCTCAGCAGCCTGACCAGCGAGGGCCTGGTGGCCCAGCACCCCGCCACCCAGCACTACCACCTGGGGCCCGAGGCGGTACGCATTGGGCTGGCCGCGCTGCGCCAGTGCGACCCGGTGCGCATGGGCGAGGCCGCGCTGCTGCGCCTGCGCGAATCGCTGCAGGTGACCTGCTTCATCGCCGTGATGGGCAACATGGGCCCCACGGTGATGCGCATGGAAGAGCCCTCGCTGCCCGTCACCGTCAACATCCGGCCCGGGTCGGTGCTGCCAGTGGTGTGGTCGGCCAGCGGGCAGGCGTTTCTGGCGTTTTCGCAGGTTGCCGACCTGCGCACCCGGGCCGAGGCCGAACTGGCCGCCGCCACGCCCGAGCAACGCGCAATGCTGGGCGGGGCCGACCCCCTGCAGGCCCTGTGCCAGCGTGCACGCGCCCAGGGCTGCGCCACCGTGCAAGACATCCTGCTGGCCGGCATCAGCGCCATTGCCGCACCCATTTACGACGCACGCGGCCACGTAGCGGCAGTGCTCACTTCGCTTGGAGCCAGCAATGGCTTTGACGCACGGCCTGACGGCCGGGTGGGCCCGAGCGTGGTGCAGGAGGCCCAGGGCATCAGCGCAGCCATAGGGTTTTCTGCCACTGGACAGCCGCCACAACCCTGACAACGCGGCCCTGCGCACGGGGCGTGGCTTGACCGCTGTTTGGATAATTACGCAATGCGTAATAGCATTGCGCAAAACATCTGCGAGTTGCGCCATGACCTTGCCCCCGCTTTCCACGCCGCTTACACCCGCTGGCCGCTGCCCGGTAGACCACCAGGCCCTTGCGGGCGCAGCTGCCGCCGCCCTGGCCCCCAACGGCTGCCCTGTCAGTGCCCGCGCCGCCGCCTTCAACCCGTTTGAGCCCGCCTACATGCAGGCCCCCGGCGACTACCTGCGCTGGGCGCGCGAGGAAGAACCCGTGTTCTGGAGCCCCGAGCTGGGCTACTGGGTGGTCACGCGGTACGAGGACGTGAAGGCGGTCTTCCGCGACAACATCCTGTTCTCGCCATCGGTGGCGCTGGAGAAGATCACCCCTGCATCGCCCGAGGTGCTGCAGATCCTGCAGGGCTACGGCTTTGCCATGAACCGCACCATGGTCAACGAGGACGAGCCCGACCACATGGCCCGCCGCCGCCTGCTGATGGATGCGTTCTTGCCCGAGCGGCTCATCACGCTGGAACCCATGGTGCGCCAGCTGGCACGCCAGACCATGGACCGCTTTGTGGACCAGGGCCGCGCCGACCTGGTGGCCGAGATGTTCTACGAGATCCCGCTCACCATCGCGCTCAAGTTCCTGGGCGTGCCCGATGAAGGTGCCGAGCAGCTGCGCCAGTTTGCGGTGGCCCATACGCTCAACACCTGGGGCCGCCCCACGCCCGCAGAGCAGATCGAGATCGCGCACAACGTGGGGCGCTTCTGGCAAACCGCGCAGCACATTCTGGACACCATGCGCGCCCAGCCTGACGGCGAAGGCTGGATGTACGAAACCATCCGCCATCACATCGCCCACCCCGACGTGGTGCCCGAGTCATACCTGCGCTCGATGATGATGGCCATCCTGGCCGCCGCGCACGAGACCACCTCCAACGCCACGGCCAACGCCTTCCTCACGCTGCTGTCGCACCGCAAGGCGTGGGACGACATCTGCGCCAACCCCGCGCTCATCCCCAACGCGGTGGAAGAGTGCCTGCGCGTGGCTGGCTCCATCATTGCGTGGAGGCGTGTGGCCACGGCCGATGCGGTGGTGGGCGGCATCCACCTGCCCAAGGGCAGCAAGCTGCTGCTGGTGCAGGCCTCGGCCAACTTCGACCCGCGCCATTTCGAGAACCCCGACGAAGTGGACGTGTACCGCGAAAGCGCGGTGGAGCACATGACCTTTGGCTACGGTGCGCACCAGTGCATGGGCAAGAACATCGGCCGCCTGCAGATGCGCGTGTTCATCGAAGAATTCGTGCGCCGCCTGCCGCACATGCGCCTGGTGGAAGGGCAGCACATCGACTACCTGTCCAACACCTCGTTCCGCGGCCCGTCCGAGCTGTGGGTGGAGTGGGACCCGGCGCGCAACCCCGAGCGCCTGGTATCCACGCCGCCTGCCACCGCACTCGCTGCCGCATCCGCCACCTTCACCATCGGCCCCCCGGCCAAGGAAGGCATCACCCGCACCGTGGTGCTGCAAGCCCGCGAGCCCGAGGGCGACGGCCAGTGGCGCCTGGTGTTTGCCAGCCCCGACGGCGCTGCGCTGCCCGCGTGGTCAGCCGGCGCGCATGTGGACCTGGTGGCAGGCGGCTACCGCCGCAAATACTCGCTGTGCGGCCGCCCGGAAGACCGCCACACCCTGCAGGTGGTGGTGCAGCGCGAGGCCGCGGGCCGCGGCGGCTCGCGTCACTTTTGTGATGCACTGGCGCTGCCCGTGGGCAGCACGCTGCAACTGGCCGGCCCCAAAAACATGTTCCGCCTGGATGAAACCGCCCAGCGCTACGTGCTGATGGCCGCGGGCATCGGCATCACCCCCATGCTGGCCATGGCCGACCGCCTGAAGGCCCTGGGCAAGCCCTACACCCTGCACTACGCAGGCCGTGCCCGCGCGCAAATGGCGCTGCTGGCGCGCCTGCAGCAGGACCACGCCGCCCACCTGCACCTGTACATCAAGGCCGAAGGCCAGCGCATGGATTTGCCCGCCCTGCTGGCCGGTGTCACCCCGCAAGCCCGCGTGTACGCCTGCGGCCCCAACCGCCTCATCGACGAGCTGGAAGCCCTGGCCACCGCCTGGCCCGAAGGCGTGCTGCACTACGAACACTTCAGCGGCGAAGGCGCCGCGCTGGACCCGGCCAAGGAACACGCCTTTGTGGCCGAGCTGCGCGACTCCAACCTGCAGGTGCATGTGCCGCCCGACCGCACCCTGCTGCAAGCCCTGCAAGCCGCTGGGGTGGACGTGCCCTGCGACTGCAACGAAGGCCTGTGCGGCACCTGCGAAGTGGCCGTGCTGGACGGTGCCATCGACCACCGCGACAAGGTGCTGACCCACAGCGAGCGCGCGGCCAACAAGCGCATGCTGGCCTGCTGCTCACGGGCGGTGGGGGGGCGGGTGGTGCTGGCGCTGTGAGGTGTTGTGAGATGCTGATGTGCTATCAACTAAATAGCAATCAGGGATGAATCTGCGGGGGCTACCGGCTCATTTCGCTCAGAATTTGCCAGGAAGTCGCCCCGTGGCGAGCCTGACTTGGTGGGGATGCACTGGCAACAGCTTCGTCGTAGCCCCTGTCACCGCTTGCGGTGGTCTGCGCGCCACAGGCAGGCAGCTATGGCAGGGCCAGCGCATCCAGGGGGCTGGTCGTACCGCCAGCCGCCACCGTCAGCACGACCGGAATGCGCTTGCGCTCTGGCGGGCGGCCAATCTGCTGCAGCCATGGCAGCTCCATACCCAGCACCTGCCGGTACAAAAACAACAGCGCATTCAGTGCTTGCCGGTGCGTGGCGGGCGCTACCTTCTTCTCGGTCGCCAGCATGGTCAGAAAACCTTCGACGTCCGCTTGCCCCATTTCGCGAGGGTGCCGAAATGCGCCCTGGGTTCGTGCTGCCCACAACACGAATGCCTTGGCCCAATAGACGTAAGCCTTTTCGGTCTGTAGGCTGTAGTGCAGGTAGCGAACCCTCTCGCGTACCTGATCCAGCAGCTTGACGGACCGTGGAGGAACCCAGTCAGGTTTGTCGGTTCTGTTATGCCTGTTCATGCATACAGTATGCTGCGCTACAGGCCTGATTTCAAACACTTTTTTGGACTGATATGCGACTTTGTTTAACGACCACGACTGTGGGTATCCTTCGTCTGGTCAGATAAACCATAATTTAAATGCTCTTCTTCCCTGCAAGCAACCTCGGTCGAAGCGTCGCCTTCTTGTGGCTGGGCGCATGTTGTGCGCTACTTGCTTTTGGGTTCATACAGCGTGATATTCACGACATGCCAGTTGCATTTCTCTGGCTGCTGGTTGGGTTAGCATTTCCCGTGGGGTTCATTGGCCTCTTAGTTGCAGGTGGGGTTTGGACCGCTATCTCAACCAACCTTGGGTTGACCTATTCCCCTTTTCTCGACCTGTTGCCGTATTGGTTTGTAATCGTCGCGCTTGGATATATTCAGTGGTTCTATGTTGTGCCAAAAGTTGTTGAAAAGTTGCTTCATGTTTTGCGCCGCATTTAACAGGTTCGTCGAATGGACCCACAACGGCGACCGTCATGGTCGCCATTCTTCACAACTGAGTGCGCCGTTGCGGCCCATTCACGGCCAACGTTAAATTGCTATGCCGCTTTACACCTATATCGCCGCATTCAAAGGAGCGACATATGCCTCGCAGGGGAGCTTCAGTAACTTCAAAGGTTTCGTATCAGCATGGTCAGACCTGCCAGCGAATGCACTCCCCGGACTGACGCCTGCGCTGAAGAAAGAACTTACGCAAAAGGCATATCGTGGTGAGTTTCTCGAAGTGCCGAACAAGAAGCATCTTTGGAGAAAATCCATTAACCTCAATGGAGATGAATTTGTTGTTTATGCAGTTCAAACGCAAATTTAACTGGTTGCTCCATCGGACGGCTTCGCCGCCCGCTGAGCGCCAACGTTAGGCCTCACAAATGCTGCAACTCCAGACTCCTGTGCTGACGTTCTCCAGTGATCGTTCGCCGTTCCACGACGGTATGAACGAGGAGACTGCCGCCTTTGAATTGGTGTGCATCGTTTGCGGAGAGTCCATCAAACGCAACGCACTCGCCGCCATCTCTGCGGGAGAACACTGGTACCGTGGTTTGCGCCGAGATGAGCAACACGAGGTTGCGACAAAGTTCGGTCTGAAGTTCAGCGTAGAGGGCCCGAAAGAACTGCCGTATGCCCGTATGCCAAACGGGCGGTACGCCTACTTCTCCGTGGTTGCCTGTTCGCGCTGCGACGGCGAGGCTGTCGTTGCACTGGACTTCTACGAACGGCAGCCAGCCCGCTTCATCGGTACGGTTCAAGGTGTGGCAGCCATCTCGGAGCAGCCTGGCGACACGCGTGAGGCCTAACCCATCGTTCAAGCGGCCCTGCCACAGCTTGCCGCTATGGGCCGTCATTTCATTCTCGGCCTTCCGCGCCAATCTGCGGCAGGCCGCTTATCTCAAACGTTATCCCTCATGAAGCGCGACCGTGTAGTTGAAGCAGAAACCAGTCTTCGGGCGGCGGAGGCGCGCCTAAGAGCCTTGCTCCTTGCGGTTCTTCCTGAAGTGGCTTTGTCGGGGGCGTCACTGTTCACGAACCGGGCGCACAACCCGCACGGGTTGCCCATCTCAACGCTATGGCCGCAGGCGGAGGCCCTTCACGCTGAGGCGCTCTTCTGTCTTGAGGCTCGTGAAGCTCTCGGTCTTCCCACAGCCAATTCCACTGGCCAGCTATTTCTGGCGGCTTGCGAAGAAGCGGCTAGCTCAAATGAACATCGGCGCGGCCCCCGCAAACTCGCTGCGTCACTGTTGGAGCAACTCAGCCATGAGGGATAACAGGTTCGTCGATTGGACCTAAAGCGGCGGGACGCGCTTCTGCCATTCTTCACAACTGAGTGCGCCGTTGCGGTCCACTCCCGGCCAACGTTAGGCAGCCCCACAAACATGCCCGAACTGAACGTCATTACTGCAGCAATGATCGGCGCATTTGCAGCAGCAATCTGGTCGGTCATCTCCATCCGCTGGCTACTACGCTCGTCCAAGATCAGTTACTTTTCTCGTAAACAGAGGTCGGTAGTTTGGGTTGCGGCAGGTATGGCATTCTTGCCCTCGCTTCTAGTCGGGTTCGTCTGTTCCGTAGCGCTTTCTCGGCTCACAGTCTCGCCAGGTCCTTGGAATCATCTGGTCCTAAGCCTCACTGTCGTCTTCGGGCTTGGCATATTCGGGGCAGCAATTACTTGGGTCGCCGCAAAGCTTGTCGCCACCGTCGTTCAAGTTAGAAAAGCCCACACTTGAAACAGCTGCCTAACCCTTCAATCGAGAGGGCGTCACGCGGCAAGCCGGGCGCCGCCTCTCATCTCATACGTTGAACGTCATGGACGAGTTGCTTGAATATCGCAAGGCAGTGCAGGCGGCAGAGGGAAGCTCCTCGGTTGCTGATGCCTTGGTGCAAGACATCGCGCATTTGGATGACTTGGCTTTGCTACCCCCGCTGCTCGCTCGATTGGCAGATGAATCGGACCGAATTGGCTGGTTTCGCGATTGCGATTACGCGGCAGTGGCACTCCAAGCTGCGTACTTACAGGCTGCATCTCCGCAACTCAGGAAGTCAATGCTGGAGTTCGCGTTGGGGCGCGCTCAATGGTGCGCCAGTTGTGCCACGGCAGGTGGGGAGGGACTTGCCCGCTCTCTCCATGTGCACGAGCTTGAGGCGCTGGCCCGGTTAACGTTCAACCCTTCGCTCCAGCGGACGGCTTCGCCGCCCGCTGAGATTTGACGTTAACCTGCAATGGCTACTCACAAGAAGCGCCTGGAAATTTGTGACGATGACGGCATGCACCTCATGTCGGTTTATGTCGAGCCCGATGCAAACGGATTCGAAGGCGCCGATCTCTCGGGTCTCGGTGCGCCACTGATTCGGGGACTCCGGGGTGTTTCGTTTCGTAAGGCAACGCTCTATTGGGCTTGTTTGGCCGAGGCTGACCTTTCAAGCTGTAATTTTGAAGAAGCAGACCTCCGTGGCGCCACTCTCACAGGGGCGCTGCTCATTGGCGCAAATTTGCGCTCGGCCCAGCTCTGTAGGGACAATCTCGGGGGCCCTACGCGGCTTCAGGGGGCTGACCTCTCCGATGCTGATCTCAGTGCTGCCAATCTGGACGGAGCTGAGTACGATTCCAATACCAAGTTTCCCTTTGGGTTTCAGCCGAAGCGAGAAGGGTGCGTACTCAAAGATGCAAGTTAACTGGTTCGTCGATTGGACCCACAACGGCAGGACGCGCTTCTGCCATTCTTCACGCCAGAGTGCGCCGTTGCGGTCCACTCACGGCCAACGTTAGACCGCATGGGAACTGTGACGATCTTCGGCTGGGTACTGGTCGCCGCATCAATAGTGGCGGGTCTGTACTACTGCGCTTTGGGCATCTCGGCGCTTAAGCACCTGCCTGATGCGACGGAGCAAGCCCGCTTTGTCGGCTGGACGCTTTGGTGGTTTATGGATTCTTCGCGTTATGACGAAGCTGGCAAACTGCTGTGTCGGCGAGGCAGTGTTGTCTTCGCAATCGCCTGGGCACTGGCTGTGCCTGGGTACTACATGGCCCTACAGAGGTGACGCACATGCGGCCTAGCTGGTCAGCCAAGAGCGTACCGCCTATTGGTGTCCCCTTACTTTTAACGTTAGCCCTATCCCGCCCTACCCATGCGGCCCAGAACGACATTCGCAATACTCCTGGCCATCGGCGCGGTAATGCACTTCGTACTCGCCTTCCGTCCGCCTGTGAGTGTTGGCTACCTGACGCTGTATCTCTGCTGGCTGGTGCCCAGCGCCGCGTTCGCCTGGTCCTTTTGGGCAAGGTCCTCTGCGACTCCATCGCTGTCTGTGCGGGGGCGTCGAATGCGCCAGCCAGCCTCCTCGGGGCTGTGGATGGAAGGGCTGGGGGTGTTTCTTGTGATCGCCACGGTGGGGCTGGTGATCCACCTCCTCGGTCCCTTCAAGCCTTACCGCCCGTCGATCGGTGCCGCGCAATGGACGCAAGGGAGCGCCATGGGGTTGATGTTTGCGCTGAGCGCGGCAGGATGCTGGGCGCTGCTGCGCGGCGCGCCGGGCGACACTACCGCACCGATCCCCGATGGCTCCAGCGTGGTGCGCGCGGGCGGCTGGGTGCGGCGGCTGGCGGGCATACTGCTTGCCGGTTGGGGCGCGTGGCTGCTGGTTGTTGGCATTCGCGCCTGGGGGGCATCGGCCGGCATCGACCGCATGATGAATCTTGTATTTGTGGTCGGCGGCCCGCTAGTGATCGTCGTCGGCCTGGCGCTTGCACTGCGCCGTGGTCGCAGTGGTGCCTGACCATTTTTTCCTTCGCGCCGACGCCGCTCAGCGGTGCGGCTTCACCCAGACGTACAGCCTGGCCCTCAGCAGCATTCCTACCGGCGATCTTCGCCACCGCCCATGAACACACGCAGAACCGTCTTGCTCACTCTCTCGCATGCTGCCGTGGCCGTTGCAAGCTTTGCGGGCGGCATCTATGCGTTGCCCATTCTCATTGCGCCTGATGCGCCCACGGCGGAGCAGGTGCAGGCGGCGTCGGCGCAGGCGCTTTTCAAAGGCGAGTTCAGGCGGGATCTGAAGGACAGCGATGCGCTGCACTGGGGCGAGGGTGCTGTCACCGTGACGGCTACCACCGTTTCACTGTTGGGCCGGGTTGCGCCGGGGCCGGATTACAAGCTCTACCTGTCACCCACGTTTGTGGAGACCGAGGCTGACTTTCAGCGGCTCAAGCCCAGCATGCTGCGGGTGGGCGATGTGAAGACGTTCGAGAATTTTGTGGTGACGCTGCCTTTGGGCGTGGACCCGGCGAAATATACGGCCGTGATCGTCTGGTGCGAGACGTTTGGCGAGTTCATCACGGCAGCGAAGTACCAGTAACGCGGGTGATGTGGGCCAGGCCCGTTGCCAGGTGCCGCCGCGCTGCGCAGCGGCTGCCCCTCAGGCTGCCTTGCGAAACGGCTCTGCAGGCTTTTGAAACTTGCCGTGCGGCAGCGTGGCCAGGCGCGAGAACATGCGGCGCACATAGCCGCGCACCCACAGGCATTTGTTGAGTTCATCCACCGGCAGCGGGCCCGATACGACGACGATGTCGTTGGCCACGTCCTGGGCACCGGCGGCGCGCAGGCGGCGGCGGGTGTTGTTGGCCCACGACTGGATGCGGGCAGGGCTGCCGTGCTGGTGCAATTCGCCCGTGTACGCATCAAAGGCGATGGCCACGGTGTCTGTCTTGAGCTTGAACCGGCGCTCGCCCGTCACGGCGCTGGGCGCCTCGCGCATGTCATACAGGTAGTAGCTGCCTGCCTTGAGCTGGTATTGCATGTCCATGGGATGTTCCTCTTTGTCGGCATTGTCGAGGTCGCACGGCGAGGCAATGGCAGGTAAAACGGTGCGAAAGGGGCTCTTATCCGGCGCCTTTCGCGCAAGGCCATGCAGGGCTCGGCGCGCGTGACATTTTCGTGGCCCCTCGGCACGTTCGTTGACGACTTGAGGATGATGTCGTAACAAGTTGTGAAGGCGTCGGGCCGGGGACCCTTCCTTCTTTGCCCCGCTTTGCGCGAGGGCCTCGCAACTGGCACGCTCCAGCGAGGGCAGCCAAGCAAGGGCCGCCCCGCAGCGATGGCTGCGTCCCCCTTCCCGAATCACGCAGTGATTCGAGAGAAGGGGGAAGCGGCGCAGCCGCTCAGGGGGATGGCCCTGCTTAAAAATCCACCAGGCTCAGCCCCACGCTGAACACGGTGCGCTTGCGGTTGTAGTCGATCATGCTGTCGCCATAGCCGCTGAACAGGGAGGTGTGCAGGCGCAGGTTGCTCTTGCTGCCCCACAGGCCGCTGCCCAGGGTCTGCATCCACTCCAGCCGTACCGATCCGCGGTCGCTGCTCGACAAAGAGCTGCGCACCGTGGCGCCCACCGTGTTTTCCTTGTTCACGTTCCAGAACACCGACAGCTCGCCGCGGCCCACGTAGTCGCTGATGCCGGGGTTGTCGTCGCTGTCGGCGCTTTCGCTGATGCGCTTCCACAGCCGGGCGTTCACCACCCAGCGGCTGTCCAGCTCCATGCCGGTCATCAGGTAGGCGCGGTTCCAGCTGCGCGACAGCGGCTCGCTCTGGCCGTTGGACTGGTGCACCAGCCCGATGCCGCTGTAGCGCCACTTCCAGCCAAACGGCAATTCGGCCGTGGTGGGGTACACATACATCACCTCGGGTTCGTGGTCGGTGGCGCGGAAGGGGCGCGAGATCTGCGGCGTGAACAGCTGCCAATACGACTGCTGCGAGTAGCCAAACCACACCGAGTCCTTGAGGGTGGGGTGCCCCTGCGTGAGCAGGCCCTGGGCCACCTTGGTGCGCACCGACAGCTGGATGCGGTTTTCGGTCGTGCGGTAGTTGGTGCTGGTGGTGGCCGAATTGTTGGGCCCTGGCGATGTCGGCTGGCGGTTGACCGAGTCGGATGCCACCACCGACACGGTGATGGGCCGGTAGCCGCGGAAGCTGAAGGTGCCGCAGTCGCTGCCCGACTCCAGCTCCCAGAAGCGCGACAGATCGCTGTACTGCGGATCGCGGCAGCCTTCGGTGCGGGCCACGTCAATGATGCGGGTGGCGGGCAGCGTGCTGTCGACCGGTGCGGGCATGCTGGTGCTGTCGCTGGCCGCAGCGCTGCCGGATGCAGACGCCGACGCACCGGGGGCCTGCCATTTTTGCTCGGCCGCCCACTGGTCAAAGCATGCCAGGCGGGCCTGGTTGTCCGTGCTCAGGGCGGTGCAGCGGCTGAGGCTGGCCGAGTTGCCGGCAGAAGCCGTAGCGGCCGGGGCTGCCTGCGCCAGTGCTGCACCGGCCGGGGCCAGCGCGGCCAGCGCCACGACAGCGGCCCGGCGAAGCGATGGTGTGGTGCGTGGTGTGGAGCGGCGTGTCATTGCCAGCCCGGCTGCTTGCGCAGCACGAAAGGAGCCGAAGGGGCTGTAGGGGTGGGGTGGGCGTTGTTCCATGTTCCGCGTATTTCCTTGCCGCAACTGCCATCCACGACCCGGCCTGTCCAGGTCGCGCTGATGTTGGTGCCGTTGAGTGATTCTTCCAGGGTGAGGTCGCCCTCGTCCACGTCGCCGCTGACCAGCGCGGTGGCGTTACCGCGCCGCACAGTGCCACGCACGCTGTGTGCCAGCTCGGGGTGCGGGCCCAGTTGCAGCACGGCCGTCTCGGCAGAAGGCTGTGCTGACGGTCGTTGCACTGACGGTGACTCCGCTGCACCCGGTGGCTGCAGCTGGGCGACCCATCGTCCTTGCAGGTGCAGGTGGCTCATTTCGGCCGCCGCAGGGCAAACTGCCGTCGATTCTGACTGTTTTTGGGCTGAAGCGCTTGTAGGATAAGCGCTGATAGCTATCAAAACAAAAGCAGACACCGCGAGCCCGTGCGCTGGGCCGCACCGGCGGCAGCCGGTGGCACTGGGCTTGCCTGGCGGGGTGAAGGCGGGTGCAGATACCGGCGCGGCTTGCATGGCGCTGTTTCTCATGGCTGTGGTGCTGCGGCAGCGGCTGCCGCGCTGGCCTGGGCCTTGGCCGCAAACTCGGCGCGCAGGGCCTTGAGCTTTTCGCGCGGGTCTTCGCGGGCGGTGGTTTTGTCCAGGCCCATCTCGGCGATGAAGCGGCTGGGCTGGGCGGCCACCATCTCGCGGCCTTTCTTGCGCTTTTTGGTCCAGCTGACGGCCAGCGTGCGCTGGGCGCGGGTGATGCCCACGTACATCAGGCGGCGCTCTTCCTGCAGGCGCTGCACGGTGTCGTCGCTCACCTTTTGCTGGCGGCCTTCGTCGTCGTCCAGCTTGAAGGGCAGCATGCCCTCGGTCACGCCCACCAGGATCACGTGCGGCCACTCCAGCCCCTTGCTGGCGTGCAGGGTCGACAGGGTGACCATGTCCTGCTCTTGCTCGCGCTCGCTGATGGTCGAGAGCAGCGCAATGGTCTGCGACACCTCCAGCAGGCTCTTGGTTTCCTTGGCCACCACGGCCCCTGCGGTGTCGTCAATCTGCCCGCCGGCGCGCTGGGCCATCCAGTCGCAGAACTCCAGCACGTTCGTCCAGCGGGCAGCGGCCACCTTTTCGCTGTCTTCGCCGTCATACAGGTGCTGCTCGTAGCCGATCTCCTTGAGCCAGTCGGCCAGGAAGGCGCGGGCGTCTTCTGCGCCGTGCGTGTGGCGGGCACGGTGCTCCAGGTCGTTGATATAGCGGCCAAACTCGTGCAGGCCATCGAGCGCGCGCTTGGGCACGGCCGCGGGCAGCATGCCGTTGAACAGCGCGCCGAACATGCTTTGCTTGTGCTGGGTGGCAAACGCGCCCAGTGCCGCCAGCGTGGTGTGGCCGATGCCGCGCTTGGGGCTGGTGATGCAGCGCAAAAACGCCGGGTCGTCGTCGTTGTTGATCCACAGGCGGAACCAGGCGCACAGGTCCTTGATCTCCGCGCGGTCGAAAAAGCTGGTGCCGCCCGACACCTTGTACGGAATGTTTGCCTTGCGCAGGGCTTTCTCGAACGGCTTGGCCTGGTGGTTGGCGCGGTACAGGATGGCAAAGCTCTTCCAGTCCGGTGGCGGGTTGCCGGCGGCGCGCAGGCTCTGGATGCGGGCCACGGCGCGCTCGGCCTCGTGCTCTTCGGTGTCGGCATCGACCACGCGCACGGGCTCGCCTTCGCCCAGCTCACTGAACAGCGTCTTGGGAAACAGCTTGGGGTTGGGCCCGATCACGTTGTTGGCCGCACGCAGGATGGCGCTGGTGGAGCGGTAGTTCTGCTCCAGCTTGATGACCTTGAGGTGCGGGAAGTCGATGGGCAGCTTTTTCAGGTTGTCGAGCGTGGCGCCGCGCCAGCCGTAGATGGACTGGTCGTCGTCGCCCACAGCGGTGAAGTGGCCGTCGGCCCCCACCAGCAGCTTGAGCAGTTCGTACTGCGTGGCGTTGGTGTCCTGGTATTCGTCCACCAGCACATGGCTCAGCGCCGCCTGCCACTTGGCGCGCACCTCGGGGAAGTCGCGCAGCAGCCGCAGCGGCATGCCGATCAGGTCGTCAAAGTCCACGCTCTGGTAAGCGCTCAGGCGCTCTTCGTAGCGCGCCATCAGCACGGCAATGCTGCGCTCGTGGTCGTCGGCCGCCTGGGCCAGGGCCTCTTCGGCGTTCAGGCCCATGTTCTTCCACTTGCTGATCGTCCACTGCCACTGGCGTGCCGTGGCCAGGTCGGTGGTGCCGCCCGCGGCTTCCTTCAGGATGCCCGTCACGTCGTCGGCATCCATGATGCTGAACTGGGGCTTGAGGCCCAGCACCGCGCCGTCTTCGCGCACCATGCGCACGCCCAGCGCGTGGAAGGTGCATACCAGCACATCCTTGGCGCGCCGCCCGATCAGGCCCTTGGCGCGCTCGCGCATCTCGGCGGCGGCCTTGTTGGTGAAGGTGATGGCTGCAATGCGCTTGGGCTCCATCCCTTTTTCGATCATGTGCGCGATCTTCTGGGTGATGACGCGCGTCTTGCCCGAACCCGCCCCGGCCAGCACGAGGCAGGCCCCGTCGGTGTAGTGAACAGCCTGGAGCTGGGCAAGGTTGAGGCCGGTGGACATCGGGGGCAGGAGAGAAGCGGGGTAGCGCGACAGGCCGCTGCAGTCGGGTGGGGCCGGCGCGGCAGCGGGGGGGAGGGTGTGGCGGCGGGCGCCAGGGCTGCCCGTCTGCCAGCGCCCGATGATACCGGCGCAACGGCACGGGCGGGGGGGCGCGCGACGCGCCCGGCTGTACCTGGCCTCTGGATACAGGCTGGTGTGGAATCGGCACCGCGCGCGCTGGACGAGGGCGGATGACACCTGACAGGCGCCTGACGATGGCCCGCCAGATGGCTGCTGTTACGCCTTGTATCGTGTGGTTGTGGCGGGTTGGGGGCCGAACATGCGCTCTCGTTGGGGAAATCCCGCTAGGGGGGGCGGGGTCACACTTTGATACTTGTTCGCAGTTTGTCCGCTGGTTTTCAGCGCGACCCCATGACGAGCACTTTCCCCATGACCATTGCCTTGCCCCATCCCATCGCTGTCCTGATGTCCTGCCAGCGCGCCGCCGCGCGCGCGGCGCTGTTGCCGCAACGGGCTGTTCGCGCCGCTGCGGGTGCGGCTCTGGCCGCAGGCCTGCTGGCGTCTGCCCCTGCGCAGGCGCAGCTGGGCAGCACCGAGCCGGTGCGCATCGGGGTGGTCGGCCCCTTCACCGGGCCTTCAGCCGACTTCGGGGTGCCGATGCTCAATGGCATCCAGCTTGCGGTGGACGAGATCAACGCCGTGGGCGGCTACCTGGGCCGGCCCCTGCAGCTGATCATCAAGGACGACACCGCCAACCCCGACCAGGGCCGCAAGGTCAGCCAGGAACTCATGGCCGAGAAGGTCGTCGCAACGCTGGGTTTTTGCAATACGGGCGTTGCGCTGAAGGCGCTGGACGTGTTCCAGGAGGCGAAGTCGCCGCTGATCGTCCCGTGCGCCACCGGTACCGCCATCACTGCCACCTACCCCGCGCCTGAAAGCTATGTCTTTCGCGTGCAGGCCCGTGATGCGCTGCAGGCCCCGTTCATGGTGGACGATGTGCTCAAGCGCGGCTGGGACAAGGTCGCGATCTTTGCCGATTCGACCGGCTACGGCGAAGGCGGTTTCAAGGACGTGCTGGCCGCGCTGGCCGCCAAGAACCTCAAGCCCGTGCATGTGGCCCGCTTTCCGCTGGGCGTGAAGGATCTGTCTGCCGAGCTGAACGCCGCGCGCAATGCTGGTGCCAACGTGATCTTCAGCTACACCGTGGGCCCCGAAAACGCCGTGATCGCCAACGGCAAGAAGGCCCTGAACTGGAAGGTGCCGCAGGTGGGCGCCTGGCCGCTGTCGTTCCCGTTCTTCCTGGAAGGCGCCAAGGACGCCGCCGAAGGCGCGCTGATGGTGCAGACCTTCATTGCCGAGCCCAGCAACGAGCGCCGTGCGGCCTTCCTGTCGAGCTACACGCGCAAGTTCAAGGGCAAGGTGTCGGTGCCCATGGCCGCGGCCAATGCGTATGACGCCACTTACCTGCTGATGTATTCCTTCCTGGGCATCCGCGACGGCAATCTGAATGGCCGTGCCGTCAAGGAATCGCTGGAAGGCAGGATGAAGACCTACTACGGTGTGGTTTCCACCTACGAAAAGCCGTTCAGCGTGCAGGACAAGGACGCCATCACCCGCAACATGCTGGTCATCGGCGCGGTGAAGAACGGCGCCATCACCTTTGCCTACCCCGAAGACGCCAAGCGCAATCTCATCATCCAGCGCAAGCAGTGACCGTGGCTGCCGCCAGCGCACGCGGGCGGCGCGCCCTTGCCCGGCGGCCCGGCCCTGCTGTCGCCAGCCACGACGCCGCCCGCCTGCCTTTGCGCTGACGCCGTAACCGCGGGCGACTGCGCCACCCTGGCGCACCACGGACAATAGCCGCCGTGCTCTCCGTCCTCCTCATCACCTTTCCCTTCTTTGCGCTGGTGCTGTGCGGCTACCTGGCCGCGCGCACCGGCGTGCTGCCGCAACCGGCCATACCGGGGCTCAACGCCTTCGTGCTGTACTTTGCGCTGCCTTGCATGCTGTACCGCTTTGGCGCCAGCACGCCCATCGCGCAGCTGCTCGACCCTGCGGTGGCGGGCGTGTACCTTGTGTGCGCCGCCGTCATGGTGGCGGCCACCGTGGCGCTCACGCGCAACGCGCGCATCGGCTGGAACGATGCCGCCTTTGGCGCGCTCGTGGCCGCCTTTCCCAACACCGGGTTCATGGGCGTGCCCTTGCTGGTGGCGCTGCTCGGTGCACAGGCGGCCGGGCCGGCCATCCTCACCATCCTGATCGACATGGTCATCACCAGCTCGGTGTGCATTGCGCTGTCGCGCATGGACGGCGCAGGCACGCACGGCCTGCGCGTGGCACTGCGCAGTGCCTTGAAGGGCGTGGCCACCAACCCCATGCCGTGGTCGATTGCGCTGGGCGCGGTGGCCTCGGCGGCCCAGTTCACCCTGCCCGGGCCGGTGGACCGCACCGTGGCCATGCTGGCCGATGCGGCCTCGCCCGTGGCGCTGTTCACCATTGGCGCGGTGCTGGCGCGCTCGCAGATGAACCAGCACGAGCGCGTGCTGGCGCGGGACTACGTGCCCGTGGCGCTGGCCAAGCTGCTGGCGCACCCGCTGCTGGTGTGGTGCGCGGGCACGGCCGCCATCGCCCTGGGCGTGCCGCTGGACCCGTTTGCGTTCACCGTGCTGGTGCTGCTGGCAGCCCTGCCCAGCGCCAGCAATGTGTCGCTGCTGGCCGAGAAATTTGGCGCCAACAACGGCCGCGTGGCGCGGATCATCCTGGTGTCCACCGCGCTGGCGTTCCTGAGCTTCTCTGGCGCGGTGGCGCTGCTCCAGCCTGCGCTATAAATAAAATAGCATCCAGTGCCTGGCTATCAGGCGCTGAGGGCCAAATTGTGGTGGTTCAAGGGGGTTGCTGACCGCGGGGGGCAGCCGGCGCCTGCTTGGTGCACGCGGCTGCGACTTGCACCCGCTGGCAACAGCTCGCGCCGGGTTTTTGCCACTTTGTCGCAAACGCCTCGCGGGGCAGGCAGGGCCTGGGCACAGTTCGGGGCGATCCGGGCGCGGCCTGGTTCAGCCCTCCACAGAAAGCCCCGACATGAAAAAACCCACACTTTTCCTGGCCCTGCTGGCCGCCATCGCGTCCGTTCAGGCTGCAGACCTGCGCGTCGAGTTCTCGGTACCCGCCCAAAAGCAGGGCGCCGTGATGGTGGCGCTCTTTGACAAAGACGATGGCTTCCCGCGCGGCAAACCGCTGCAGGTGGCCACCGCCAAACCGGCCGACGGCAAGGCGGTGGTGCAGTTCGCAGGGCTGCCTGAAGGCGATTACGCCGTTTCCGTGTTTCTGGACGAAAACGGCAATGCCAAGCTTGACGCCAACGTGTTCGGCGTGCCGACCGAGTTGTTTGGTTTCAGCCGCAATGCGCGCAGCCCGATGGGCCCGCCGCCATTTGCCGACGCTGCTTTCCGCGTGGGGCCCGGCGGGAACCTGCATTCCATCGAGCTCAAGTAAGCCGGTCGAAGGAGTCCCGATATGACCCATCCTCACCTACCACGTCGCGCCGTACTGGCTGCCCTGGGTGCCAGCCTGTTGCCTGCACTGGGCCATGGCGCGAATACCCCAGAGGCGTGGCGCAGCAGCTACGCACCCTACAACGGCCCGTTGAAGGCACCCTTGGCCAGCGGCCCGCTTTCGGTCCGGGGGCGCTGGCCTGCCGCGCTGCAGGGCACCCTCTACCGCATTGGGCCAGCCCGGCGCGAACTGGGCGGCGTGGCCATGGACCACTGGTTCGATGGCGACGGCATGCTGCAGGCCTTCCGGCTGGAGGCGGGCGCGGCACCGGCCCGCATCTCGCATCGGGGCGCACTGCTGGCGACGCCCAAGCTGGTGGCCGAAGAGGCGGCGGGCCGGCTGCTGTACTCGGGCTTCGCCACCACATTGCCCGACGCGCCTGCGATCAACGGGCCCGACGCCATCAATCCCGCCAACATCAACCTGCTGGCGATGCCAGCGCACAAGAAGCTTTTTGCGCTGTGGGAGGCCGGTTCTGCCCTGGAGGTGGACCCCGACACGCTGCAGGCACGTGGATTCCAGGCGTGGTCGCCCGAAACCCGGGGTGCGCCGTTTTCCGCCCACCCGCGCGTGGCCCCGGACGGCACGGTGTGGAATTTCGGCTACGTGCCGGGGTCGGGGAAGCTGCTCGTGTACGAAATCGCGCCGGAAGGGGCGTTGCGCCGCCAGCATGTGCTGGACGCGCCGCAAGCCGACATGGTGCATGACTTCGCCATCACCGAGCGGTACCTCGTGTTCCTGCTCATGCCGATGAAGTTTGACGGGCGGCCCGGCGTGGGCAGCCCGCTGCCCCATTACCGCTGGCTGGATGCGGAGCCGCTGGTGGCCTTACTGGTGGACAAGGCCGACTTCAAGGTGCAGCGCTTCGAGTTGCCCGGCACCGGCCTGTTTCACTTGGCCAATGCATGGGAGGAGGGCGGCACGGTGCAGGTGCGGTTTGTCGCCCAGCCCGATTTCCTGGCTGCGATGCGCGGTTTCAAGGTGGATGCGGCCAGCAGCGCCACGGCAGCCGCTGCGACCCGTTGGGCGCACCTGGCGCTCACGCCGTCTACCGGCCAGGCGCGCCTGGACTACCCCGGTCTGGCGGGCGTGGAATTTCCTCGCGTCCACCCGGCCCGCAACGGCTTGCCCACGCGATTCACCACCTTGTTGGAGCGCAGCGCGGGCATGGATGCGCGGGTGCTCGGATTCGATACGGTGCTCACGCTGCAGGGCGAGCGCAAGCCTCGCCGCCATCGCTACGGACCGGGCTGGATCGCGGAAGAGCACGTGTACGTGCCCGAAAGCCCGGCCGCCGCCGAAGGCCGGGGCTGGGTGCTGGGCACCGCCTACCACTGGCCCACCGAGCACACCACGCTGTCGGTGTTTGACGCCGGTGCGGTCGATGCCGGGCCGGTGGCCAGCGTCACGTTGCCCTATGGCTTGCCGCTGGGGCTGCACGGGCAGTTTGTGCCGGCATGAGCACGGGTGGGATAGCCGCCGCTGGAGATGTGCGCTACCTTGTGCCAGGGAAGGTCGGAGGGCCGCAGGGTGCAGGGTGTCAGGGCTGCGCTGGATCGCGCCGCCCCACCAGGTAGCGCACACCCTCGGCGCCGTACCACTCGGTGTGCGGCGTTTCGGCCAGCAGGTGAAACACGTCGCCCGCCCGGTACACGCGTTCCGCACCCGCGGTGGCAATGCCGATCTCTCCTGCCAGGATCAGCGCCCGGGCCTCGAAGGGGTGGGTGTGCTCCTGCAGCCGGCCTCCCGGTTCGCGGGCGATGGTGACGGCGGGCTCGAAGCCCTCGCCCATCAGGGCTTGGGCAAACTGGTCAGGGGTCATGGGGGCTCCTCGGCACACGCCGGCTTGATTGCTATAAAAATAATAGCTATAGGTGCAATTAAAACCTGGACTACAAGCCATTTTGACCATATTTTTGCCTGTGCGCTGCCCCGGGGGCACTCTACGCACGGCCGCCGCCCAAGGGGCTGCCATGCCCTCGGCCCGCGGCGGCAGGCGGCTCCGCTTGCGGCGAAAGCCCGCCGCTACCAGAAGCCGGCCCCTTGCGCTCGTCAGGCCGCGTCGGCCAGAAACCGCTCGGCCAGCTTCACCCAGTAGGCGCTGCCCACCGCGATGTTGCGGTCTTCAAAGTCGTAGTTGGGGTTGTGCACCATGCACGCGCCGTGGCCGCCCGTGGCGTCGTCGCCGTTGCCGATCAGCAGGTAGCTGCCGGGCACGTCTTCGAGCATGAAGGCAAAGTCCTCGCTGCCGGTCAGGGGCTCGGCCTGCTCCGTCACCTTGGCATCGCCCACCAGTTCGCGGCCGACCTGGCGCGCAAACTCGGTCTCCAGCGGGGTGTTGACCAGCACCGGGTAGCCGCCGCGGAAGTCCACCTCGGCACGCACGCCGTAGCTCTGCGCCTGCGCCTCCACCAGCTCGCGGATGCGGCGGTTGAGCAGCTCGCGCACGCTGCGGTCCAGCGAGCGCACGCTCAGCTTCAGGGTGGCGGTCTGCGGGATCACGTTATTGGCCTCACCGGCCTGGAACGCGCCCACGGTGATCACCGCCATGTGCAGCGGCGGCACGTTGCGTGCGACGATGCTTTGCAGCCCGAGCACGATGGCCGAGCCCGCCACCACCGGGTCGGCTGCATGGTGTGGCATGGCGCCATGGCCGCCCACGCCGTGCAGCGTGATGGTGATGTTCTCGCTCGACGCCATGAAGGCCCCGGTGCGAAACAGCAGGTGCCCCGGCGGGTGCCCGGGCATGTTGTGCATGGCAAAGATGGCGTCGCACGGAAATCGCGTGAACAGGCCGTCGTCCATCATCTTGCGGGCGCCGCCCAGGCCTTCTTCGGCGGGCTGGAAGATCAGGTTGAGTGTGCCGCTGAACTGCCCATGCCTGGCCAGGTGGTGCGCGGCCGCCAGCAGCATGGCGGTGTGGCCATCGTGGCCGCAGGCGTGCATCAGGCCGTGGTGGCAGCTGGCGTGGGGCAGGCCCGTGGCCTCGGTGATGGGCAGCGCGTCCATGTCGGCCCGCAGGCCCAGGCGGCGTTCGCCCGTACCACGACGCAGCTGGCCCACCACGCCCGTGCCGCCCAGGCCGCGCGTGACTTCGTAGCCCCACTCGGCCAGCTTTTCGGCCACCAGGGCGCTGGTGCGCACTTCCTGAAAGCCCAGCTCGGGGTGGCGGTGCAGGTCGCGCCGCAGCGCCACAAAGGTGTCGGCCTGCGCAAGCAGCGCCTGGTCAATGCCGCTGCCCATGGCTTATTGCGCCTGCAGGTTGATGGACTTGGCGATGGCGCGGAACTGCGCGATGCCGTCGGTGTAGGCCTTGGACGCATCGGCGATCGACAGGCTGGGCGGGGCCGTCAGGCTGGCGGCTTCCAGGTTGGCGCGCACGGTGGGGTCGGTCAGCGTGCCGGCGATGGCCTTGTGCAGCGTGGCCACCACGGCTTCGGGCGTATCGCGCTTCACGAAGTAGCCGGTCCAGATGTTGAAGGTGAAGTCCTTGAGAGCCTTGCTCTCGGTGATGGCGGGGAAGTCCTTGGCGGTGTCGATGCGCGTGGGGTTCAGCAGTGCCAGCACCTTGATGCGGCCGGCCTTGTGCAGCTCGACGTGCTTGGTGCCAAGGGGTGACATGAAGATGTCGACCTGGCCGGAGATCAGGTCCTGCTCGGCCGGGGCGCCGCCCTTGTAGGGCACATGCACCATGGGGATGCCGGTGACCTTGGACAGGTGCTCGCCGAGCAAGTGGTAGAACGAACCCGGGCCCACGCTGGCGTAGGTGATGGGCCGGCCCTGCTGGGCCTGCTTGCGGGCGTACTCCACAAACTCGTCGATGTTGTTCACGGGCAGGTTGCCGCGGGTCAGAAAGCCGATCTGCGCGGTGGCGATCATGTTGACCAGGCGGAAGTCTTCGCTCTTGAACTTGACCGCCGACAACGCCAGCGGAGCCAGGATGAGCTCATTGGGCGAGCCCTGGAACACCACGTGGCCGTCCGACGGCTGGCTCAGCACCTTGGTGGCTGCGATGGAGCCGCTGGCGCCGCCCAGGTTCTCCACGATCACGGGCTGGCCGAGCTGCTTGCCCAGCGTGGTGTTGACCGTGCGCGCGATCACGTCCGACACGCCGCCGGCCGGGTACGGCACCATCAGCGTGACGGGCTTGGCCGGGAAGGCGTTCTGGGCGAACACGGTGGCGCTGAAAAGCAGGCCACCGATCAATGCGGCCGTGCGGCTGGCCAGGCGGGGGAAGTACTTGGGCATGGTTTGTCTCCTTGTGGATGGGTTGTGCAGTGAATGCTAGGTAGCCCAAGCCTATGCGTCCAATGTATTATTTTCCTGATCATCATTCGCTTTACTCATACCCGCCATGAACCTGCGTCACCTGGAGCATCTGCTGGCCGTTGCCGACACGGGCTCGTTCAGCCGCGCGGCGGGGCGGCTGTTCATCACCCAGTCGGCCCTGAGCCGCAGCATCCAGGGGCTGGAGGAGGAGCTGGGCGGCCCGTTGCTGGACCGGCTGGGCAAGCGCAACACGCTCACTCCGCTGGGGCTGGAGGTGGTGGAGCGCGCGCGCCCCATCCTGCGGGACCTGGAGGCCCTGCGCGACAGCGCTCGCCTGCTGCAGCAGGGCGACCTGGGGCGCATCAGCGTGGGGCTGGGCTCGGGCCCGGCGGCGTTGCTCACCATTCCGCTGCTGACCACCGTGGCGCGCGACTACCCCAGCCTGCGCGTATCGGTCACCCACGGGCCGGCCGAGCTGCTGGTGATGCAGCTGCGCAACCGCCAGTGCGATGCGCTGGTGGTGGACCTGCGCCGCGTGGTGCCTGCGCCCGATTTGCAGATCGAGGCGCTGGCCGAGCAGCGCGCGGGCTTCATCGTGCGGGCGGGCCACCCGCTGGCCGGTGCCACCCGCGTGTCGCTGGCGCAGGTGCTGACCTACCCGGTGGCCTGCACGCCGCTGTCGGACGAGGTGATCAGGCTGATGGTGGACCAGTTTGGCCTGCAGGCCCACCCCTCGGAAATGGTGCGGCTGGAGTGCGACGACGTGGCCGCCTTGCTGGCGGCGGTGGAGCAGTCAGACGCGGTGTTCCTGGGCGTGCACGCCGCCGCGCGGGCGGGCATGGAATCGGGCCGGCTGGCGCTGCTGCCCCTGCACCCCGACATGCGCGCCCGGGCACGCTACGCCGTCATCACTCTGGCCGGTCGCACCACGGCACCAGCCATGGCGAGCTTTCGGGAGATCCTGCAGACGCACCTGTACGACGATGCGCTGCAGCCCGGCCTGGGCTGAACCGTAACGCTGCCCTCAGAACCTGTTCAGTATCTTTTCGGGGTCGCACAAGTGTCTTCCCGGGATGGGATGCTAGGCGCGGGGCGCAGCCAATAGCCGGGCTATTGGCAAGCACCGCAACGCCGCAGTCCGCCCGGCAAGGCACATGCCCGAAGGGTTGGAGTGAAATCGGGCCGATGAACTCGGAGCTTTGGCGCTCCGGCTGCTTGCATGGGCGCGAGCCAATGCCGCGCATCCGACGCATCTACTCATCCCGATTGCACTCCAATGCGATCCCCGAAAAGATATTGAACAGGTTCTTAGATCGCCAGCGGGTCCACGTCCACCAGCCAGCGGATCAGGCCCTTGTGCGCGGGCTGGCTGCGCGTGGCCTGCAGCACCGGCTGCCACGCGGCCAGAAAGCGCTGCAG
>LNFM01009415.1_pt1 | contig 24355 bp, 18 predicted proteins | sample 596031 | NCBI WGS metagenome assembly LNFM01 (sample SAMN04254537, study PRJNA301005) | activated carbon metagenome | isolation source: dual media filters at the Ann Arbor, Michigan drinking water treatment plant | place: USA: Ann Arbor | reverse complement strand
CCCGTGAGAACGGTCAGGCCTCCCGCCGACGAAAGGTCGAGGCGTTCAATGAGGACGATGTCGCGGATCGAGAGCTGAACCAGCATGGCGACCGCGAGCCTATATCAGCCGACGATTCCCTTGAATGCCTTCGAGATCCACGATCCCCCGTCTTCTCTGGGGGAAAGACCCTTCGACTGGATGAGGGCGAAGGTATCCTTGTACCATTCGCTCTGCGGGAAATTGTGGCCCAGAACCGCGGCAGCCGTCTGCGCTTCGTTCACGATGCCCATCGCCATGTAACATTCGGCAACGCGGGCCAGCGCCTCCTCGACATGGCGGGTGGTCTGATATTGCGTCACCACCACCTTGAAGCGATTCACGGCGCCGATGAAGTTGCGGTCCTTCAGGTAGAAGCGGCCGATCTCCATTTCCTTGGCGGCGAGCTGGTCGCGCGCGACCTGCATGCGCTGACGCGCCTGGTCCGCATATTCGGAATCAGGATATTTGCGGACGACCTGCTCCAGCTCCGTCAGGGCTTCCTGCGTGCGGCGCTGATCGCGCGTCACGTCCTGGATCTGGTTGTAATAGGACATCCCGATCAGATACTGCGCATAGGCCGCATCGGAACTTGCCGGATGCAGCGCAATATAGCGCTTCGCCTCCGCGGCGGCCTCGTCGTATTCGCCCTGCTTATACTTGGAATAGACGGCCATCATGTTGGCCTTGCGCGCCCATTCCGTATACGGGTGCTGCTGATCCACTTCCTTGAACTTGGCGTCGGCCTTCTTGAAGTCCTTCTCGTTCAGATAGTAGAGGCCTTCATTGTAGAGCTTGTCCGGCGGATCGGTCGAATAGACGATGGTGTCCTCATCGTCCTTTTTCTTCTTGAACGGACCGAAAAAGGCCGACGCGGGCGCGGCCGACACGCTCATTGCGAAGAGTGCGAGAACGGCCAGGCGCAACGGTATGGCCGGCAGGGAAGCCTTGATCCACGGCGTCATGGAAACCCTCGAAATGCTGCCGGGCAGCCCCTGCTGCCCGAAATCGCTTCTAACGCAAAGCAGGATTAACCGCCACGGTGTGGCGAAGTCGAGGCTAAAGCGGCTGATCGCGGAATCGCGCTGTGCACGTTTCGTGATCGGCTTCGGCACGACGGGCGCAATGTGACGCAGCCTGTTTTTGGAAGCTGCGTTGGGCGCGCAACACAACACAGCCGCGGGAAGGTTTGCCGCAATCAACTCCTGTCCCGCCGCGCAAATTTCCGCCCGGTTTGAACAGGTCCAATTTCGCAACCCGTCGCACACGGTTTTTCTTTAATTATTCCAATTACATAGTTCGCCGGCATGCGTTGACCTTTGATCCGTCTCGCCATAAGGCGCCCCTATCTATCCAGGGTGGGGTGCAATGCATTTTCGAGGTTCACTTTCGGCTTCCGTTTCCATTCTCGTGCTTCTCGGCGCGGGTGCCGTCCAGGCGCAGCCGCAGCCTGTCCAAGTCGAGCTCCAGCAGATCACGATTGAAGGCGAAGCCACGAAACCGCCCGAACAAGGCGCTCCCGGCGTTGTCGAGACCGAAGGCTTCGTCACCAAGAAAACCCGATCGGGCACCAAGACCAACACGCCCCTGCTCGAGGTTCCGCAGTCGATCTCGACCGTCACGCAGAAGCAGCTGGAAGACCGCAAGCCGCAGGCCCTGCTCGATGCGCTGAACTATGTGCCCGGCGCGCGCACCGGCGCGTTCGGGTTCGACCCGCGCTACGACTCGTTCACGGTCCGCGGCATCGACCTGACCTATACCGGCGTCTTCCGCGACGGCCTGCGCCAGATCAACAGCCCCAACGGACTGTTCCGGCTCGAACCGTACGGACTCGAAGCCATCAATGTCCTGAAAGGACCGTCCTCCGCGATCTACGGCGCCAGCAGCACAGGCGGCATCGTCGATCTGATCACCAAGCGGCCGCTGGACTACGACTTCCGCGAAATCGAGCTTCAGACCGGCTCATACGACCGCATCCAGGGCGCGTTCGATATTTCCGGCCGGGCCACGGAAGACGGCTCCCTGCTCTACCGGCTGACAGGATTGGCGCGGAGCGCGGGAACGGAGATCGATGCCGTCGATGACGATCGCGTCTACATCGCGCCGGCCTTCACCTGGCAGGGCGAGAACACAAAGCTGACGCTGCTGTCCGAATATATGGACAGCACGACCGGTGGAACCGTGGCGTATATCAATACATATGACGGCAGCAACTCGACCGGAGCCACACGCGAATTCGGCGGCGATGGGCGCTTCAACGAGTTCCGCCAGAAGCAGGGTCGCATCGGCTGGGAGTTCGAGCACCGGTTCAGCGACGTCTTTACGCTGCACCAGAACACGCGCTATTCGCAGCTCGAAACCAATCAGGAATATATATTCGGCGGATATCCCGGTCTCGTTCAGGAGGACACCGGCGGCATCGTCTCCGACACCTATCTCGTCAGCAATTTCCAGACCGGCGCCGTTTCGCATCAGGTGCTGACCGGCGTGGATGTGAGTTACCTCGATTACACGTCCTGGGCCGGCTACGGATACACAACGGCGTTTCCGCCCGATATCGACGATCAGATCGACGATTTCGAGCAAACGCAGACGCTCGTGGGTCTGTATATGCAGGACCAGATGGAGATCGGCCCCTGGCGCGTCCTGCTCGGCGGACGGCATGACTGGTACGACAGCGACTTCAGCGGAACCACGACAATCGACGGCACCCCGCCAACGGTATCGGCCGTCGACGAAAGCCAGAGCGACGGCAAATTCACCGGCCGCGCCGCGCTGAGCTACATCACCGAGTGGAACATCGCGCCGTATATCAGCTACGGCACCTCCTTCACGCCCAATCCGGGCACCGTTATCGACGGCTCGGTTGCCGTACCGACCACCGGCGAGCAGATCGAAGTGGGCGTGAAATATGACCTACCGAACGCCAACGCCACGCTGCGCGCAGCGGTGTTCGATCTCAAGCAGGAGGACGCTGTCATCTATGCGGTCGTCTCCGGCATAAACCGCCAGACGCAGCTCGACCTGACATCACGCGGATTCGAAATCGAGGCGACGGCGTCGCTGGCCGAAGGTTTCAACGTCATCGCGTCCTATGCCTACACCGATGTCGAGATCGACCGCCTGACCGCGGAGACCGAAGGCAACACGCTGTCCAGCGTGCCCTATCACATGTGGTCCATCTGGGCGGACTATCAGTTCGACGACGGCTTCGCGAAGGGCCTCGGCGTCGCCGCGGGCGTCCGCTATGTCGGCTCCAGCTTCGGCGACAATCTCAACCGGCCGATCCTCGACAACGAGCCGCGCACGCTGGTGGATGCGTCCATCCGCTACGATCTCGTCAATCTCGACCCGTCGCTCGAGGGCATGCGCCTGCAGGTGAACGCGACCAACCTGCTCGACGAGGTAAAGCAGGTCTGCTCGTCGAACTTCTGCTACTGGGACGAGGGACGAAAAGTCATCGCCAGCCTGCGCTATCGCTGGTGATCCCTTGGCGGAGGCTGCAAACCCGATACGGCAATCCCCGATGGCGGTATTTACCGCCATCGGCGGCATCTATGTCGCGCAAAGCGTCATCAGCGGCCTGACATTCACGGCCTTGCCGGCCGTGTTGCGCGACCGCAGCCTCCCGCTGGACCAGGTGGGACTGATTTATCTCGCGATCCTTCCCTGGGCCATCAAGTTTCTCTGGGCACCCGCGATCGAACGTTACCGGCTGCCGCCGGTCGGCCGCGATCGTTCGCGCAGCGTGGTGTTCGCCGGAGGCCTCGTTTCCGCGGCCGGGCTCTGGCTCGCCGGGCTGGTCGGTCTCGGTGCGATCCCCGCGCTCATCGCCTGCCTGATCGTCGTGGCGTTCGCCGCCGCGACCGTGGACATCGCGTGTGACGGCTATGCCGTGGAAGCCCTCAGCGAGAAGAATTACGGCCTGGGCAACGCCGCGCAGGTCGGCGGCGCCTATCTCGGTTCCGCCATCGGCTCCGGTCTTTTTCTCTTCCTGGTCGACCGTTACGACTGGACGTTTTCGGCCTGGGCGATGTCGGCCCTGCTGGTTCTGCTCGGGCTGCCCTTCCTGTTCGGTCCCGCCGGGCGCGCCGATGTCAGACGTACGCACACGCCATCGCTGCTGACCGCCCTGCGCCGCCGCGAGGTCCGAACCGGGCTTCTGCTCGCGGCGGTCTATGTCGCCGCCCAGAAATGGGGACAGGCGATGCTGGGCCCATTCCTTGTCGATTCCGGCATCGGCCTTCCGACCATCGCGATGGTCAACGGGCTGGGCGGCATGGCCGTCGGATTGCTCGGCGCATTTGTCGGCGGTCTCGCGGTGCGGCGCTGGGGCACCTACCGCGTGATGACGCTCGGCATATTCCTGCAGGCAACAGCCATGGCCGCGTTCGCGGCATTGGCCGCGACCGGCACAGCAAACACCGCCGTTCTCGTCATACTCGCGCTCGCAAGTTCGTCCGGCATCATGGCGTTCGGTTTCGTCGCGCTCTACGCGCAATTCATGCGGTTCAGCGACCCGCGTCAGGGCGGGGTCGATTTCACGCTGTTCCAGTGCGCTGACGCCATGGTCAGCATGCTGGGCGGCGTCGGCGCCGGGTGGCTCGCGGAACGGTTCGGCCACGCATCGTGCTTCAGCGTCGCCGCAACGATCGCCGTGCTCGCCCTCATCGCAATGTATGCGCGCCGCAACAGTGTCGGCGCCCTTGCCTAGCGCGGCCGGAGCGATGATCCAGCAGCCACAGGACGGCGCGCTCGCCGCTGTTGGTTCCGCCCTCACCGGACCGCTGGCGTCCTGCCGTCATCTGCTGGCGCCCGCCGGTGCGCCCGACATCGTCAGCGCATCCAGCCTGCTCGCCAAAGACCGCCTCGGCGACGCGCTGGAGGGCTACGCCGCCAATTTCCCCGGCGCTGACCGGCGCGCAATCGTCTCGATGTGGGCATCCTGGTATCTCGGCGTTTTCATACCGCCGGCCATGGCGTCCTGCCTCGTGCTTTCAAAGCGGCCCGCACTCGGGCTCGCGGATATCGGACTGCATCTCGCCCCGGCCGGGCATGTCGGCGCCGTGCATTTTCGGGATCTGGTCGCCGAACCCGCGCCGGACGACGTGCTCGCGCGCATCGAACCGCTGATCGATCATCTGTCGGTGTTTACGTCCGCCGTCGCGGCGTTCGGGCCGTCAGCAAAGCTGATCTGGGGCAGCGCCGCGAGTTACGCCGAATGGACCGCCTCCGCAATCGCCACCGGAACCGGGCCGGCCGATCTGGTGGACTGTCTGCTCAAAACCCGGCTTCTGCCGAGCGGGCGCGCGAACCCCTTCTTCGATCGCCTGCGGACGGTGGAGGAAGACGGTGTCGCGGTGCGCCGCAGGCGGGTCTGCTGCCTGCGCTATCAATTGCCGGGCGTGCCCGGGTGCGGCTCAGCGTGCCCGCTGCCCGAAGGCCGTACGGACACACCATCTTAGCCCGGAGGCTGGCTCGCCTCAGTTCATATCCGGCGAAAAGGCCGGCTGAAGCGCGGGCAGGAACTCGCCGGCCGCACGCGCCGGGACCGGGGTCTCGACGGTCCAGGCGGTGGGATCGGCATACAACGCACGCACAACAGACACATTCATTTTGTGGCCGCCGCAATAGGAGCGGAACAGGCCCTGGATCGGCAGACCAGCCAGCGCGAGATCGCCAACGGCGTCCATCGCCTTGTGGCGCACGAACTCGTCCTTGCCGCGCAGCCCGCCGGGGTTCAGCACCTGCTCGTCGTCCAGCACAACGGTGTTGTCGAGCGAGGAGCCCTTGGCGAGGCCGATGGCCGAGAGTTTCTCGAAATCCTTCATGAAGCCGAAGGTGCGCGCATGCGCGAGCTCGCGGCGGAAGGTCTTCGGCGTGAGATCCAGCACGATCGCCTGGCGGCCGATGACCGGGTTCTCGAATTCGATCTGAACGTCGAGGCGGAAGCCCTTGGAATGCGGGAGCAGTTCCGCCCAGGCGCGGCCCTGTTCGACGCGCACCGGCTTCAACACCTTCAGCACGCTTTTCGGCGCCGAGAGCTTGACCGTGCCGACCGCTTCGATGGCCTCGACGAACGGACGGGCGCTACCGTCCATGATCGGCATTTCAGAGCCGTCGATGGAGATGACCGCGTTGTCGACACCGAGGCCGCGCAGCGCCGCCATCAGATGTTCAACGGTTGAAACCTGGCCCTGCTCCGCATCGCCGAGCACGGTGCAAAGCTGCGTGTCGCCGACATGATCGACATGGGCGCGAAGGGTGCGGCTGGCGCCGTTCGGAAGATTGATGCGGCGAAACTGGATGCCGTTTCCGGCGGGCGCGGGAAACAGGGTGATACGGACAGGAGCGCCGCTGTGGACACCGATACCGGCAATCGAAATCGATCCGCCGAGCGTCGTCTGTTCAAGCCCCATGATCCCCACTACCCTCTATGTCCGGCATTTCCTGCGGGACGTTCCCTTTGCAAAACCGCCGCTGCGATGTTCCCCGCGCAGTGCGATTCGATAGGGAAAGGATAGGTTTGGCGGCGGGCGCCAACAAATCACGCTTGATGTCGGACTGTTACACTTCATTAACAGACGAAGGCGCGGCGGGGCCGATTTCCCCTATATTTCAAGCAAACGGGCCGGTTTGAGGCCGGCCCGCCGCAGTGTCTCAAAAGCCACACCCCTGTGTGGATCTCATGCCCTCAATTGGCCTGGCGGCGCAGGAAGGCCGGAATTTCCAGATCGTCTTCCATGCCACGGTTCGGCGTCTGCTTGCGGCCATGGGTATCGAGACTGCCCTTGCCGCGTTCCCGGAGCGAACGCTTGGTGTCGGACATATCGGCCGGCGCATCGAGCATGGGCTCCCCGCGCTCCTCTTCCTCGGCCGCCTCGCGGCGGCCAAGCCCCACCTGGGCAAGCCGCTGCAACAGCGTGGCCCGCTTTTTCTCGGGATGATTTTCGGCCGCCTGATCGCGGTTGAGAATCTGGTTCTGCGCCGGAAGCGGCAGCTCCTCAAGCCGCGGCATGCGGACCCGTCCGGTGTTTTCGGCGGCCGGCGGAATGAACGCCGCGGGGTCTTCCATGTGATCCTCGGCGACAGCCTCGGCATTGTCCTCATAGAACGGGGCGCGCGGCGGCAGCGGTCGGATGGTGATGTCGTCGGTCACCGTCTCCTCGTCGTACTGCTCCGTCTCGTAACCCGCGTCGTCATCCAGCACCGGGCGGAACGCCGTACTCGACGCCGGAGCCTGCGCGGGCTCCGCCACCGGCTGGCGCGGTTTCATGCGCTCGGCGAGCTCGGCAAGACGCTCCTCGGTATAGACCGGGGCGACCATGCCGATCATGTCGATGCCGGTCGCGACGACCGACACGCGGATCGTGCCTTCGAGTTTCGAATCGAACGTCGCGCCGAGAATGATGTTGGCTTCGGGATCGACTTCCTCGCGGATGCGGGTCGCCGCTTCGTCGACTTCGTACAGCGTCAGGTCGTTGCCGCCCGTGATCGAGATCAGCAGGCCGCGCGCGCCCTTCATCGACACGTCGTCGAGCAGCGGGTTGGCGATCGCCGCTTCGGCGGCGGCCAGTGCGCGCTTTTCGCCCTTCGCTTCGCCGGTGCCCATCATCGCCTTGCCCATCTCGCGCATCACGGCGCGGACGTCGGCGAAATCGAGATTGATGAGGCCTTCCTTGACCATCAGGTCGGTGATGCAGGCAACGCCCGAGTAAAGCACCTGGTCCGCCATGGCGAAGGCGTCGGCGAAGGTCGTGCGCTCATTGGCGATGCGGAACAGATTCTGGTTCGGGATAACGAGCAGCGTATCGACATGCTTCTGCAGTTCCTCGATGCCGTGCTCCGCCATGCGCATGCGGCGGTGTCCTTCGAAGTGGAAGGGTTTCGTCACGACGCCGACCGTCAGCAGGCCGAGTTCCTTGGCCGTACGGGCAACGACCGCCGCGGCGCCCGTGCCCGTGCCGCCGCCCATGCCGGCGGTGATGAAGGCCATGTGGGAGCCGATCATGTGCTCGCGGATTTCGTCGATCACCTCTTCGGCCGCCGCGCGCCCGACTTCGGGCTGCGAACCCGCGCCGAGACCTTCCGTGACCTGAAGGCCCATCTGGATGACCCGGTCGGCCTTCGACATCGTCAGAGCCTGCGCGTCGGTATTGCCGACGACGAACTCGACGCCCTGGAGGCCCGCCTCGATCATGTTGTTCACGGCATTGCCGCCGGCGCCGCCCACGCCGAAAACCGTAATGCGCGGCCGAAGCTCCCGGATGTCGGGCAGTTTCAGATTAGTGGACATGGGTTGCCTCTCGGGTTTTGCACGTGTGCGCGGAGCGCTCGTCGTTGCCTTTTTGACGGGTTTCTTCGGTGCCTGCTTCCGGACAGGCTTTTTCTTGCCGGCCATCAGAAGCTCTCTTTCAGCCACTGCCCCATGCGGGAGAAGTAGCCATTTGTACCAGTCGCGCGGAGATTCGTCCGCACGGTTTCAAAGTGTTCTTCAGCTGCCCGCTGCGGGTAGACCAGCAGGCCGGCGGCCGCCGCGAAGCTGGGCCCGCGCGCCTGGTCGGGCAGCCCGCGAATGCCGAGCGGACGCCCGATACGGACATTGCGGCCGAGAATCTTGCCGGCCAGATCGGCCAGGCCGTTGAGCTGGCAGGCGCCGCCGGTCAGGACGACGCGCTTGCCGGCATCGCGGGCATAGCCCGACGCATGAAGGCGATCGCGAATCAGTTCCAGCGTCTCCTCGACGCGCGGCTTGACGATGGCGACAAGCTGCGATTTCGGCACGTGATGCGGAGCGAGCTGAGCCTCCCCGCCGACCGGCACGATGCCGATCATTTCAAGATTGTCCGAACGGCCGCTGAAGACCGAGCCGTAGAGCGTTTTCAGCCGCTCTGCGTCTTCCACGCGGATGGAAAGGCCGCGCGCGATGTCGAGCGTGACATGGTGGCCGCCGAGCGCGATCGCGTCTGTATGTACGAACTTTCCGCCGGAGAACACCGCGACGGTCGTGGTGCCGGCGCCCATGTCGACGACGGTTGCGCCGATTTCGGCTTCATCGTTGTCGAGCGCGGCAAGGCCCGCCGCATAGGGCGACGCCACGACGGTCTTGACCGCGAGGTGGCAGCGCTCGACGCACAGAATGAGATTGCGCACCGGCGCTGCGTCGGCGCTCACGACATGCATGTCGAGGCCGAGTTCTTCGCCCACCATGCCGCGCGGATCGCGGATGCCGGTCGTGGCGTCGAGGCCAAAGCCGAGCGGCATCGAATGCAGGATGCTGCGGTCGGACCGTATGGCGTGGTTCGAGCCCGCGCGCAGAACATTCTGGATGTCGTTGTCGCCGACAGGCCGGCCGGGAACCGGCACGGTCGCGTTGTAGTGTTCGCTGGCAAGCCGTGCACCCGAGACGGACACGATGAGGCTTTCCACACGGCAATCGGACATACGTTCGGCGGCGTCGACCGCGTGGCGGATCGACTGTTCGGCCTCTTCCATGTTCACGACCGCGCCGGCCTTGATGCCGCGCGAGCGGTGATGGCCGATGCCGAGAACTTCGATGCGGTGCGAACGGCCGGGCAGCAGCGAATCCGCGTCGGTCGGACGCAGACGGCCGATCAGGCAAACGGTCTTTCCCGTACCGACATCAAGTACGGAAAAGTCGATGGCGCGCCGAGGCGGCATCGGCCTCAGGCGGGGTGTGACGGCGAAGGACTGTTTCATGTGCCGGCCGCCTTCTTTTCCGGTTTGGCGGCAAGCTGGGCTGCCGCTTCGTCCGACAGGCGGACGGTGGGCGTGCCGGGGCGGCGGAGATCCAGTTCGGTGATGTCGCGATCCTTGAGTTGATAGGCGGCATCGAGCTTCACAAACAACGCGAGAGCTTCTTCGACATGGCGCTCGGGCAGCTTGACGTCCATACCGTTCGTCAGGCGCAGGTTCCAGCGGCGGTCGCCGACGCGCACCATCGCATAGATGTTCTTCTTCAACTCCGGATAGGACTCAAGTTGCGCGAGAAACGCTTTCGCGGAGGTGTCGGCGCCTTGGCCGACCAGCAGCGGAAGATTGGCGAAACGCCCCTCTTCGATGCCTTCGATCACTGTTCCATCGACAGCGATGACGGACATTTTCTGCCCGCGCTGCCACAACGCATAAGGCTCGCGCTCGACGACCGAGACCGCAATCGTGTCGGGGTAAAGCTTGCGGACGGTCGCCGAGACGACGAGCGGGTTCTGCATCAGCCGCGCGCGCGCGGCGTCGGCATCGAGAAACACAAAGGATTCACCGGGCTTCGCGCCGATGGCGGAGACGATCTCCTCATCGGTCAGGATCTTCCGGCCCTGGACATCGATATTGGCGAGGATGAGGCCCGAACCGGCGGCAAACATGCTCGGCCCGGCGGCAAGCACCGCGCCGAAATCATTCCAGCGCTGGCCGATGGTGGCACCGTAAACGCCTGTCGTTACAAACAGCAGTACGACCGCCGCCCACCCCGTTCCGGGGCGGATAAGAGTCGGCGACACTTTGGGAGAAGCCACCTTGCGGGGGTCGGCGGCCGGACGTTCCGGAGCACGGTAAGCTACCGGCTCCGCGCGCAAAATCGGGGTTTTAACGGGACGGCTGGAATAGATCGCGCGGGCGCGACCGGAACCGGCGCCGCCGGCTCCGCCGACGGCCTTTAAAGGACCGTCTAGCGATTTAAGCTTGCGTCTTCCACCATCCATTGAACGAGCTCATCGAACGCAAAACCGGCATGTGCTGCCAACTCGGGCACAAGGCTCGTTACCGTCATTCCGGGTTGCGTGTTGACCTCGAGGCAGACGATCTCGCCCGTTCCCCCGGGCCGATCGTCGTATCGGAAGTCTGCACGGCTGACCCCGCGGCAGCCGAGCGCCTGATGCGCCTTAAGGGTCGATGATTGAACAAATTGGTAAACGGAGGGTGAAACTTCGGCCGGCAAAATGTGTTTTGAGCCGCCCTGGGCATATTTTGCGTGATAGTCGTACCAACCTTCCGCCGCCACGATGTCGATGACGCCCGTGGGCTTGCCACCGACCACGGCACAGGTCAGCTCTCGGCCAGCTATATATTTCTCAGCCAACAATAAATCGCCGTGCGGCCAATCCGGACGCGTCAGCTCCTGCGGCGGGTATTCCTGGTCTTCCCTGACGATCAGGATGCCGACCGAGGAGCCCTCCTCGACCGGTTTCAGGACGTAAGGAGGCGTTAACGGATGTGATTTCGCAGCCTGTTGCCTGTTAACCACTTTGCCTTCGGCGACAGGCACGCCGGCCGCCGCCATCACGGTGCGGGCAATATCCTTGTTCATGGCCAGCGCCGAGGCCATGACTCCGGAGTGCGTGTAGGGGATCTGCAGGAGTTCGAGCACGCCCTGCATCTTGCCGTCCTCGCCGAACGGGCCGTGCAGCGCGTTGAAAGCGACATCCGGCCTCAGCTTCGCCAATACATCCGCAATATCGCGGCCGACATCGACCGGCGTCACCTTGTAACCGCGCCTCTCAAGCCCGGCGGCGCAGGCCTTGCCGGAATTCAGCGAAACCTCGCGCTCGGCCGACCATCCGCCCATCAGAACCGCGACATGCTTCGGCATCACACCGCTCCCGTAAAGACGTCGCCATCGAGGAATTCGCGCACTTCCTGCCCTTCAGCAAAATGACCCATGCGGCGGATTTCCCAGTTCAATTCAATGCCCGATTTCGCGCGCACCTTGTTGCGAACGGTCTCGCCCAGCAGTTCGAGATCGTGCGCGGACGCCGCGCCGGTGTTGAGCATGAAATTGGCATGCAGTTCCGACATCTGCGCATCGCCGATTTTCAGCCCGCGGCAGCCGGCCTCGTCGATCAGCTTCCAGCTTGAATGGCCTTCCGGATTCTTGAATGTCGAACCGCCGGTCTTCGATTTGATCGGCTGACTCGCCTCGCGCCGTTCCGTCACCTCGCGCATGCCGGCGCGAATGCTGTCTGGATCGCCGGCCGTCCCCTGATAGACCGCCGATACGAACACTGCGCCGCGGGGGCCGTTCGATTTGCGATAGAGATAGCCCATGTCGGCGTTCGTCAGCGTGACGATCTCGCCCGAGCGCAGCACGGCGCGCAGTTCGACCATACGGTCGCGCGTTTCCGTGCCGTAGCAGCCGGCGTTCATGTAGAGCGCGCCGCCGATGCCGCCGGGAATGCCGCTATAAAAGGTCAGGCCGTCAATACCCGCATCCGCCGCTGCGGCCGCCACACGCGCATCCGGCAGCGCGGTGCCGGCGCGCAGGCGATGATTGTCCAGAATCTCGACCGCGCCGAAGCCGCGTGCGGACAGGCGGATGACAACACCGTCGATGCCGCCGTCGCGGATGAGAAGATTTGAGCCGAGGCCGATGGTCGTGACACGGATATCGTCCGGCAGGTTTTTCAGGAAGAACGCAAGGTCTTTCTCATCCGCAGGCTGGAAGAACAGTTGCGCCGGACCGCCGACGCGAAACCAGGTGATTTCGGACAGAAGCTGGTTCGGCGTCAGCCGCCCGCGCAATTGCTGCGTCCAGTCGCCCAGCTTGAGTTCGGGCCAGCTCACGAAATCGCCTCCCCACCAACCTCATCCTGAGGAGGGCACGAAGTGCCCGTCTCGAAGGATGGGCGGCATACACCGAATGCTCGGCTCATCCTTCGAGACGCCCGCTGCGCGGGCTCCTCAGGATGAGGGCGGAGAACACAGCTCACGCCTTGCCCCCGACGGCCTCAAGCTCGCCCGGCAGCGCATAGGCCCATTGCGTGATCGAACCGGCGCCGAGGCAGATGACGTAATCGCCTGCCTTCGCAAAACCCGCGATATGATTGGCAAGCTGCTCGGGCGCCGCCAGCGGGATGACGTTACGATGGCCGCGCGCCTTCAGCGCCGCGACGAGATGATCCTTGTCGATGCCGGCGATCGGCTGTTCGCCAGCGGAATAGACATCCGCGACGACGACGGCGTCCGCGTCGTTGAAGCAGGTCGAGAAGCCGTCGAACAGCGCCTGCAGGCGCGTGTAGCGATGCGGCTGCACCACGGCGATGACGCGGCCGTCGGTCGAGGCGCGCGCCGCCTTCAGCACGGCCGCGATCTCGACCGGGTGATGGCCGTAGTCGTCGTAGATCGCGACGCCCTTCCAGTCGCCGGTTTTGGTGAAGCGGCGCTTCACGCCGCCGAAGCGCGACAGACCCTCGCGGATCGTGGCGGCCGGAACACCGAGATTGTACGCAACGGCAATCGCCGCCGTGGCGTTGAGCGCGTTGTGATGGCCCGGCATCGGCAGTTCGAGACCGTCGATCGAGACGTCCTCGCCGCCGTTCTCGCGGTCGCGGATCAGCACGCGGAAACGGCAGCGCCCGCCCTTCAGGTCGATGTCGAGCAGGCGCACATCGGCCTGCGGATTTTCGCCGTAGGTCACGATGCGCCGGTCCTCGATCTGACCGACGAGATCCTGCACCACGGGATGATCGAGGCACATCACCGCGAAGCCGTAGAACGGCACGTTCTCGACGAACGAGCGGAACGCCGCCTTGATGGCATCGTAGGTATGGAAATGGTCGAGATGCTCGGGGTCGATGTTCGTAACGACAGCAATATCTGCCGGCAGCTTCAGGAACGTGCCGTCGGATTCGTCGGCCTCGACCACCATCCAGTCGGAGCCGCCCATGCGCGCGTTCGTGCCATAGGCATTGATGATGCCGCCATTGATGACGGTGGGATCGAAATTCGCGGCGTCAAGCAGCGTCGCGACCAGCGAGGTCGTCGTCGTCTTGCCGTGCGTGCCGCCGATGGCGACGCACTTTTTCAGGCGCATCAGCTCGGCCAGCATTTCCGCGCGGCGCACCACCGGCAGGCGCTTCGCGCGTGCCGCCACGAGTTCCGCATTGTCACGCTTGATGGCTGAGGACACGACGACGACCGACGCATCGCCGAGGTTCTCGGCCGCGTGGCCGACCTTTATGGCGATGCCCTTCTCACGAAGGCGGCGGACATTCTGGTTCTCGGCGACGTCCGAACCCTGGACCTTGTAGCCCTGGTTGGCTAGCACCTCGGCGATGCCGGACATGCCGATGCCGCTTGGCAGTTTCATGAAAACGGAAAACCCTCAGTACGAGACGGCGCCGGCTTCCAGCACGAGATCGGCCAGCCGCGACGCGGCGTCCGGGCGGGCGAAGGCCGAAGCGGCCTCGGCCTGGACGCTGAGTGTTTGGGGCTTGGAGAGGAGGTCCGTCAACAGGCGGGTGAGCTGGACGGGGGTGAAGGCCGCCTGCTCGACCACCGTGGTCCCCCCGACCTCAGCCAGCGCCTTGGCGTTCTCGAGCTGGTCGTTGTCCAGAGAATGAGGCAACGGAACGAGGATCGACGGCCGGCCGATAACGGCCAGTTCGGCCACGGTCGAGGCGCCGGACCGGGCAACAACCAGGTGGGCGTCGGCCATGCGGACCGGAAGATCGCGGAAGAACGGCGCGATCTCGGCCTGCACCCCCGCTTTCAGATAGATCGCCGCGACGGAATCCACATCCTCCGCCCGCGCCTGCTGGACGATCTTGATACGGGACATCAGCCCGCGATCGAGCGCGGCGATGGCCGGCGGCACCGTAACCGACATGACCCGCGCGCCCTGGCTTCCGCCGAAAACGAGCAGGCTGATCTGGCCCAGATCCTCCGGCGGGACAAAGTCCGAAGCTGCCTGTCGCACCGCCTCGCGAACCGGGTTGCCGACATAGGCGACCTTTTCAAGAACCTTCGGCTTGGCGTTGACGATGCGCGGGAAGCCGCTCGCAATGCGCGAGGCACGCGGCGCAAGCACGCGGTTCGCGCGGCCCATCACCGCGTTCTGTTCGTGAACGACCGTCGGCACGCCGAGCATCTGTGCCGCGAGCACCGGCGGCAGGCTCGGATAGCCGCCGAAGCCGACCACGACGCGAGGCTTTATGCGGCGTATCAGCCGCGCGGACTCGCCGAAGCCGCTGCCGAGCTTCCATGCGGACCTGAAGATCGCCATCGGGCTGCGGCTGCCGAATGTGGCGGATTCAACGCCGTGGATCGCGCGCGCCGGGAAATTGGCGGCGTATTCACGCGCCCGGGGGTCGGTGGCGAGTTCCACCGGTACACCGCGTTTCGCAAGTTCGGTCGCCAGTGCTTCAGCCGGAAACAAATGGCCACCGGTGCCGCCGGCAGCGAGAAGAATCGGGCGCTGTGCCATCATAGACCGAGCTGTCCGGCAGGCAGCGGATTGGCGCCGGCTTCCAGCTTCGCGCGCGGGCGCTTGCGCGTCAGGGCGATCAGCATCCCCATTCCGAGCGCGAGCGAGATCAGCGACGAGCCACCATACGAGATGAAGGGAAGCGTCATGCCCTTCGCCGGCATGAGCTGAACATTGACGGCCATGTTGATCGCGGACTGCAGGCCGAACAGCATGGTGATGCCGGCGACCGCGAGGCGCGCGAACGGCTCTTCCTCGTTCATCGCGTGCCACAGGCCGCGCATCACCACGAATGCAATGAGTCCCAGCAGGACGAGGCAGAAGAAAATGCCGAATTCCTACGCGCTTGATGGTCCCCTCGCCCGGCCCCTTGCCCAGCCACCCGCCGGTCACGAAACTCTCGAACGCGCGTTCGGCCTGAAAGTTCTCGCCCGCGCCAGGATCGAGGAATTTGGCGATGCGTTCGCGGACATGCGGCACGACCTGATAGGCGACGAAAATACCGGCAAGGCCGACGCCCGCGAGGCCGCCCATATAGAGCCAGCGCAGACCGGCGAGGAAAAACAGCGCGCCCCAGACGATCCCGATCAACATCGTCTGGCCGAAGTCCGGCTGCAGCACGAGCACGCCGACGACGAAAGCGAACAGCACGATCGCCATCGCGTGGCCCGGAATGTCGTCGCGCCGCGCGCCTTCGGCGAACAGCCATGCCGCCAGCACGATGAACGCCGGTTTCACGAATTCCGACGGCTGCACGCCGAAGGGTCCGATCTGCAGCCAGCGATGCGCGCCCTTGATCTCCGGGCCGATGAACAGCGCCAGGATCATGGCCGGCCAGAAAATAAGAAAGGTGACGAGCGCGACACGGCGGATACCGCGCGGGTTGAGCAGCGACACCCCGAACATGACAGCCGCTGCGGGGATGAGGAACATCACCTGCCGATGCACGAAATGAAACAGATCGAGATCGAGCCGTTCCGCGACGTTCGGACTGGCCGCGAGCGACAGCACCACCCCGCCGATCATCAGCGCGATAATGGCGAACAGCAGCGGCCGGTCGACCGTCCACCACCATTCCGAAATCGGCGTGCGTTCAACGCGGGAAATCATGCCGCATGCTCCTCGTCCCACGCCTTTATGCGCTGAAGGCCGAGTCGGCGGAAGTCGTCGCCGCGCACTTCGAAGTTCGGATACTGGTCGAAGCTGGCGCAGGCGGGCGACAGCAGCACCACGGGTTCCTGCGCACTGGAAGCCAATGCATCGCGCACGGCGGCCTCGACGGCGCGGTCCATCGTATGTACGATTTCTTGCGGCGTGCCGGAAAGCGCCGCAGCGAACTCGTCCGCCGCCTCGCCGATCAGATAGGCCTTGGCAACACGCGGGAAGAACGGACGCAGGCCGTCGATACCGCCCGTCTTAGCCCGCCCGCCAAGGATCCAGAAGATCCCGGTCTCGAAACTTGCGAGCGCCTGCGCCGCGGAATCCGCGTTCGTGGCCTTGGAGTCGTTGACCAGCAGCACTTTTCCGGCATGCCCCACCTGCTCCATGCGATGCGCGAGGCCGGGGAATGTCTGGAGCCCGCGCGATATCACTTCCGGCGTCAGCCCGAGCGCAAGGCAGGCCGCCATCGCCGCCGCCGCGTTCTGGGCATTGTGCAGACCGCGCAAGGAGCCGACGCCGGCAAGGTCGGCGAGCTCATCGCCCGTCTCACCGCGGACAAGCCTTGTGCCTTGCGCATACACCCCCGCCGGCAGCGCGGTTTTTTGCGAGATCCGCTCGACGGCACCACCCGCCGCCGCGATGCGATCCGCGATCGCCGAGGACATCGGATCGTCAATACTCACGACCGCCGTGTCGGCTTTCGCCACGAGACGTTCCTTGATCGCGGCATAGTTTTCCATCGTGCCATGCCGCTCCAGATGATCCTCGGAGAGATTCATCAATATGCCGACGGTCGGCGCGAGCGATGGCGCGAGATCGATCTGATAGGACGAGCACTCGATGACATGAACACGCCCCGCCCCGGGCGGGCCGAGATCGAGGATCGGCGTTCCGATATTGCCGCCGATTTCCGCGTTGAGTCCGGCCTGACGGAGAATGTGGCCGATCAGCGCCGTCGTCGTCGATTTGCCGTTGGTGCCTGTAATGGCAATGAACGGTGCATCGGGATCGAGCAGCGCGCGCTCGCGCGAAAACACCTCGATGTCTCCGATGATCTCGACGCCCGAGGCCTTTGCCTTGTCCACCGTCCAGTGCGGCTTCGGATGCGTCAGCGGCACGCCGGGCGCGAGGATCAGCGAGGAGAACCGCGCGAAATCCTGATCGCGCAGATCGGCCACGGTGACACCCGCCGCCTTCGCCTTCTCGACGGCCGCCGCGCCATCGTCCCAGGCCACGACATCGGCACCGCCCGCAAGCAATGACTTCGCGGTGGAAAGACCGGAGCCGCCGAGCCCGAACAGCGCGACGCGCGTGCCGCGAAAGGAGCTGGCCGGTGTCATCTCAGCTTCAGCGTCGACAGACCGATAAGAGCCAGCACCACGGCGATGATCCAGAACCGGATCACGACCTGCGGCTCGGTCCAGCCGAGCTGTTCGAAATGATGATGTATGGGCGCCATCTTGAACACGCGCTTGCCGGTCAGCTTGTAGGACACAACCTGGATGATGACTGAGGCGGCTTCGAGGACAAACAGGCCGCCGATTATGGCAAGCACGATCTCATGCTTCGTCGCCACAGCGACCGAACCGAGCAGGCCGCCGAGCGCCAGCGAGCCCGTGTCGCCCATGAAGATCTGGGCCGGCGGCGCGTTGAACCACAGGAAACCGAGGCCCGCGCCGAGGATTGCGCCGCACATCACGGCGAGTTCGCCGGTGCCGGGCGTGAAATGGATCTGCAGATAGTCCGCGAACACGGCGTTGCCCGCGAGATAGGCGATGAAGGCGAAGCTCATCGTGGCGACCATGACCGGCACGATGGCGAGACCGTCCAGACCGTCCGTCAGATTCACGGCATTGCCGGACCCGACAATGACGAACGCGCCGAACACCGGGAACAGCCAGCCGAGATTGAGCAGCACATCCTTCAGGAAGGGGAATGCCAGCGCGTTGTCGAGCGGCGCGGGGCTGACCGCCTGCATGATGATGACGGCCGCGCCGGCGATGACGAACTCGAAGAACAGGCGCGTCTTGCCCGAAAAACCCTTGTCGCTCTGCTTCGTGATTTTCAGGTAGTCGTCATAGAACCCGATCAGTCCGAAACCGAGCGTGACGCCGAGCACGAGCCACACATAGGGGTTGCGGAGATTTCCCCAGAGCAGCGTCGCGACGACGAGACCGAGCAGGATCATCAGCCCGCCCATCGTGGGCGTGCCTTTCTTCGTCAGAAGATGCGTCGGCGGCCCGTCGGCGCGGATCGGCTGGCCCTTCCCCTGCGTCAGGCGCAGATAGGAAATGATCGACGGTCCGAACATGAAGACGAACAGCAGCGCCGTGATGACGGCACCGCCGGTGCGGAAAGTGATGTAGCGGAAGACGTTCAGGAACGGGAATGTGCCGGAGAAATCGGCAAGAAAAGCGAGCATCCGGTATTTCCCTTTAAGCGGCGGCCGGTGCGAATCGCGCCAGCAGCGCGGCCACGATAGGCCCCATGCGGCTGCCGAGCGAGCCTTTGACCATGACGACATCGTTTGGCCGGATCTCGTCCAGCACCCGGTCCTTGAGATCTTCGGACGTGATGGCCCAGCCGCCACGGCGGTAGGCAGGCAGCGAATCGTAGAGAGCGAGCATGTGCGGGCCCGCGCAGAAAATGAGATTGATCTTCGAGTCTTCGAGCACGGCGGCGAGGTCGCGGTGCATGTCGTCGGCCTGCGCGCCGAGCTCCAGCATGTCGCCGAGAACTGCGATCCGCCTGCCCGCGCCTGCCTGCGTGTGGCCAAGAAGTTCGATCGCGGCGCGCATCGAGGCGGGGTTGGCGTTGTAGCTTTCGTCGAGCAGCATGGCGCGGCCCGTGCCGACATGCAGCGCATGGCGCTGGCCGCGCCCGGCCGGCGGCTTGAAATCCGCGAGCACCGCAGCCGCCGCCTTCACATCAGCCCCGGCCACTTTCGCTGCAAGAAGGACGGCCAGCGAATTCTGCACGAGATGCTTTCCCGGCGCGCCAAGACTGTAGGCGATGTCGGTGCCGGTGACGGACGCGGTGACGGCCGAGCGATCCGACAGCACGCTGTACATCAGAAGCTTGGCATCGGCATCGCGCGTCGATCCGAATTCCAGGATTTCCGCGCCCGCATCCCCGGCCACGCGCGCGAGATGGTCCCGGTACGGACTGTCGGCATTGATGATCGCGATTCCGCCCGGCTCAAGCCCGAGGAATATCTCGGCCTTGGCGTCGGCGATCTGATCGACCGACAGGAAGTGTTCGAGATGCACGGCCTCGACATTCGTGACCATGGCGATGTGCGGACGCACCATCTTTGTCAGCGGCGTGATCTCGCCGGCATGGTTCATGCCGATCTCGAACACGGCGTACTGTGCAGTCTCCGGCATGCGCGCAAGCGTCAGCGGCACGCCCCAGTGATTGTTGAAGCTCGCGACCGAGGCATGCACTTCCCCGGCGGAAGCGAGCGCCGTGCGCAGCATTTCCTTGGTGGAGGTTTTGCCGACGCTGCCGGTGACGGCGATGATCCTTGCCTGCGCGCGCGCCCGCGCCGCCACGGCGAGGCGCGTCAGCGCCGCAAGTACGTCCTCGACCACGATGAGCGGTTTGACGCGGCCGAGGGAGGAAAGCCTGCTTTCGGCGACGACAGCGATGCCTGCTCCGCCATCGAGCGCCGCACGCACGAAATCATGGCCGTCCATCTTGTCGCCGGTGATGGCGAAAAAGGCCTCGCCCGGTTTGACGGTGCGGCTGTCGATGGAAATGCCGGTGACGTCGGGCACGACGCCGACAACGCGGCCGCCGACAGCCGCGGCAAAATCCTTTGCGGTCCACAGAACTCCGGACATCGATCAGCCCCCAAGCGCCGCCCGGATTGCCTCATGGTCGGAGAACGGCAGAACCCGGTCCCCGACAATCTGGCCCGCCTCATGTCCCTTGCCGGCCACGAGCAGCACATCACCTTCTTTCAGGTCGCTTATAGCAGCCGCGATGGCTTGTCTGCGATCTCCGATCTCGCGGGCACCGGGAGCCGCCGTCAGAATCTGGCTCCTGATCGTCGCAGGGTCCTCGGAGCGCGGGTTGTCGTCGGTCACGATCACCGCATCGGCCCTTTCATGGGCCACAGCCCCCATGAGCGGCCGTTTGCCGGGATCGCGGTCGCCGCCCGCCCCAAAAACCACCACCAGTCTGCCGGTCGCATAGGGGCGCAGCGCATCGAGTGCGTTGGCCAGCGCGTCCGGAGTGTGGGCGTAATCGACGATGACCACGGCCCCGTTGCGCTCGCCGACGCGCTCCAGCCGGCCGCTGGCTCCCTTCAAATTCTCCAGTGCCGCGAATACCTTGACCGGCTTGCCTCCAGTCACGATGGCAAGGCCCGCCGCGACCAGCGCGTTCTCGACCTGGAAACCGCCCGCCAGCGGCAGGGTCAGCAGATAGTCTTCGTCGCCATGGCGCAGCGTCAGCTTCTGCGCGAAGCCATCCCGCTCGGCACGCAGGAGGTGAATGTCCTGCCCGTGCTCGCCGACCGTGAATAGGTTCAATCCGCGCGCCTTCGCGGCCACGATGAAGGCCGCCGCTTCCGCGCTGTCGGCGCAGATGACCGCGTGGGCCCTGTCCGGCAGCACGGCCGTGAACAGCTTCAGCTTGGCGTCGCGATAGGCCTCGAAGCTCGGGTGGTAGTCGAGGTGGTCGCGCGTCAGATTGGTGAAGGCACCGGCGGAAAGACGGAGACCGTCAAGCCGGTGCTGGTCGAGACCGTGCGACGATGCCTCGAGCGCGAGATGCGTGACGCCTTCGCCGGCCAGCCGGTCGACGATGCGATGCAGAACGACGGGGTCGGGTGTGGTGAGATTCGAATATTCCTCGCCCTTCGGCGAGACGAGCCCGACGGTGCCAAGGCTGGCCGCCGGATAGCCGAGCGTGGTCCAGATCTGGCGCAGGAAACTCGCGACCGAGGTCTTGCCGTTGGTGCCGGTGACGGCGGCGATGATTCTCGGCTGGCGCGCATAAAACCGCGAAGCGATGCCGGCCAGCGCCACACGGGCATCCGGGACCAGCACGAACGGAACGCCGAGATCGTCCTCAGGCGTCCGCGCGCCGACCACGGCGACCGCGCCCTTCTCCACCGCCATCCTGGCGAAATTCATGCCGTCGGGCTCGACGGCCCGGCTGTCGGCGGTGACACCGTGAACGGGGATTTCCCGCGCGTCGGCGCTCAGCCCGGCATCGGGCAGAAGCTCGCCGAGCGCGATCGCGCCCGGGCCGTCCTGTGCTGTCACCTGTTCTCCCCGAGCGACGCTGCGGTCATGCCCGGCGGAAGGTTCGGCGGCGCGTTGAAATCCGGCTCCACGCCGAGAAGCGGCGCGATCCGGGAGACGATTTTTCCCGTCACGGGCGCGGCGTTCCAACCGGAGGTGCGATAGCCGTGCGTGTCCTTTGTGGGCTTGGGTTCATCGAGCATGACGAGCAGAGCGTAGCGCGGTCTGTCCATCGGGAAAACAGCCGTGAAGGAGTTCATCACCTTCTCCGACGAATAGCGGCCGTCGACCACCTTCTCCGCCGTACCCGTCTTGCCGCCGACCCGGTAGCCCGGAATGTCGGCCTTCTTGGCCGACCCCTTCTCCGCGTTGAGGCGGAAAAGATAGCGCATCTGGTCGGATGTCCGGGGCTTGATGACCTGTGTCGCGACCGCGCTGGCCGCTTCCCTGTCGCGCTGCAGAAAGGTCGGCGGGATCAGTTTGCCGCCGTTCACCAGCGCCGCTGTCGCCATCAGCGCCTGCAGCGGCGCGACAGACAGTCCGTGGCCGAAGGATATCGTGACGGTGTTCAGTTCGCCCCAGTTTTTTGGAACGATGGGGTGCGCGCTTTCGGCAAGCTCGGTGTGCAGACGGTCGAGCTGCCCAAGCTTTTTCAGAAACGCCTTGTGTCCCTCGACACCGATCTCCAGCGCCATCTTTGCCGTGCCGATATTCGACGAGTAGGTAAATACTTCCGGAACGGTAAGAATGCGGCGCTCGGGGTGAAAATCGTCGATTGTAAAACGTCCATATACCAGCGGCTTTGTGGCATCGAACCGGTCGGTCAGCTTCACGCGCCCGGAATCCAGCGCCATCGCCAGCGTCATGGCCTTGAAGGTCGAACCCATCTCGTAGACGCCGACCGCGACGCGGTTGATGTTGTTTGGCTTCAGCGCATCGGCCGGATTGTTCGGGTCGAAATCGGGCAGCGAGACGAAGCCGACGATCTCGCCGGTGTCGACGTCCATCACGACGCCCGACGCGGCGATGGCATCGAACTCCTGCTTCGCCTTCACCAATTCGTCGCGCACCGCATGCTGGACATTGAGATCGAGCGCCAGCCAGACCGGCGGCAGCAGGCCCGTTCCATCCTTCGAAATATTGTCCTTACGGTCGAGATATTGCTCGATTCCGGCAATGCCCTTGTTGTCGACATCGACCGCGCCGATCGCGTGCGACAGGACGTTGCCGTTCGGATAGACGCGGCGCTGTTCTTTCAGGAAGCCCACGCCCGGAATGCCGAGCCTGTGGACCTCGGCCTGCTCGCGCGGCGAGATTTCACGCTTCACCCACGCAAAGCCGGAATCCTTGTCGAACTTCTTGTGCAGATCTATGGGGTCGAGTTCCGGCAGAACCTTGATCAGGGCTTCCGCCGCTTCGTCGCCATCGATCATGCGGCGCGGTTCGGCGAAGATCGAATAGGTCTCGATATCGGTGGCGAGCTGGCGGCCGTGGCGGTCGACAATGTTCGGACGCTTGGTCGCGAGCGCCGCTTCGGCGTCAATACGCGCCTTGGCCTCGATGTTCGGCTCGAACCCGAGCCAGACAAGACGCGCGGCAATGGCTGCATACACCATGCAGAACGAGAGCATGGCAAGCCTTACGCGGCCTTTTGCGCGGCGCGGCGTCATTGCGGAAACTCGAGCGGCATGGGGTCGGACGACGGCACGGCGAGTCCCATGGATTCGATGGTGCGGCCGATCAGATCCTCGCCCGAACCGGCCGTCGGCTCGTCATGGATCGGCATGTCGGTCATCCCGAGCGAGGCGATGGTTTCGGCGATCGCATCCACCTGAACGGGCCGCATCGGCAGATCGGCCAGCGCAACGCGCTGATCCGCGGTTGAGGGCTTCAGGTCGAGATGTTTTTCGGCCAGCGCCTGAACACGGTCGGGCCGGGTGAGATGCGCCCACTCCGCGTCAATTCAGCTTGTCGATCTCCGCGGTCTGCCGCACCGCCTGGTATTTGATCTGATAGACCACCATGGCGGCGCCGACGAGAATGAGAACGGCAATGATGTTGATCGCCCGCGTCAGCTTCATCCGCGCGCCATGAAGTGATTGAGAGCCGCAAGCTGTGGCACGCCGTAAGCCAGGGGATCGCCGTCCGGACGCGCCGGAGCCTCTGTGCGTTCCGCCGCGCGCAGGCGGGCCGAACGCGCCCGCGGGTTGCGCGCCATTTCATCGTCACCGGGAACAGCCGAGCGGACGATCGGAATGAAGGTCGGCGCCGCCGCGAAGGTTGCCGGCGCATGGCGCGAGACGTTCGGCGTCGTGCGCGAACGCTCGGCAAGGAATGTCTTGACGATGCGGTCTTCCAGCGAATGGAAGCTGACGACGGCAAGCCGTCCGCCCGGCGCGAGGATTTCCTCGGCCGCGAACAGCGCCTTCAGAAGCTCGCCGAGTTCGTTGTTCACCGCGATGCGCAGCGCCTGGAAGGTGCGCGTCGCCGGATGGATCATGTCCGGGTGCTTGCCGAGCACCGCCTCGCAGATCTTCGCAAGCTTGTCCGTCGTCTCGATGCGCCCGTTGGCGCGCTCGGCGACGATGGCCTTGGCGATCCGGTTCGCCTGCCGGTCCTCGCCGAACGTGCGGATAAGGGCCGCGAGGTCCTTTTCCGCAAGTTCGTTTACGAGGTCCGCCGCATTCGGGCCGGACCGGCCCAT
>LNFM01004805.1_pt1 | contig 24368 bp, 22 predicted proteins | sample 596031 | NCBI WGS metagenome assembly LNFM01 (sample SAMN04254537, study PRJNA301005) | activated carbon metagenome | isolation source: dual media filters at the Ann Arbor, Michigan drinking water treatment plant | place: USA: Ann Arbor | reverse complement strand
ACCAGAATGCGCTGGCGTTCCTCCGCTGGGCGTCCGTTCGCATGATGCTGCGACGCCTCTGCCGACGTTGAATATGTTCTTGGACGGACTCTAAACCGCCAAAAAGGATGTCGTTTCCTTCTGAACCGCGCAGCACATCAGAAAATCTATTACCCGTGATGGTGTCGTTTCCGGTCAAGAAGTCCGCCATCAGAACCGAGGCAGAGAGCTGTCCCTTTTCTGTCGCGAGTGCGATTCCCTCAAGCGTCACGAGCTGAGCGCGGCCTACGTCAGTAGACTCGAAACGAATGATCGTCCAGTTACCGTCAGCATCCGTAGTTACAGTAAAACGAAACCTGCTAATAGGAGCGGCATCGACATTCATCTGGAATCTGGCATCTAGTCCGATGCCCACGGTAACGTTGACCCCAACACCGACCCCTTGCGCGAGATTTGCAGGCGGTGTCGCGGGACCATCGAGCATCCACTGCGTGAGTGCGACATCCGCCATATTGAGACCACGCCCAAAGATATCGAAGGCAGTCACAACGGCCATATTCGTCAGCTCCAGATGCAGATGCCGCTCCGTTTAGGAAGCAGATTGGGGTCTAATTGCTGCAGATGCGGCGGAACCATCACTGCTCGGAACCGCGGGCCTGCATCGCCGCCCGTAAATAGAGTGGCCGTTTGGTTGCATTCTACCGGGAAGGAAGTGTGGCGGGCTATAAACGAGATAAGTGCAAACTACCCGATGATGCGATATCGATCATCGCTCATGCCGAACTGCCCCAGATTTTCTAAACCATCGGCGAGTGTGGGTCCAGGCGTTAAGTAAGCTGAGGTAGCTGCGCCACCGCCGATCCGGCGTTATCTGCGATTGCCGCTCAAGGTGATAAAGAACCGCACGGGCATCCACAGCGGACCAAAGACCCTTATCTCGAACACGCAAGCATAAATCGGTATCTTCGAAATCGCCCGTAACATAATCTTCGTCAAATCCTCGAAGATCCTGCGCTAGCGAGCGACGCATAACCATACAGGCCCCAGTAACCGCTTCTACGCGCAAAATTCCGGCGGTGCGTGATGGCATTCGCCCCTTACCTGGATGCATGGGAAATGGCCAATTGGCAAACTGAGAAAGCGGAGAGAAAGCCATTCCATCATGTTGAACGGTGCCATCTTCGAATAAAAGCATCGCTCCGACAACACCGAGAGCGGAATCTTGTCGCAGATCCTCAATCATGAAATTTAGCCATTCACCGTCACGCGGCATGACGTCTGAATTGAGAAAACAAATAAATTCGCCGCGGGCTCGGGAAAGGCCAATATTATTTGCTGGTGCATACCCAAGATTAGTATCCGACATGACAAGGCGAAACGGCAATCCAAAGCGCGCATACGCTGAGTGTGCCAAATCTAACAATTCGCGCTTTCGCGGCGGATCGTCCAGCACATAAATTATCTCGTGCTCTCGAAATCCATACTCCGACAAAAGAGCAAGCTGGAACATCGCGAAATCCATTCGGCCGTAAAGTGGGACAACGACCGAGCAGACAGGATTTTCAGGTTGCGGCCCAAAGGCCATCTCACTAACGTGACGTTCTCCCGTTAGTCTAACTCTGTTGATCGCTACGAGAGGGGATCCAATGACTTTGTCAAAGGCCGCCTCTAACTCGTCGGACGTCAACTCTATGCACTCGAGTACGCGTCGAATTGCCGCAAGCCCGCGACGGACAGGCCGAGGAATAACCTCATAGCCAATTTCACCATCCTTGAGTTCAACTTCAAGGTATAGTCTGTCTAAATCCATAACGCAGGCCGGAGCATAGGCCACAAAACCGCATCGTTGATTTAAAGCTCCATATTTTGGTTCAAGTGCAGCTATGATATCAGGGCGCTCAACCCCTATCCATCTGAGCGAAAGCGACTCAGACATGGCGGATCCAGATCGAAGGCGAATGCTCCGGACGCTCTGAGTCGGATCAATAAACCATCCGATAAGCAACAGCCCATCCGGCGGCACTAGTATACTTTCATCGACGGCCAAATGAACGGCAACTGGCAGTCTGGCCAGCGTACTGGCCCCCTCAAATATCTGTCGCGATAGCAGTGCCAACAATCGTGCGCGGTTGGAGCCTGTTCCTGCGACTACTAGGGGCCGTGCACGAGCAACAACATCGGTCTCTCTCAGGTGAGCGATATTTTGGGCAGCTTTGATATGACGTGGACCGCCTGCGCAACGCACCTCTAAGCCGAGAAAATCGCCTAATATCCTGCCGGTCGCACCGAGGAAGACGACCACACCAATTCCCTTGCCAGCGATATCCTGTCGATCGTGCCAGGCCTCAAGAATCGTCGCACAAAGTTGCCCGCGTTCGAAATGAGCAACGACAGCGTCAGCTGATAGAGTGTCGTCCCAGCCATGATTTACCCATCCGCAGAATAGCCAACCGCCAGCTGCTGCTGCATAGCCATGAAAATCAATATACCCCGATACCGTTGGGGTTTCAGGGAGAGCGGGGCTGCTGGATTTTGCCATGGAATTTTAATTACATGAACCTTGCCAATATTTTCTCTGCCCCTCGCGAGATGGATCCGCTTAGGGCAGAGAATAGATTTAATCGACGAGATCTGGATTCAGACGCATAGAGTGGATCCCGTGAAATGCTTGGTTGTGAACGTGCCACCCTGCCCCAGCAAAAAGCGAACTGGAGTTTGTCGTGCCGGCGAAAGCCAAATCAGCATTGCTTGGGATACTGCAGCTGCCTTACGGACGCGATATATTGTACCCGAGCTAACAAGGAGAACATGGCCTGGTGCCAATGCAATTGTCTGAATTGCCGCCGCCTGCGCGGTCGCGACTTCAATTGCTGCGCTATTGCCAATCACCCAACGAGATTGACCGTCACTGGAAAACTCGGGGAACTGATTACTGCCCCGCACAATATCAACAAAAACTGTTCCCGTGATGGCCGTAATCGCCAACATACACTCAGCTGGCGAAGGCAGTGCATCGGTGACGCTGGGTTGTGTAAAACCAGTCTCATCATCTCGCTGCACAACAGCGCGGTAAACGAGCGGATTGTCATCAAATGCCGCGCGCAGAATTGGCAAAAGCGGATCGCGAAACATCACTCCAGGTATTTGATTCAACAGTACCTCTGCCTGCGGCCCGAGCTTCGGGTGCAATGCGACACCTACCGGAACATCAGAAGCTGCCTCTGCGTCAAACAGACCGGCACTACTTCCAATATCGGGCAGCTGCAAAATTCCACTTAGGATAAGCTGGCCAAGCGGAATACCAAGATTTGCTGGTGTTGATCCTGCAGCGATGCGGCCCATCAGAACGTTTGCTGCGTCGGTCCGGTCAATCCAAAGCCCACCCAGAACGGACCGTGTTCGGCCAGCACCCGGATGACGCGACTGGACAGCACGAAGAAAGTCCGTGAACCCTGTCAGATTCGTGCGCGGAAGCTCGAGATCGCTGCCCTGAGGCTTGACTTGGACCATCGGCACGTAGATCGGATCTATCGGCTCGTAGAATGTCATAGTGAAGCCGCAACGCCCGTCACCAAGGCCTACGTTTTCCAAATCTGCCCGATGTTCATCTGCTAACGCTTCGCCAATGATCTTGCCATTGACCAAGGCCTGTACGACGAACGGCGATCCGCTACGGCCGGCGAAAATCCAGCCGTTAGCTCCGGTAAAAGTTAGATTATCAACTGAGCCGCGGATGGTCATGGCTATATCCTTATCTCTCGGTGAGGTTTTACCCCTATACTGCCGCTTGGGCCGCATTAGGGGACGTTTTCATGAAATTTATCTCCGCTATTGACGCTCAAGCGTGGCTGTGAATCCCCGTGAGACAAAAGATCGGAGTATAAAGATAGCACCGCTGAAGTCGTATCAACGATAGTTGGTGGTACAGCCAACCCTGGACGGAGATCCGTTAGGGCTTGCGGATTTTGAGCAAGACGCTTCAAGAGCGAGGCTAAAGCCCAGCCGCTTCCAGCTTGGAAATGAAAGCCGTCAACGCCATCGCGCACTTTTTCGGCCATCCCACCGATATCTGAGCAAATCACCGGACGCCGATTCAGCAGTGCCTCCTGGATCACGAGTGGTGAATTTTCCCACCAGATCGACGGTACGATAACAGCGTGGACGGAACGCATAAGATCGTGCACACGCTCATTATCATAAGCACCACAATACCGGATATTATCCGGAGCCTTTGCAAGCCTTTCCTCAAAATCCTTACGAAATTCGGGCGGCTGGCTCGAAGCGTCGCCGTGCACATCAATGCGCAAGGCCTGAACGCCGCTATCAGCTAGATTTTTTGCAGCATCGAATAAAACCCCAATTCCCTTCAGGCGCGAAATTTGACCAAAAAAACCAATTACAAGGCCTTGGTCGATATTTTCATGCGGGTCATCGTGGGGCTGAACATCGGCAATCGGCATTCCATTTTCGATTACGGAAATTTGATTCGGGTTGAGGCCCCAGTCAACATACCGAGCCGCCAGAAATCGGCTCGGGGAGATGAAGTGGTCAACGAGACGAAAGAACCTTTTAATAAATAAGTCCCGGAGAAAGAAATCCTGCTCGGTTCGCTCGGGGAAACAACGCACACAGTCACGTTGACCGCTTTTATAACACAATGCGAAATTGGGCCTCTTTACCATCTGACCAAAATGATTGCAAATAGCAAGATATTCGTGGAGCGTTAGAACGATCCGAACGTTGGGGAGTGCTCGCCGAATAGTTAGCAATACCTCGACACCAAAATTCGCGTAATGGTGCAGATGAATGACGTCGGGGCGCATTTCTTCGAGAAGTTTTGTTAGCTCGGCAGGGAATTCAGCGTCTGGGTTTGCGTGAATATAGTGATCATATCCATGCCCAACGTAAACATACTCATCTCGACCAAATGGTTGAATGAGGCGCACACCAAGACGCTCCGAGAAACGCCCGCCCGAAGCCGAAACAAAAAAACAGCGCGTATTTGGCCGACGCCCCATTTCTTGATACATTTGGAAGGCGGAAATTTCTGCTCCACCGCGAGAGGCGCGTGGATCAGCGTGCGACATGATTAAAATGCGCAATTCTCTCGGCTCAACCTGCTGGTCGCCAGGTGCGGCCGCTTCTTCCGCACCTGGGCCCGGTGCCTTCACCGGGTGACGGGCGCCAGACCTTGCTAAACTCTTAGAGCGCACCCAAAATCACCTCCGAATGGAGTCCCAACGAAACGTTTTGTGGTTGAGGGGGCAAACCTCCGCCATTTTCGCGCGCCGATCAAGGGCAGGATGGATGCCCCATCTTGTTATTTTTCAGATACACCAGGTTTAGCTGCGCGAGGATTACCCACAGGCTGCACACTCACGCTGCAACTGCAAGCCGGTGGCGCCACCTGGTGTGGAAAAGCCAGGCGCCAAAGACAGTGAGGTGCTGACGCCACCTCCCGCTACGCGACTGAGATTGCCGCTCCAGGTGATATAGGCGGACACCCCAGTCCACACCGCAGCCAAGGCCCTGCTGTGCCAATTTCATACACAGATCAGCGTCTTCGAAGTCGCCAAAAGGGTATCCTTCGTCGAAGCCGCCGACTTGAGACCAGACGACACGACTCATGACCATGCAGGCCCCACTCACCGCCTCAGCTAGGCCCACTCCGCTATCCTCTGGGGGCTTGCGCCCTTTCCCCTCGTGGTGAGGAAAGCGCCATCCCCCGAACTCTGGACGCGGCCGCATCTGACAGCCTCCGTGCTGCAGCGTACCATCTTCGAAGAGCAAAATTGGTGCCACCAAACCGAGAGTCGGATCTGCGCGTAGCCGCATGATCAGATGGTCGAGCCAGCCTCCCTTGGTGGCGAAAACATCGGAATTGAGAAGACAGATATACTCGCCACGGCTCGCCTCGACGCCAAGGTTCATAGCTGGCGCGAAGCCGAGGTTGCGACTCAGTATGAGTAGCCGGAATGCGACCCCAAATCGGGCGTAGAGTGAGACAGCTAACTGCTCAGTCTCCAGACGTAGGCGCGGATCATCGAGAACATAAATATACTCGCATCGGCATGGAGATGCTTCGGCGAATTGGCTAATTTGATGCGTCATGAAGTCAACGCGGCCATAAAGTGGGACTATAACGCTGCAGAGTGGCGTTTGATCAGGCTCACCGAATACGCGCTCGTCGTAAACGACAGGCAATGCAAGACGTTGACTGTTCAGGCCCGCGATAACTGGCCCGAGAACGTTATCAAATATTGGAGAAATATTGCCGTGCGGTAAGTCCAACAGGCCCAATATCTTTCGGATGGCCGATCCAGTTGCATAATCTGGTACGGGAATAGGCTGCGTTGCCACCTCCCCGCCCCGCGTCTCGATCTCAAGAAAACTCGGCTCCCCTGGTGTTAGACATGAGGGGAAATAGGCAAGAAATCCGATATGTGGATCGTCAATTCCATGTAAGCCAGCTACCGAATCGATCAGGTCACGGCGTCGAATAGGTAGACGGCGCTCCGGCGTGAGGTCCGTTACCTTGCTACCGGAACGAAGGCGCAAACGAACTACTCCCTCCGTTGGGTCAAGTAACCAGCCATGGAGTAGCAAACCGTCGGGTAAAATCGGAAAGCTGCCCTCAATTTCCAGCCTGATTCGGAGCATAAGGTCACCCGCACCGACCACGGGCCGCTCCGCTGCGCCAGCGATTGCCGAAGTAATTGCATTCCTTTCCTCAGAGCCTGCGGCACTTGTTGTAAGAAGGGCGCGTACCAAAGACCGTATTACGTCACCCGCAACATGCACGGCATCGTCCGCGGGAAGGCGACGCGCTTGACTGCCGTCCCAAACGTCGATCGCGACTAAGTCCTTGCCAGCCGCAGTACCTTCGACAGCAACGATGAAGCTATGCCCGGCTATTTCACGCTTTAAGCCGGGAGCACCAAGGCAAAACAACAGGCGCCCACCTGCACTCCCGCCACGAAAATGAACTATTCCATTGGCGTTGTTAGAAAGTGGATCAAGCGCCGCTGGCATCCAGCCAACGCCAGCGATCCAGCCGTTGCCACATTCCCCCCAGGAGTCGAGGCGAGCCTCTGAAATCCCTGTAGCCCCATGTGGCAGCTGAAGCTGCTTCATCTCAGGCTTGCCCAATTGCCGCGGCAACAAAGCGGTCGAAGGCGGAGTGATGCTGATTGATATCCAGACGGCGCGTGGCTAGCCGCCGAGCAGCTGAAGCCAAACGCATTCCCATTCGAGAATCCTCAAGAACCTCAAGCACCCGGTCTGCTAAAGACCTGTTGTCAAGGAAGGGAACGAATAGGGCCGTTTTATCATCCTTGAGGAAATCTTTGACGGGAGGTGTATCACTGGCAACAATACGACATCCGCACGCAATCGCCTCTCGCAAAGACCACGAGGCAACAAACGGATAAGTCAAATAGACATGTACATTCGACCGCCGCAGGATCGCGATATGCTGCTCGTATGGGATTCGACCAGTGAAATGCACACGATCTGGATCAATTTCCCCACCGACCTCCTGCAATAAAGCCTGCCGATAGGTAGAGCCACTGCGGGGTGGACTACCATAGCTAACACCGTCTGCTCCAACAATCATGACCCGCAAAGTTTTATGCTCGGACAGAATCCGGGGTAAAGCGCGCATCAAGACGTGGAAGCCACGATATGGCTCTAGATTGCGAGCCACATACGTTAAAAGTGGCACGCCAGGCGGTACTGCTGGAAGATCTCCGATGACGAGTGGTCGTAGATTTGCGCCGGGCTCCGGTGAGCACTGGTTTAAATCAACGCCTTCGGGCAGAAGCTGTATCTTCTTGCGCGCCCAAGCAGGATAGGTGGACCGTTGCCAGGGTGTAGGGGTCTGCCCAATATCAGTAACCTGTAAACTCAACAGATTAACCGCATTTTTGGCGCGAACACGCGCCCTATTTTCGGGCAGCAGGGGGAACTCCGGATCAAAGCCAACATCCGCCCCTTCGGTTTGATAATAAAATTCGTAATATCCAGCTACTGGTGTGGTCGGCCAGACGTCTTTTACGTTTAGTAGCTCGCCCCAGCCAGTATGCCCCATTATAATATCTGGCTGGAAACCGAGTCTATTCAGCTCGGCACATGTAGCTGCAACTCGTTCTGCCCGCGCCATCGCGACGTCAAACTCGCGCGCGTGTGGATGGACTGCCGCAAGTTTTCTTGGCGGGAGAGAGTATATAATTTTACGAGAGCCGGCAATTATATTGCTATTCGCTAAACCGATAGTGACTACTTCGTTACGGCTATTCTGCGCGAGCCGTTCGACCGCATGCAAATACTGCCCTGGTGCGTTTTGATGAATAAAAAGGTATCTCACGCCTGCCGAGTCCGGAGCCTAATCATTGTTTATGAGGAGTCATTAGGGCTTCGCCCGAGGGTTGCGCTTTGGTTCCCTACGAGATGGTACAACAATATTCGCTCCCGCAGCCTCAACCGGGTCCAACCCTTGGGCAGCGAAAAGAATCCGAAAAGCTTCAAGGGGCGACAGGCTCGGTGCCTCGCACAAGGTATCAATCGGGACTGGTCCTATGCGGGATCCGTCAACAAACGTGGCTTCGATGCGACACGTATAGCGAGATGTAGCCGCCGAACTTAAACGGACTCGAAGGCCTAGCGCCGGCAGTGACATCCCGCGACTTCCGCAGAACCCGCCCCCTTGGATCCAGGGGGAAAGCCAGCCCCGCCCAAGAACGACTTGATACTCCATCTCCTCCGCCGCTACGCCAGTAGGAGGCGCAATACTGAAGCCCTCGATCCAGCGACCACTTCCGGGCATTCCAACCCAGTCGCCCAGCTCACATTGCACATCGCCAGAGTCTTGGAGATGCGCCGAGATGCTAGGTTCCTTCGGCTTTGACACAGCGGCAGGCGGCTCCGCCTGGGCGGTCAGCTGGCTGACAGCCAGCGGAGGCATCTCCGCAACGTCCCCAAGTCGTTGGATGTGTAGCTTGGGAGGCGTAGCCGTCGCATCACCACGCGGCAGATAGCTTGTTAGTAGAACACGTGTGTTCGACTTTGTTGCTCTTACCAACATGGCTTCTCCGGGCGCCTCCAACCAGTCGGCTGAGGGAAGACCGACGATGGCCAGAGTGTCTGTATCGACCCTCGATCCCGGTGGGGCAGAGACCCGCGTAGTCGGACGCATCTCGACGCGGTCGTCGGATTTTCCACGCTCAACGACCGAGATACAGTACAGGCCAGGCTGTAGAGTTAGCGTATGAGCTGAAGATCGTACCTCAGCAACAGCATCGCGAATCTTGGACGAGCTTGCGAGGCGGGACGGGTCGGATGGTGTCATCACCCAGCCTATGGCTCACGGAGCAGAAAAAAGCGAGCACAGCGGTGCGTCGCCACTAAAGCAACGGAGCGTTAACCAATCTGGGGCAGTATGCCTCCAGATCACTGGAGGCATACACAGGAGTTCGGATTGGCATCATCAGACGCGAGAGAGGAAAGGGCGTTGCGCCTCTTCCAATCAAACGAAGCTATCGCGCCTCAGCTCATCAATACCCGCGAAGGTAATCTGAGTGCCGTCAGACAGATTGATGGTAACGCTCCCTGCCGACCTGACCTGCGCCGCAATGACAGCATCAATCTCGCCAGAGTAGCCCTGAAGAGTGATCTTATCGGCCCCTGGTGCAAAATCCCCGATGAGAATGTTGCCGCCGCCCGAAAGCTCTTTGAAGAAGGCGAACAGGTCATTGCCGCCACCGCCGAAATAGGTATCCTGACCGGTGCCGGCTATAACTGTGTCGTTTCCGACGCCGCCGCCAACCAGGTCATTACCCGAGCCGGCAATGAACGTGTTGTTGCCGGTAGAGGACCCGCCGCTGAGTGTGGTGTTGCCGGCCCCCGCGGACAGTTGGTCGCCCCCCGGGCCCGCCGCAAACAACACGTCGCCCGCGCCGCCGCCGACCAGAGTGGTCGAACCTTCGCCAGCCACCATCACGTTGTTGCCGGCAGTTCCGCCAAAATACAGTCCGCCGCCGGTGCCGCCGAAGATAGTTGTCGAGCCAGATCCGCCGACGACGGTACTGGTGCCCGAACCATTGATGAAGGTAAGGGATCCGGAACCGCCGCCAACCAGCACGTTGCCGAAGTCGACACCTACCGTATCATTGCCTGAGCCAGCGACGATGATATCGTTACCCTGGGCATAGGCCACATTATTTCCGCCGCCCATGAACACCACGTCATCGCCTGCGCCAGCAACAATTGTGTCGTTGCCGCCGCCGCCCACGATGGTGTCTGCGCCGCCACCCATCCGGATCTCGGAACCGCTTGTAGATGCTCCTGAAATCTGGACGAGGTTGTTGCCGCCCGAGTCGTTGATCGAGGCGCTGCCGGAGATGACATAGGTGTTCGCAGAATTACCGCCAACGACGGTTGTCTGTCCGCCACTAGGATCGTTCGGAATCTCGATCGGGATGGACACGCCATCCTCGATGGCCAGGTAGTTCACGCCAACAGGTAGAACGATCGCGCCAGTCTGACCCGAGGACGCCAGCGTCTCTCGATCGACTAGAAGTACGAACGGCGTGCCATCGGCAGGCGCTGCTGGCGGTGATCCAGGGTTGAATACCTGCACGCTGGCGCCGCCCGCGATGGCCGCGTTGATCTGGTTGATCGCCTGGTTGAAGGTGGGATCAGTCCCGCCGCCAGGCGTGGGAGGCAGAGGGGGAGTGATACCAATGTCGACACCATCACCTCCGGAAACTGTCGCCATTGGTGGTCCCTTTCCGCAGAGAACGTACGAAATCCTAACGTAAGGTTTACACACTATGTTGCAGTGCGCAACATAGATTCGACCGCCGCAGCGCGTCTGGCGGCGTAGGTGCAGTCCGCACACAGTCTCAGAAACGTGGGTAAGTGTGGTCCGGTGTGAGCCATGCGTTCTCAGTCCGCCCACCCAGCCATCTTCATCCAGATGATTAACCTCGAGGTCAGCACCATCGGCCGGTTACCTCACGGCTAGGGTAGCGAAGAGGTTGTCACCCCCCCCTTGCGGCTAAAGATGAGGCGGATCTCCGTAGGCGTGCTCCTTCGGGTGCCTTGTGGCGCGGTGGTCTGAGCGTCTGGCCTGAGCGGGTGCCGGGCGACGCGGATGTCTGCTGTCGCCCCTACGCGTAGAGCTAGGGGCGTTGCCGGAAGGTCAACGGGGTAAGGTGATCAGCGTGGTGCACCGGCGGCAGCGCTGGACTACTGAGCACAAGTTGGCGCTGGTCGAGGAGGCGATGCGCCCCGGCTTTTCGGTGGCGTGCGTCGCCGACCGTCATGGCATGAGCCGCAGCTTGCTGTTTGAATGGCGGCGCCAGGCATCGCGACGGAACGATGCCCGGGTTGGTCCGGCCTAAGCCGCGCATCCAGCAAAGCCTGGTGCCGGTTTGCATCGTCGCGTCCCGAACGGCCCGCGCGGTCTGTCGCAACGGTTGAGGTGGTGCTGCGGAACGGCCGGGCGCTGCTGGTTTCTGAGGCGATCGCGCCTGAGATGCTGGGGCGGCTGGCGGCCGCACTGGACGCCCGATGGCACGACGGACATGCGCTGCGGTTTCGACGGCCTGGCCGCGCAGGTGCGGACGGTGCTGAAGGCCGATCCGTTCTCTGGTCAGCTGCTCCAGTTCCGCGGCAGGCGCGGCGACCTGCTGAAGGCGCCTTGGTGGGATGGCCAGGGCTTGATGCTGGTGACCAAGAGGCTCGAAGAAGGCAGGCCCATCTGGCCGACAATCGCGCGCGAAGGCGCGGTGACCGCACGGTAGGAAGCCAGGCTGGCCTGCTGCATCCCGCTGGCCTTCGGTCGCGTTCCTTGGCAGGCCGTTGGGTCACGAAACGTTTGGGGCGCCCTTCGGGGTGTTCAGCCGAAGGTTCAGGAGGTGAGCGACAATGCGCGCATGTTCCTGCGAAATCGACCTCAAGAGCGGGGGCGCTTCGGGGTAGTCCTCGAAATCATCGTCAAACGGCGTCTCGGCCTCGAGCCTCATGAACCGTGCGAGCGCCCGGTTGGCTGCCGCGCAGACCGCCACGACCGCACGCGCATCTGCACGTCCGATCAGGCTGCCGGCGCCCGAAAATTTCTCCTCGAGTGCGTTCAGCAACGCGTGTCGCACCGGACTGGGCAGCCCGTCGTCCAGGTTCGGCAGGAAGCGGTTGAGGCCCATAAGGAGTGTGAGCGCTGCGGGGCTGAGGGAGCGGTTCGTCCTCGCAAAGAGGTCGAGTCCTTCAACCGGAATGCCGCAAACGGCACAGAAATCCCGCACCACGTCGCCGCCCACCAGTCGGTCGACACTGAATGAGCGGATTCGGATCCGCTCGCGCTCGAAGGTGGCCGCGTAGTTAGAGACTATTTCGTCGAAGCGGTAGTAGTATGGGAGTGTCTCCTCCGTGGACTCGAAAACCGCGCGGCACACATCGGTGCCTTCAGCGATGATCTGACCGCCCCGCAACCGGGATGAGAACAGGCTCACTGCGAGCCTGTCCTGGCGTCGGAGATAAACAACGACGTCGATATCACTGAAGAATTCACCGAGAAAACTGCCGAGACGCGCAACTTCTCCGGGCGTAACGAGGTTGCTGTGCAGGAACTCGCTACTGAGGATGAAGGTGGCGTCCACGGCAGCGGGACTTGCGACCGCGTTGGCCAGCGCCTTCCTCACATCCTCCCGCCGTCGGTTTAAATCGGCTCGATCAAGCGTGCCGGTAAGCGTCCGCACAGTGAGGAATGGCGGGTCGTCCGATTGGCCAAGCAGGCAGAGTTCGTGATGGTGCGTCGGATCGGGCAGGAGCGGCACGATGAACCCACGTGCAGCGAGGTCGTCTCGGCAACGAAAGAGGAATTCCTGGATACTGGTCGTTCCGGTCTTCTCCAGGCCGATATGCAGGATCGCGCGCGGCTTGCGCATGTTTGTCCGACGCCTTCCGCATGATTTAAGCAAACGTAAGACCATACCTGGGGGTCGGAACGGTCGCTGTCATCTCCAAGGTAGGCCGGGCAATTTGTTCAGATAAGACTGACTTCAGGTTACTCAATCTTTGCGCCTGAGTCAGCCCAGTGGCCTCGGCGAAATCATTCATGTCAAAGTTACGATGCGGCTTCCGCGACATCGGCCCAAATCTATCGCGTGCACCCGCGGCTTTAGCAAGGGGCAGCGCCCTCAAAGGTGTTGGAATTCTGGCGTCGTCTTGCGCGTAGAGGTTGGGGCGCCAAATGAACTGGCGGCAAAGATGGAGTTGCGAGGCTAACACTCCTGACCGCCCAGGGGCCCTATGACCGTCTACAGACTGCCAATAACCAGCCTGTAGACGAAAGCAGTGCGACTGCGACTTCATTCGAAGCGTCGCCGAGGCGGTGCTGCAGATGCTGATGGAGGCCGACGTAGAAGGCCTAACTGGCGGCGGGCGGCACAAGCGCACCGGCGAGGAGCTGAATTACCGAACCGGCTTCCGCGATCGAACAGAAGATACACGGCTGGGGGCGCTGCAGCTCCGGATCACGGAGCTCTAGCAGGACAGCTGCTTCCGCCCTTCCGGAAGCCCAAGAGGTAGTTTCACTTTCAGGTTGCACTTCCCACCCCCGCGTACAAGAAGCACTATGGTAACGGATGCCCGAGGACAAGGCAGGTGGATGGGGGCTACTGGCTTGGCCGTAGACACCAAGGCGCAGGGACGACAAAGCGAACGGAATGAAAATGGGCTCCTCCACCGCAGAGTTCGACGTAGAGGCTGCGGAGGTGGGGTCGAAGCGACTCGAACGGCAGCTTACCGCCGCGGACCAGGCCTACGACGAGGGTAACTTCGACCTCGCAACCCCTCTCTTTGAGGAACTCGCGAGGAACGAGCAGCATCGCGGCTGGAGCTTCTTCCAGCTCGGGCGCATCGCCCGTCGAAATGGTGATCCCGCAATGGCGGTCAGCTTGTTCCAGGCCGCCGCCGCGATAAAGTGCCCGCCTTCCGGTCTTGAGGTGGAAACGGTCCTCGCGCTGCATGAAGCGGGACACCACGATCAGCTGGTGGCGGCCTTGCGTGACTTCGCCGCAGCGGTCCCGCCGGATATCACCAAAGCTGACCTCGAAGCGTTGCTGCCCGCCGCCCATGCAGCCCATGAATTGTCTCCGGAGGCGCTGGTCGGGTTTTATACCCTCGCAGTCGATCGTGGCTCAGAGGATTACTTGGTGCTTCTCCGTCTGGCCGAGGCGGAGGAGCGGGCGGGAAACTACGCTGCGATGGCCGCAAAGATCGAGGTGCTGCAACCGCGGCTGGAATGCTGGGGCACCGCGGCGCTAGCGCGTGCCCTCGCTCGTCTTGGCCGCATCGAGGAAGCAGCCGAATTGTTCGAGCGCCTCTGCCGGGAGGAACGCGCCGAGCCCTTCTTTGACCAGTATTTCGACTTCGTCCTGGCAGTGGCCCCGGAGGCCGGGCGTCTAGCGCGCTTCTTCGAATTCGCTGAGGTTGCTGGCCTACCTAGTTTGAAACTGCAAATCCTGCGCCTGCGCCAAGCACTCGCCGTGCGGGACGCGGAGGCTGCGCTGGCATGCCTGAATGGCACTCTCGCCGAGGGGGGAGAGCCCTCCAAATGGCAACTAATCGATCTGCTCTATCTGATGCTTGACCGCCGCAACGAGGAGGGCCACGACTTGGCCGCCGCCCTTCTCACCAGCGAGTGGTCGCAGGACGCACACGCGCTGGAGGCGCTTGTGAACCGGGCCATGGCACTGCGCGATTGGCGTGCCGCGGCAGAGTTGCTGGCGCTCATGGCACTGAGAACTAGCACGGAGCGTTCCTGGATCGTCACCCTGAAGCGCTTCGAATTGGCCTGCTTTCGGGGCGACCTCGCCGACGCGACGGCGCTCTTCCGTCAGCTCAGCCCATTGGAGAGTGCCGAGCCGACTGCAGTGCCGGCCATGTACCGCTATCTCGCCGAAATCGGCAACTGGGACGCACTGTTCGAGGACGCGCTGCGCCGCCTCGGGACTGACTTCGCCTTCCCGCTGACCGGAGATCTCGTTGTGCGCGCTACGCGGCGAACAGGGCGAAGGACGGAGATGCTCGCGCACATTGAGGTGCTTCCAGGCTGGGAGGCCAGCCCCGATCTCGTCCGCCTCTATTCCGTCCTTGCGCTCGACATCCTTCTTCGCAGCGAACCCCTGCTAGACCGGCCTGGATTGCTCAGCAACCTCGAGAAGGTAGGCGCTCCGGAGGACTTGGCCCGGCTTGATGCCTTTCGCTGCGTGCTGAGTCGGGAACGGCGCAGACATGCGACGCGGCGGGAGGCGGTATTCCTATGCACCAACCCCGCATATCTACTTGGCACGGTGGTGGCCGTGGAGACGGCGCTATCGAATAATCCTGAGCTCCCGAAGCGCGCGGAGCTGGTGGTCTGCGCAGCCACCGCCTGCCTTGACAATGCGCGGCGCATTTTGGACCCGATAGCGCGCCGCTTCGGCGCGAAGCTCCGCTACCTCGATGCACGCGATGCCTGTGCGGCGACGGAGCTGAAGATCCGCTACGGCCTGTTCACCGGTGGCTATGCCCTCGGCACCGAGGCGTATTGGCGCCTCTACGTGGCCCGCCATCTTGCGATGGAGGCACGCTACGACACGGCGATCTACCTCGACTCTGACGTGATGGTCGGGCCGCGCTTCGGCGAGCTGCTCGACACGCGCAGGGCACGGACGATCCCCCTGCTCGCGCGACTGGAGGTGGCCCGCCAAGAGGTGAGCGCGGCGACGCTTCAGCATGGTCTGGAGCCCGGAACCTACTTCAACTCGGGCGTTCTCGCCCTCGACCTCCTCGCCGAGGAGACGGTGCCGCGGCTAGAGCGGGCAATCGCGGTGGCTGAGGGCGAGCCAGAGCGGCTGGTGTTCCAAGACCAGTGCGCCCTGAACATCGCCTTTGCCGGCGCGTCGGCTTCCCTCGACGAGGCCTTCAATCGCTTTGTCCCTCCGGAGGCAGACGAACGCGTCATCCGCACGGCCTTCGCCGACTGCGGCGTGCTGCATTTTCTGGATCGCCCGAAACCGTGGGATCCAATGTACCGGGGAGCGGCTGGGCGGCTCTGGCTGGAAAGATGGCAGATCGCTGCCCGCCTCGTTCCTCACGCCGTGCTTAGACGGGCACTCGCCGATGCCATCGGCTAACGAGCCGGGCTCGAGCCCCGGAATCGAGATGGAGGCCGCCTCGCGCGGCGTAATCGACGCTATACGCGACCTCAACCTAAGCATCATGATGCAGGGGCTCGGACCCGATCCGGTACTGTCGGTTGTGGTACGTGACCATACGATCCGGCTGCACCTCCCGCTGGCCCATACCGACCTTATCCAGCGCTTCATTCTGCAGTATCGTACGCTATTTGAGATCGACGCGCTTAACGCAGTCCGCGCCGAGTTGCAGCCAGGTGCAGTGGTGGTGGATGCGGGTGCCAACATCGGCACGCATTCGCTGTTCTTCGCATTGCTATGCGGCGCATCGGAGGTGATCGCCTTCGAGCCGATGCGGACTAGCTTTCTGACTTTGCAGCGAAACATCGCGCTGAACGGGGCAAGCGCCATTCGTGCGATGAACGTGGCGCTCGGCGCGGTGCGCGGATCGGCCGCGCTGCACTTCTTCAGCCATTGGAACACCGGCGCGACTGTGCTGGACCTTGCTCAGACCGGACCCTACCCGGTGATGCCACTGGACGACCTCGATCTGCGCCGGCTCGATTTCCTGAAGCTCGACGTCGAGGGTTCGCAGCTAGCGGTCCTCGCGGGAGCGGCCGCTACCCTTGCGCGGTGCCGGCCCAGGATCTGGGTGGAACTGCGCCAGGCCCATGGCGAAGTGAAGCCGGGCCACGTGGCTCTTCGGCAGCTCGGCTACACGCCAGCGCGGCAGCTCTCGCCGGACGACTGGCTCTTCGTGCCGGAAACCGGCTGAAGACCGGGCGCTAGCAGTTGTGCTGAGGCGTGTCGTAGATAACGCACTCGCGACCAAAGGCCGCTGCGGCGCCTTGTCCTGATCCTACTGTGGTTTGCGACTTAGAGCAGGGATGCGAGACGACTGCGTGCTGCGCGTCTCCGAGGCGATCCGGCCGGAGTTGCTGGGCGGCTGGCGGCCGCACTGGATTGGCTCGACGCACATCGTCACAGCTCTGATGGCCTCGCGATGAAGACGATGACAGCGTCGAGGTCGATCTGTTCCCAGGCCGTTATTCGTTCAGGCGCACATACGTCGCATGCACCAGGCTAAGCGCGCCTAGCCAGTATGACGGGAGCGGATTGTTCGCCGGCAAATTTCGGCCGCCAAGCACCACTGCAATTCTATCGCTTCTTAGGCTGTCGCTACAACAATCTATGCACTGGGAGCCATTGAACGAGCTGCGAAATTGTACCTTGTGGTTAGCTCACGGCTTCCCCCTCAAGCCTCCAGCCGACCCAAGGCCCAAGGCCCAAGGCCCAAGGCCCATGGGGCGCATTGGCAGAAGCACAACCGCAACCGCACTTAACCCAACCGCCAACCCACGGCCCAACAAGCAACGCCTGCCATATAAATACTACCCGCAACACTAATCGCATAGATCCATTGATTAGGGACAGTGCACCAAATCCAAAGCATGGAAGAAAATATTAAAATTGGCAACGTCGGCACACCGGCCAGCGCACAACCAACGGCCATCAGAGCACAGGCAATAAATCTATTTATATAGTCGCGCATATTTTTCACAAACATTTTTAATCATGTGCAAGCACAGCGCGCGCGGCGAAAGTCAGGATGAAAGTACTCGCCATCCAGGCAGAAAATCAGGCACCTGCCCATCTGACAGTACAACGACCTTTTCTCCAGCAGACCGGCCGCCTTCGGTCCTGCCGCCACCCATGACATCGATCACATACGTCTCGAAAATTGTCTGAGAGGCGCCAAAAAGTTGTACCTCATATAATAATCCTACGTCGTCGGGTACATCGGCAACTCCGATCAGTTTTCTGTGGCCGCCCTCATCGATATAAACCTTCATACGTCCTCGCCTTGCATAATATCAGCTGACCAAATCAAAAAATCCCCCCCCACCACTCAATGAGGCCGGCAAGGACTACACGGTCGCCCGCGCGCTCTCGCAGCGAAATTTGTGGGGACGCGGATTGGTAGAGATCAGCACAACAGCAGCGGCGTCAACAAGCCCTTCAGCGCGCGCCGGTCAATCAACAGATTTGTCGTCATCCTCAGACAAATCATCGATCCAAAAACTCTCTAGCCACGAATCATCTACCCATGCATCCTCCATCCACGCGTCTTCTGGAGTATAGCCAATCTTAAAATAGAAATACCATGCGCTCGGGCCAAGGCTCGTGACCGCATCCGGCCCATAACGATGCGGATCTGCCGCGGAAATTTCACGCAGGCGCGCGCACCATTCTTCGAATTCCGTCTCAGATAGTTCGGTTGCAGGCGGTATCTCCTCAGGCGTCTCCGACATAACACCTCTAACCCTCGCATGTCCGGCCCGTAACTACCGTCATGCTATATATAGAACGCCCGCTGCAACGCCTCCATGGCTGTCGCCCAGAGCGTCAGAATAATTTCAGTTAGTTGAATTTTACAATATTTTTTACAGAAGGCTGCGCGGACCGGACACCTGTGGGATTGCGGACGCTTCGTAGGCACCGAAGGCACTGGGTTCCATCGGTAACTTGGTTAGGTCTTTGATCTCACGGTTTGATGGTGCGAGCCTTTCGAACGAGTGGAAGGAACACTATGGCCCAGATTCGTCACGGCAGCGCCACGACAAAGCACTCCGCCAGATCAGCAACACAGCGATCGAAGGCTTCGCTCTCGTAGTTGAGCCGGGAACTGAGCATTATCCTAATAGTCAAGGAACCGGAATATCACCTGCTATCGACCCATTCGATTCGGCATGATCTGCGCAGCACACTCAATTGAGCACCAGCCAACCAAGCCTGACCACCTCTGGGCCCGGATGAAGTTGAACAGTACTGCTGGCGTGAGCCGGTGCTATTCTACTCCTGCTCACGGGTGACCGCGCGGCAAAGAGCCGGGCAGCAGGTGAGAGCCCGGCCGCGCAGCCTTCAGCGTCGCTTCTCCTTTGCGGCACCCGTGGGCGCCTTTGGTCTTCGGCGAATCCACCTTCGGTCTGGCAACGATAGGCCTGCTCGCCCCGCCTGCGCTCCTCCTGCCGCGCCCCGGCCAGGCTGTAGGCGTAGACCGGGCCGCGCTGGCCGCGGCGGGCCGGTTGCCCTGAGCGGAGCTCGAGGTCGCGCAGCTTCCGGGCATGCAGGGCCGGGCGGACCCAGGCGTAGTCCTCGCCCTTCCCCAGCAGGTTCCAGATGATGGCCGCCAGTTTGCGCGCGACAGCCACGGCCGCGATGTGCACCCCGCGCCGCCGGGTGATCCGCTCGTAGAATGCGCGCAGCGGGCCTGGGCCGCGCACCGCCCGCCATGCGGCCTCCACCAGCATGGCGCGGGCATGGGAGCGGCCTTGCTTGCTGATTCGCCCGTAACGAGGCGGGCCCTCGCCTGATTGGTGCACTTTCGGGTTCAGGCCGAGGTATGACATCAACCTATCGGCCGCCTCGAACCGCGTGACGGGCCCGCCCGCAGCCCTACCGCCACCACCATGTCGATGCCGGGAGTAGTCATCAGCCGCTTGGCTTCGGGAGTGGCCAGAGCGTCCCGGGCAATCTCCCGCTCGACCAGGTTCTCGCTCAGCCGCTCTTACTCGCGCAGGTGGCGTGCCACCGCATCGACCTCGTCTGGCGGGAGGGGCTGTGCCAGCAGCCAGACCCGCTCCTTTGGCCCAAGCAGGTCGGCATGCGGACATTCCGGCATCAGATGGGCGTGCAGGATCGACAGGATCATCGTCTTGAGTCGCGCCCGCTGGCGGACGATCTGCATCCGTCGAGTGACTTGGCGCCGCAGCGGCTCCGTATGCGTGTCAGGCACCCAGACCTCTGGCAGGAAGCCGCTGACTTGCGCAACCGTCATGACGAGGGCAGTGGTGGAGAGGCCCGCGGCAGTGCGAACGGTTAGGGCCGGAACCTTCGTGAAGACAACGCGCGTTGGCTCGTTGCAGAAACCAAAACTTTGCAGTTGCAACCGCGAGAGCCTGTCTGGCTAAGCGAGGCATAGGTAGAGTCGCTGGACTTTAGATTTTGTAGTAGCCGCGGAACCATCTGACAAAACGGGCTACGCCGGCGGGTAGCGGCGTGCTCGGCTTGTAGCCCGTCAGGGTCTCCAGCAGCGTCACGTCGGCCCAGGTGCGCGGCACATCTCCGGGCTGGATGTCCATCAGGTTTCGGGCAATTGGCCGGCCAATGCTTTGCTCGATAGCCTCAATGAACGGTATCAGGCCAACCGGCTGGCCATTGCCGATATTGACCAGCCGATAGGGTGCGACAGGCGAAAGACTGTCGAAGGTGCCAACCGGCTTGCCCACCACGGGCACGCAGTCGATCAGCCGCACGATGGATTCAACCAGATCGTCGATATAGGTGAAGTCACGCTCCATCTCGCCATGCCCGAAGACATCGATGGCCTCATTCGCGAGGGCGGCCTTGGTGAATTTAAACAGCGCCATGTCCGGCCGTCCCCAGGGGCCGTAGACGGTGAAGAAGCGGAAAGCGGTGATGGGCTGGTTCCACAGATGGGCGTGCGAATGGGCGATCAGCTCTGTGGATTTCTTGGTCGCGGCATAGATGGTCATCGGAAGGTCGGACTTGTCATTCTCACGGAATGGCATGTCCGTATTGGCGCCATAGGCGGAGGAGGTGGACGCCATCAGAAGATGGCGCACGGACTGCGTCCGACACAGCTCCAGGAGATTGAAGGTCCCCACGATGTTGGCGGAGATGTAGGCTTCGGGATGGTCGAGCGAGTAGCGCACGCCTGCCTGAGCTGCGAGGTGGATGACAACCTCCGGCTTCTCGCGCTCGACCACTTCGCGCAGCGCGGCCATGTCGGCGATGTCTGTCTTGAAGGCGCGGAAGGCTTTGCTTTCAGACAGCAGGGCGTGGCGCTGATCCTTTAGGGTCACGTCGTAGTAGGGAACCATCAAGTCCACGCCGGCAACCTGATGCCCGTCTTGCAACAACCTCCGGCTCACATGAAACCCGATGAAACCGGCCGAGCCGGTCACGAGAATCTTCATCGTCATCCACCCCCTCCGTCAGGCACAGACGGCACGGCTGCCCGCGCTAGCCTGACGGGCGAGTGGCTGGCCTGGCGGTCGAGGTCAAGCGCCGGGTCAGCTCCGGCATAGCTGCCCGCTCCAGTGACCAGGGACGGGTTTAGTTTCCAAAGGCGTCACAGCATTCATGTCCCGCCGTTCCTGATCCCCTCCCGGGGGAGGGGCGGACAAGGTGCGCCCTGCCTTGCCGGCAGCATCGGAGGCGGGAAAGCTTTTGGAATTCTAGTAGCTACCAGTTGACTATTGGGTAGCTTTCGGACAACCATCGGCTAGCAACCAGATAGCGGGCAAACAGCCGATGCCGACAATCGTGTTCGCGTCGCCGAAGGGGGGCGCCGGCAAAAGCACCTCGGCCGTCGTGCTGGCGAGCGAGCTGGCGCTGCATGGTGCGGATGTCGTCATCATCGACGCGGATCCGAACCGACCGGTCAGCAGCTGGGCGGGCCTGCCCGGCCGCCCCCCGACCCTCAATGTGCTGTCGGACGTGACGGAAAGCTCGATCATCGATGAGATCGAGGCCGCGGCAGCGCGGGTGCCATTCGTCATCGTCGATCTGGAGGGAACCGCCAGCATGACGGTCGCCTACGCCATCAGCCGGGCTGACCTGGTCATCGTGCCGACCCAGGGAAGCCAGCTGGATGCGGCGGAGGCGGTCAAGGCCATCCGCCTGATCCGCCAGCAGGAGAGGGCCTTCGGGCGGCGCATTCCCTACGCCGTGCTTCTCACACGCACCTCATCCGCCATACGCCCCCGTACTCTCCAGCACATCCGGGAGGAGATGGCGCGGAACGAGGTGCCGGTCCTGAACACGCAGATGCATGAGCGTGAGGCCTTCCGGGCTATCTTCAGCTTCGGCGGGACATTGCAGGGCCTTGGCCCTGGCCAGGTCAGCGGCGTCGAGGGCGCCATCAGAAACGCCCAAGCGGTGATGGCGGAGGTGGTTGCGCTTCTCAAACACGCACCCGCCGGTGCGGAGGCCGTGGCATGAGCAGTGGAAGGGCACCCCTCTTCGGGCAGGATGCGGATCTCGATCTGTCGAGCTTCAAGCCCAAGCCCGCAGCCAGGCCGGAGCAGGTGCGGGACGTCGCTGAACAGGCGGGATTCCGCAGCCGGGAAGCCGCACCCCCTGCCGCCACGGATGAGCCTGCACCGCGACCGCAGCGCCGGTATCGCACGGGCCGCAACGTCCAACTCAACCTCAAGGTCCGGCGCGAGGCGGTGGATGCCTTCTACAAGATCGCCGACGCGCAGGGGTGGGTTCTTGGCGAGGCTTTCGAGCATGCCGTGGCCGCCCTCACGAAGAACATCGAGGGCGGCGCCCGGTAGCTACTAAAAAGCTATCGGATAGCTTTCTTCTAGCCAGACCTTAAGCCGCGGCGCTGCACAGGCAACTCGCTAGGCGCAGACTATGCGCGTGGGAGAAGGGGCTTGCGGCGGCTTGTCTGCCAGCAGGCCGCGGGCGCGTCCGCCTGCGTCGGCTTGATCCCCCCTGTGGTCTGCCGCCCAACCTGGCGCACCGCGGCGGTGAGCGCGCGCGCATCCATCAAACCCACCCGCGTCCGGCGCCCCACGCCCATCCACATATTGGTCATAATCCATAAATTGTTTGTTTAGTGTAATTTAATACAAACATGAAACACGGAGCTTGGCATGAATTGACCAGCGGCGTGTCTTTCGCCCTGGGTTGTTGTTTGCGTCGGCTTACCGTCAAAAGGACGTATTGGTGGCGAAGGATGCGCCAAAATCGACAGGTGCGCGGTCGCGCCTTCCCGCTGCCCACCTTCGGTGTGTTGCGGGTGCGCCAGTGCATGGGTTGCCTGCTGCAAATGGCGCCGCAGGACGATGGAACGCTGACACCTCGCGCCACGGCGCCAGTCTCGGGCTCTTCTGATGAGCGGAGATCCGGACGCGACCCAGAAACGTGCCGAGGCCTTGCGCAGGGCAGACGAAGCCGAGGCCGCCCTTGGCCGCGATCCAGGCCATCTTCACCCTCTGCTCATTGCCGCGAGCCACTGTCTGCGTGCGGGAGCGTCGGACCGGGCAGCGACGCTTGTGGATCGGGCCATTGCCGGCGCGCCGGTCGCCTTTGCATCCCAGAGCCTGCTCAGCCATCTGCTGACCGCGCTGGAGCGTCACGCCGAGGCCCTCGATTGGGCTCACCGCGCGGTGAAGACGCGCCCGCGCAACGCGCAGGCATGGCTCAGGCTGACAAACCTCCTGCTCGCCATACGCCGGCCGAAGGAAGCGCTCGCCACGATCGAGATGTACTTCGCCCGGGTCGAAGAACCCACAGCCCATGCATGCCACCTGCTTTCGGCAGCCCGGGCCGGAACGGGCGACTATGTCGGCGCGATCCAGGCCTCGGAACGCGCAGTCCAGCTATCCCCCGTCAGTGCCGGCTTTCGCCAGCACCTGGCGGCCCTGCTGGGCCACGCCGGACGGCTGGAGGAGGCGCGCAGCATGGCCGATTCCGCCATCGCCATCGCACCGAACGATGCCGGCGCCTGGCGTGTTCGGTCTGGAATCTGTGAGCAGATGGGAGACGAATCCCAGGCATTGGCAGATGCCGAGCGGGCGGTCTCGCTCGCACCCGAAAACGAGGCCATGCAACAGCATCTGAAGGCGCTGTTGCAAAACCTGCGGTCGGTCGGCGATGCGCCGACTGCCCTGGTGGCTATGCCGGCAGCGCCACGCCGAAGAACCGCGCCGCGGTTGCGCAGGCCACCTGAATCGCCGATCCGGGCTCGTGCGCGTGCCATCTATGCCCTCATGCTGCGCGAAATCCGGACCCGCCACGCGCATTCCCGGCTTGGCTATAGCTGGGCGCTGCTCGAGCCCATCGCGCATCTGGCAACGCTGGGCTCGGTCTTCTTCCTGCTGAACCGGGGTCCCGCACCGGTCGGGGAGGATCTCTTCGTTTTCTATGTCACCGGCCTCATTCCCTATCTGGCCTTCTCCCACACGGCCAGCACCGTCGCCTCCTCCCGCGACAGTGCCGGTGGATTGTTGCAGCTGCCGGCCGTCAGGCCGCTCGACCTGCCGGCGGCTCGGGGGCTGCTCCAGCTGGTGACCGAAACGCTCGTCGCGATGATCATGCTGGCCGGGCTTGCCGTGATCCTGAACCAGAATCTGCTGCCGCATCGCCTGCCGGATACCATCATCGCCTTCCTGT
>LNFM01004803.1_pt1 | contig 24382 bp, 22 predicted proteins | sample 596031 | NCBI WGS metagenome assembly LNFM01 (sample SAMN04254537, study PRJNA301005) | activated carbon metagenome | isolation source: dual media filters at the Ann Arbor, Michigan drinking water treatment plant | place: USA: Ann Arbor | reverse complement strand
CCGGTGCCCTGCGTCCACGTGCCCGAGCTCCACACCACGGTCTCGCCGTAGCGCGCGATGACCTCGAGCCACATCACGCGGCCCTCGGAGTAGCCGGTCGGGAGCTTGTGGCCGCCGTTGTTGGTGACGGTCACGCTCAGGCCCGACAGCCCCATGCCGAGATCGACCTCGGTCGGCGCCGCGACGGCGATCGTCGCCGCGGTCGCGAGCACCGCGTCGACGCCCTCGATGGCGCGGTCGTAGAAGAAGTCGTCGACCTGTCCGCTGCCGTCCTGCCCATAGAGCCCCTTCAGCACCTCGAGCATGAAGCGGTTGGCGCCGGAGAGATCGTGGCGGCGTCCGCCGGTGGGGTGGGTGACGCCCGAGTTCGCCTTCTCGGCGCAGCCCGGCATGTCGTTCACCGCGGGCATGTGGCAGTCCTGGCACGAGCGGAACTCGTCGCCCTCGACCGCGAACGCGCTGTTGGTCCACTCGCTGTACGTGCGCTGCTCGTTGAAGTCGAAGCCCATGCCGACGCCCGCATCGTCGACCCGCTCGCGCGACGTCGTGACGTCGTGGCACGTGCCGCACATGCGCGACGTGCCGACGTACGTGTCGAACAGCCACTCGTGCGGCGGTTCGCCGACGCCGTCCGGGTAGTCCCACGGCCCGCGGCGCGGGACGACGCCGTTCACGGCGACGTCGTCGAGGGTGTAGCGCGCGTTGCCGGGCGGCACGCCGACGTCCTCGAGCGCGCGGTGGCAGCTCTCGCACTCGACGCCCGCCAGATCGTCCTGCTGCAGCTCGTCGATCGCGATCGCGTCGCCGCGACCCTCGAGGAACGCCCGCGGTGCGTGGCAGCGCACGCAATCGATGGTGCCGCCGGGCTCGTCCTGGCTGGCGATCGCGACGCCCGCCCAGAACACCGGGTCGCGCGCCGCGTTGCCCATCATCGATCCGGCCCAGCCGATGAACGGCGCGTACAACGGGTCGGCCTCGTGCGGCGCGATGTTGCCGAAGCTGTGGCAGTTCTGGCACGTCGACGCGGCGACGAGGGGGTTGGTCAGGCCGCCGGGCTCGGTCGGTGCTGCGTGGCCGGGGCTCGACCACGACCAGGGCAACGCGAGGGCGAGCGACGCGACCATGAAGCTGCGCGGACGAGACATCGTTGCGGTATCGTACCGGCGATGGCCCCCGGTCGCGATCGCATTGTCGACGGATCCGTCACGCGGCAGGCGACGCTCGCGCTGGCCGTGCTCGCATTGCTGTCGGCGTGCCCGCGCACCGGCGATGGCGCCCCCGGCACCTTGGATCCACCGGCGCCCGACGGATCCGGACGCGTGCTGCGGGTCGGCAATCCCTCGCGCGGCGTCGACGAGCAGCCCGACTACGACCGCTCGGCCCTCGAGCTGCGCGCCCGCGTGCAGGGGCGGATCCCCGAGCCGCCGCCGCCGGTGCGCGACGCGTGCAACGCGATGCTCGATGCGGCGGCCGCGATGTACGGCCGCACCGAGGCCAGCGCCGACGGGAGCGTCGACGGCAGCGCGCAGGTTCAGCGCCTGCAGGCGACGCGCGAGCGCGACCTCGCGGCGTGCGAGGCCGAGACCTCGCCGCAGGCGGCCGTCTGCGTCGCGTTGCTGCTCGCGGAGGAGGCCGGCGAGTGGCCGTGGCTGCTCGACCAATGCACGCGCGCGTTCCCCCGCGCGTGAGCCGGCGCGCTTGACGTCGCGCGTGCGCCCATACTCTACTTCCGCCCGCGTTCGAACGCGCCGAGCCGCGGGAGCGCGGAGCAAGTCATGGGCAACACCGTCACGTTCAACCGTCCCGATGGCAAGAGCCTCTCCGGTTACCTCGCCGAGCCCGCCGCGGGCGCGAGGGCCCCCGGCATCGTCGTGATCCAGGAGTGGTGGGGCATCAACGACCAGATCCGGCGCGTCGCCGATCGACTCGCCGCCCAGGGCTACCGCGCGCTGGTCCCCGATCTCTACCGCGGCAAGGCGACCGTCGAGGCCGCCGAGGCCGAGCACCTGATGAAGGATCTCGACTTCGGCGACGCCGCCGGGCAGGACATCCGCGGCGCGGTGCAGTTCCTCCGCGAGGGCGGCGGACCCTGCGGCGTCGTGGGCTTCTGCATGGGCGGGGCGCTCACGCTGCTCGCCGCGGTCCACGTCCCCGAGCTCGACGCGGCGGTCGTCTTCTACGGCTATCCGCCGCTCGAGTACGTCGACGCGCCGAAGATCCGCGCGCCGCTGATGGGCCACTTCAGCCGCGACGACGCCTTCTTCCCCATCGATGGCGTGCGTCCGCTCGAGACCAAGCTGCGCGAGGCGATCGTCGAGTTCGAGTTCCACGTCTACGACGCGAAGCACGCCTTCGCCAACGAGACCCAGGTGGGCGAGGGCAAGCTCCTGCCCGTGCTCGAGTACGACGCCGCCGCCGCCGAGCTGGCGTGGTCGCGGACGATGGACTTCCTCGGACGCCACCTGACGTAGCGCGGCGAGGGGACCCTCCGCGCGAGTGCTCATGGGCCGCGAACGCATCCTGGTCTGCGGTGCCGGGGCCATCGGCGGGCTCTTCGCGGGCAAGCTCGCGCGGGCCGGACTCGACGTGACCGTGCTGGCGCGGGGGGCCTGGGCGGATCATCTCCGCGAGCAGGGCCTCACGCTGCGCGACGCGCTGCGCGGCACGACCGAGACGTCCCACCCCCGCGTCATCGAGGAGCTGCGCGCCGACGATCGCTACGACTTCGTCCTCGTCGTGATGCAGCGGCAACAGGTCGACGCCGTGCTGCCGATCCTCGCCCGCAACGCCTCGCCGAACCTCGTGTTCGTCGTGAACACCGCGTCGGGCCACGCGCAGTGGGCAGAGGCCGTCGGTCGCGGGCGCATCATGATCGGCTTCCCGTCCGCAGGGGGCGAGCGGCGGGACGGCGTGGTCGAGTGCTTCGTCGGCAAGGGCATCGCGCGCGTGTTCCAGTCGACCACGTTCGGGGAGCTCGACGGCGCGCACACGCCCCGCCTACGGCGCCTGGTCGCCATGTTCCGCGATGCCGGGTTCTCCCCCACGTGGTCGCGGCACATCGGGGACTGGCAGCGGACGCACGTCGCCGTGGTCCTCGCGATCGCGTGGGCGCTGTACCGCCACGACTGCGATCCCGTTGCGCTCGCCCGGGCTCCCCAGGATCTCCGCGCGATGGTGATCGCGATCCGCGAGGGGTTCGCCTGCTTGGGCGCCCTCGGGCACCGCATCACGCCGGCCAAGCTGCGCTACTTCTACTTGCCGACCGCGGTGCTCGTCGGCGTCTTCCGCCTCGCGATGCGCACGAGGCTCGTCGAGGTCGCGATGGCGCGCCACACCAGGAATGCTCGCCCCGAGATGGAGCGCCTGCGCGACGAGTTCCTCGCCCTCGCCGACACGGCCGGCGTCGCGATGCCCGGCGCCCGCGCGCTGTACGGCGCGGCGGGCTCCGGGGCATGAACCACACGCTGATCACGGCGCGAGGTACGTCACCGCGAGCTCGAGGTCGTCGGGCACGAGGCTGATCGAGTCGTACGCGCCGTCGTCGTCGGTGTCGAAGATCCACCGCGCGCGCAGCTGCAGCGCGTCGTGGTACGTGGCCGGGTCCGCGAGCGCGGCGGTCAGCGGCGCCGCGGCATCGCGCTCCACATCGACGTCGCCGACACCGCCGAACAGGCCGCCGGCGTCGCCGGTCACCGGCGCGTCGAAGGCGTCGTCGAGGGCGTCGAAGGCGACGTGCTGGAACACCACGCCGCCGCCGAGGCCCGCCCAGGGGTTGCCGCTCTGCATGGTCCACGACGCGCGGAACAGGGCGAGCTCGACCGCGGCCACGTCGGGGGCGAGCTGGGTCAGGTCGAAGCTCACCGCCCAGCGCACGGGCTCGTCGGTGTTGCGATCGCCGAAGAAGTTCGAGCCGACCGCCCCGTCTGCGTCGACGTTGCCGCTCGACGCGACGTCGCGCTCGAGCACCTGCTCGAGGCGACGCAGGGTCGAGAACGAGACGAGGACGTCCTCCGCGAGCGTCGTGCCGTCCTCGGCCTGGGCCGCGGTCGTGAGCGTGAAGTCGTAGCTCTGCGGCTCGAGCAGGATCGGGTCGCCGCCGACGGCGTACGCGAGGGGGTCGTTGGGCGTGATCGTCAGCACGTCGCCGGCGTCGTTCCACGCGAACGTCACCGCGCCGCTCGGCAGGCTCGCCGACTGGTACGCGGCCTGGGTCGCCGCCTTGTCCATCGCGGTGCTGAACTGGATCGTGATCGTCGCGTCTTCGGGCACGCCGCGCTCGCCGTCGGCGGGCGAGGTCTCGACGACCGTGGGTACGATCGCCTCGCCCGTGGAGTCGCCGCCGTCGGACGACGCGTCGGTGTCGGTGGTCGGTGCGTCGGTGGTCGGCGCGTCGGTGGTCGGCGCATCGGTGGTCGGTGCGTCGGTGGTCGATGCGTCGGTCGTGCCGTCGCCGGCCTCGTCGCCGGAGGAGTCGTCACCGCCGCATGCGACACACAGGGCGAGGGACACGCAGAGGGAGTTCTTCATGGTCATGGTGGTCTCCGGGGCGAGTCGAGGGGATGCGCTCGACCTCTCGATCGGGGCCGTGTCGCGACCCCGCCCGGCGGTTCAACGGCCCGGTCGGCGCGCGTCCCCGCGCGCGAGGTGTCGCGGCGCGCCGCCGTGGTACCCTGCCTGGCCGATGCCCACGCCGGACGACTCCGAGCTGGTGGCCGCGTGGCGGGCAGGGGATCGCGCGGCCGGCCAGGCCCTGGTCGAGCGCCACTACGACGGCATCGTCCGGTTCTTCCGCACCAAGGCCGGCCCGCACGCCGACGACCTGGTGCAGCGCGTGTTCCTCGTGGTCGCGGATCCGGATCGCGGCTTCCGGGGCGAGTCCTCGTTTCGCACCTACCTGTTCGGGGTCGCGCGCAACGTGCTGCTCGCCCACTACCGCGGTCGCACCCGCGACGCTCGGGTGGATGCCGACTTCTCGGTGCAATCGGTGCACGATCTCGCGCCGGGGCTGTCGTCGATCGCGGCGCAGCGCGCCGACGAGCGCCTGCTGTTCGAAGCGCTGCAGCGGATCCCGCTCGACATCCAGATGACGCTCGAGCTGTTCTACTGGGAGGACCTGACGATCCCCGAGCTCGCCGCGGTGCTCGAGATCCCCGAGGGCACCGTCAAGAGCCGCCTGCACCGCGGCCGCGCGCTGCTCGAGCAGGCGATGGCGCAGATCGTCGCCCCCGACGACGCGCGCGAGAGCGTGCGGGTGAAGCTCGGGCAGTGGGCCGCACAGATGCAGGCCGCCGCGCACGGCGACGCCTGACGCCCGCGCAGCGCTCGATGTGCGCGCCGATTCAGGGGTGCGGCATCGCGGCGCGCAGCCGCTCGAGTCGCGCGACGCTCTCGTCGAGCTCGTCGAGGTTGGTGGTGCCGCCGCGGACCAGCAGCCGGCGGGTCTCGTCGAAGGCGATCGCGGCCTCGTCGAGGCGACCGAGATCCAGCAGCGCGTTGCCCCGCGAGTGGTGGGTCCACGCGTTCTGCCGGTGATCTGCGGGGAGCACCTCGGCCTCGATCAGCGCCGCGCGCTCGAGCAGCACCAAGGCCTCGTCGGGGTGCCCTTGGTTGCGCCGCGCCTCCGCGAGGTTGTGGAGCACGCGGGCGGTCGCGGCGTCCTGCCGATTGCCGCAGGCGTCGAGCGCGGCGCGGGCCGCCGCCTCGGCGCCGGTCGGGTCGTCCTGCGCCTGTCGCAGCGCGCCGAGGTTCATCCACGCCGACACGAGCCAGGGGTGCTGCTCGCCGTACGCGACGCGGAAGATCTCGGCCGCCCGGAGGTAGCTCGCCTCCGCGAGGGCGTACTGGCCCAGCGCCTTCGCGGAGGCGCCGATGTTGAGGTGCATGCCGCCGGTGCGGGGGTGCGTGGGCCCGCGCTCGCGCTCGACCTCGTCGCGCAGCTCGAGCGCCTGCTCGAGGGCCAGCTCGTGGTGACCGAGGTCGTGGTGCAGGCCGTGGATGGCGATGCGCAGCCGCTCGCGCAGCAGCGCGTCGGGCTCGGCACCGGACTCGAGTCGAGCGAGCGACGCGGTGCACTCCGTCAGGGCGGCCGCGAGCTGCCCGTCGGCCTCGAGCACGGCGCACCGCGCCCGACCGAGGGCGGCGTCGCGGCGGCTCGACGTCGGCAGGCGTGCCGCGCTCGCCTCGGCGTGACGCAGCCAGCGCCCCGCGTCGTCGGGGTGCTCCCGACGCGCGCGCCAGATCGCCGCGGCGATCGCCGTGTCGAAGGCGATCCCGTGGGCGCCCTCGGCGACCGCGAGTCCGTGGGCGGCGTCGAACCGCGGCTCGTCGTCGGTGTGCGCGAGCTCGATCGCCGCCCTGGCCGCGGCGAGCAGCGCCTCGGCGCGCAGTCGATCGTGCCCCGAGCGCTCGGCCGCGTCGGCGATCCCCTGGGCGACGCGCGACGACGTGAGGTAGTCGCCCGCGAGCATCGCGGCGGTGGCCTCGGTCAGCGCGCGCCGCAGGCGGGCCTCCTCGGGATCGGGCAGGGGCTGCTCGGGATCACAGGCCTGCGGGCCAGGCAGCGCATGTGCAGCGGACATCGCCCGCTCGGCCGTCTGCGCCGTGGCCCCCTCGAGCCGCGAGAGCCACGCCGAGGTCACGTCCTCGGCGTGGGTGGAGCACGCGCGCAGCCGATCCAGCGCCTCGGCGGCGGCCGGATCCGTGCGCGCGGCCTCGCAGGCCCCGATCTCCGCGGCGATCCACGCGACGGTGTGCTGCTCGAGCGTCGCGTCGAGATCGACGAGCGCCGCCTCGGCCCACGGCACCTCGGCCGCGCGCAGCGTCGCGGCGATCGTGGCGCGTCGCGGGGGGTTCCAGAGCTCCGCGTAGTCGCGCCGGACCCGATCGCCGTCGCAGGTGTGCCCGCGCGGCGCCAGGGCGACGACCACGAGCGCAGGGGCGGCGAGCGCGGAGACGATCGCGATCGTCCGCCGGCGTCGCGGTGCGATCGCGCGATCCCACCCCGCCAGCAGCTCCGACATCGACGCGTAGCGACGGTCGGGATCGGCCTGCAATGCGCGGCGCAGCACCGCGCGGAGCCGTCGGGGCAGGCGCGCGGCGCTGGCCTCGTCGAGGTGTCCCGCGACGATCGACTCGAGTCGCTGGGCGAGCGTGCGGCCGGCGAACGGCGTGTCCCCCGTGAGGACCTCCCACGCGCTGACGGCGAAGGCGAACTGATCGCTGCGCGCGTCGACGGGGCGTTGCATGCACTGCTCGGGGGCCATGTAGCGCGGCGTGCCGACCATCGCGGAGCTCCGCGTACGCCCCTGCACGCGCGCGCCTGCGTCCTCGCCGGTCACCTCGCCGTCCGCGGTCGAGGGACGATCGGCGCGCGCGAGCCCGAAGTCGGCGACCTTCACCCGCGCGTCGTCGCCGACGAGCACGTTCGCGGGCTTGAAGTCGCGGTGGACGAGCCCGGCGGCGTGGGCGGCCGCGAGGCCCTCGGCCGCGGCGCGGAGGATCACGAGGGCGCGGCGCGTCGTGTCCGCGTCGCGGGGGCGCTCGCACCAGCGCGCCAGCGAGGTGCCGACGACGAGCTCCATCGCGATCCACGTGCGACCGCCGTCGCGGCCGATCGCGAGCACCGACACCACGTTCGGGTGCGCGAGTCGGGCGAGGGCGCGGGCCTCGGCGCGCATCCGGGTCGCGGCGAGGTCGATCCGCGGATCCGATCCGTCGTCGTGCAGCAGCTTGATCGCCACATCGCGGCGCAGCTCGGGATCGTGGGCGCGGTAGACCTCGCCCATCGCCCCCTCGCCGAGCTTGTGCAGCAGGGTGAACCGCCCGCACCGCACCGGCCGGGCGGGCAGGCCCAGCGCACCCAGCAGCGCGCCCAGCCCCACGCCCCGCTCGACGCCGCGCGGCGTGGCGAGGGCGGCGGCGTGGTCGAGGTCGTCGCGCGTGCTGTGCATGGCCCCGACGGGGTCGTGCGCCGGCGCGGCGAATGGTTCAACGCGATCGTCGGGCGCTGCCCGGGGCTCGGCGCCCCGGTCGATGTCGCGCGGCGGAGGCATCGCGGGGGCGAGTGTACGGGGTCCGGGATCGAAGTTCCCCCGGTCCCCACCTCACCGGGCATGTCGAACCGCCGCGCTGCCCTCCGCGACGTCGGGCTCCACCTCTGCGCCATCCTCGGCCTGTCGATCGTCTGTGCGCTGGTCGTCGGCCTCGGCGGTGGGCTCGGCGACCGCGGCCTGGTCGAGGTCGGCGCGGCCGTCGTGATCTACAGCGTGCCGGTGGCGGGCGCGAGCTACCGCGTGCTCGTCGGAGGCGACCCGTCGACGGACGGCCGGGGGCTGCGCGCGGTCGGTCGACTCCTGACGGTGGTCGCGATCGCGCTGGTGTGGTCGGCGGTGCTGGTGCCGACGGTGCTCGGGGCGTTGCTCCTGGTGGCGTGATCGCGGCTCGGCCGCGACGGCGTCACTTCGCGAGCCAGTCGGACATCGGTCGCAGCTCGATCGCGTCCTGCTTCACCAGCGCCATGCGCCCCGCCTCGTGCTCGTAGGCGACGAGGCCCAGCTCGGGGAACCATCCGCGATCGCCTGGGCGGCGATCGCCGCCCTGCAGGTAGACGAGGTCGCCGTCCGAGGTGTTGCGGACCAGGTGGGCCGCGCCGCCGGGCGGGAAGCCGACGAAATCGCCGGGACGGATCGGCACCTCCGCGTCGTCGATGCGCACGTGCCCGGTACCGGACACCACGTAGATCCACTCCTCTTGGATGCTGTGGACGTGCAGCGCGAAGCTCTCCTTGCCCGGCGGGAGGCGTGCGAGCGAGACGCCGAGGTGCACGAGCCCGGTGCGATCTCCGAGGCGGGTCATGAACAGCTCCGAGCGCGGGTTGAGCGGGTGGCGGATGTGCATCGCGTCGCCGGCGTCGAGCTCGGAGGTGCGCACGAGGTGGTCGGTGGGGGCGCGCTCGGACATCGGCCGCAGTATCGCCGATCGCTCAGGTGCTCGGCTCGCGGGCGCGCAGCGCCGCGATGATCCACAGGTAGCACGGGGCCATCGGCGTGAACGGTGGTCGATCGTGGAGCACGCCAAGCAGTGTCCAGTAGCGCTCGACGCGGAGGTCGGTGAACACCTCGAGCTGGCGGCGCAGGGCCAGGCGCGCGGCCGGGTCGAGGGGGGCGACGCCGATGCGCGCGAGGGTGGGCTCGGCCGCCGCCGCCGCGGGATCGATGCCTTCGGCCACGGCCGCGCCGACGTGCTCGAGCACCGCTTGGTGATCCAGCATCGGCGTCGCGGGATCCTGCGGCGCGGCGCCCTTCTCGGCCATCTCGCGCACGCGGGCGACGAAGCTCGCATCGGCGACGAGCCCGGCGAGCTCGATCCACGCGTCGACGTGCGCATCGCTGGGATCGTCCGGCAGCGCGTCGGGCAGCTGACGCATCACGTCGATGATGCTGCGGCTGCGACTGCCGTCGGGGAGGCCCTCGCAGGCGCGAGTGACGAAGTCGTCGACGAGCCGCTGGCGCTCGGCGGCGGAGGCGGTGGCGAGTGCGTGGACCATGGTCATCTCCTCGGTGGTGGAGCAGCGGCGGGCGACGGCGCGCAGCACCGCCCGCTGCATCCGCAGCAGGCGCAGCTGGCTGGTGAGGGCGTCGGCGTGGGTCTGCGCGACCTCGGCCACGCCCTGGCGACCGCGGAGGATCGCCGTGATCGCGTCGAGTCCGAGCCCCAGTGCCCGCAGCGTGCCGACGAGCTGCAGCCGCGCGACGGCGGCCTCGTCGTACAGCCGGTACCCCGCCGCCGACCGCGACGCGACCGGGATCAGGCCCTCGTCCGACCAGAACCGCAGCGTCCGGACCGAGACGTCCGCGCGCCGCGCCAGCTCGCTGATGGTGAGTCGCCCCCCCGGCATGGCGTCACCTTGCACCTTCCAGTCGGTGGAGGGTCAAGCAGGGACTCGCCGCGGTCTCGTGGGCCTCGTCGGTCGTCGCGGGCGAGGATCTCGAGCGCTATCCAGTGGCCGATCTGCGCCGCGGCGCAGCGTTCACTCGCAGATGCGGCGGACGTTCCCACGCGCGTCGAGGAAGGCGGACTTGTGCCGCTCGAAGTCGGTCGAGATGCCGTCGCGCTCGTCGGCGGCCGGGTTCGGTCGCTGCATCTCGTCGATCGCGGTGGCGAGTGTCGTGGCCTGGTGCGAGAGCCATGCGATCTCGTGGGCCTCGCTCGACGCCGAGGCGGCGACGACCGCGTCGAGACCACCCTTCGCGGCGGTCAGCTCGAACGCGAGAAGGGCGGCTTGGACCTTGCCGCTCGTGTCGAGCACGGCGTCGCACTCCTTCGGTTTGCAGGCCAGGCCGCTCGCGACGACCAGGCCGCTCGCGACGAGGAGGACGAGGGCGGGGGTGGAGTGGGTGGAGTGGGGCCGGACGTGGATCATGGGTTCGTCAGGGAGAGGGGTGGTCGCGGCTCGATGTAGCGTCGCCGTCGAAGGATCACGTCGCCCTGAGCGACGCTGCGAAGGCCATGCAGGCGAGGCCGGATGGCTGCCCGTCCTCGAACGGGTTGCACGCGACCATGGCCGACAACCCCTCGCGCAGGCGCCAGGTCAGGAACCGAGCCGGCACCACCGAATCGGGGTAACGGAGATCGATCTGGCACACCTTCCCGAAGGGCAGATCCACGACCGCGGATCCAATCACGACTGCCCCCGTCGCCGTGGCGATGGCCGCGGCCGCGCCGGGGCAATCCTCGGCGGGGTCGGACGCTCCCGTGCGCCCAGCGGCGACGAGAGTCCAATCGTGCCGCTCCTCGTGCAGGAAGATCTCGCCGGCCTCGATCCTGCGTCGGGCCTCCGCGTCGAGGCCCGACATCGAGGCCGACGCGCGGACATAGCCGGCGGGCACCTCGGCATCCAGGTGCACCTCGGGCGCCGCGCTGGTCGTGCCCGCGGCGTCGCGCTCCGTCGGTCGGCAGGCCAGGCCGCTCGCGACGACCAGGGCGCTCGCGACGACGGCAACGAGGACGGGGGTGAAGCGGGTCGAGTGGGGCCAGGCGCGGATCATCGGTTCATCAGGGGGAGGGGTGGCCGCGGCGCGATGTAGCGTCGCCGTCGCATTTCGCGGCCGCGACGTTTCTCACCCGCGGCGTCGGGCCGCCGTGGCGGGGAACCAACCGAAGTCGAGATTCGCGCCGAGATAGGGCGCCGCGAGGCGCACGTCGTTCCCGGACGGCCACGGTCGGTGCCGAACGAAACGGTAGCCGGCGTCGAACTCGACGCGGATCATCGCCCTGCGCCCCGACGACTTCGCCCGGGCGGGCGTCAGATCGACCCGCACGAATCCGCTGGGCTCGGCGACGTACAGGGGCAAGCGCTCCACGCAGTCGTCACCGCGACCGCGCAGCCGCACGACGCACGCGAGACCGACACCCAGCAGCGACTGCGGGCCGATCTCCACGCGCCCCCGGCGAAACGCCACCCAGCCGAGTTCGAGGCCGAGGTAGAGCATCGACGTCGTGTAGATGCGTCCCGTCGTGCCCCGCATCGGGGTCCCGAAAGCGTGGCGGGGTGCGACCGACACGAACGCGCCGCCGAGGGTGAGGCGCTCGCCGAGCACGACGCCGCCGCGCGACACCGTGAACACCCCGACCATGCTGCCGACGGGTCCGACGCGTGCGCCGATGCCCCCGTATCCCCCCACGGCGGGTCCGTGCCCCGCGCTCTCCGTCGTGGGGCGTTGGACGGCGCTGGCAGGCGTCACCCCGAGCACGGCGGCGAGGAAGAGGTCGGAGAGCTCGGGCCAGGCGTGGTGCATTCGTCCCCTCCGAGGGAGGGGTCCGATGGTCGCGATGTAGCGTCACTTCGATCCGATTCGCGGCACGCCGCGCTCCACGGTCGCCTGGCGCAGGCACTCCTTCGCCGTGCCGCCGTCGATGCCGAGCGGCGCGTCGCCGAGGAGGTCCATGGCCGCTCCACACTGGAAGGCGGCGTCGGCGTGGTCCCCCCGCTCGAGCGCGAGCTGGCCCAGCTCGTATCGCACGCGCGCCGCCAGCGGGCCGGAGGCCGTATCGAGGCGAGGGATCGTGGCGCCCAACAGCTCCTGCGCCCGACGCCGGCGAGCGTCACCATCGCGGCCGACGTCGTCCTGGGCTGCGGCGGACCGCAGCGCCACCGCGAGCTGATAGCGGGCGTCGATGGCGTCCATCGTGTCTCGCGACGCCGTCTCCTTCGCACGCAGTGCGGCCTCGAGGTGGGGCACGCCTTCGGCCGCACGGTCATCCAACACCAGGGCTTGGCCCAGGGTGGATCGGGCGATCGCCAGCCGCAGGTTGTCCGGCGCGACCCGAGGTTCGATCCTGGCAATCGCGTCCTGTGCGTGGACGATCGCCGCGTCGATCTCGACGGCCTCGAGCGCGAGGGCGGCGAGGTTCAGCGCGCGTTCGGCCACCGCTTGGTGGTCAGCGCCGAGATGCCGCTCGAAGATCGTCTTGGTCTCGAGGAACGCGCGGCGGGCCGGATCGAAGCGCTCGCGGCGAGCCTCGTGCACACCCCACGCCTCCAGGGCGATCGCGTAGCCGAGGCTCTGCTCGCCCCGGGCGCTGCGCATCTGCTCGACTGCCCGCGCGAGCAGGGGCTCCGCCTCGTCGAGGCGGCCGACGCGATCATACATGGAGCCGACGACGCGATCGCGAGCCGCCACCGCTTCGGACGGCGAGCCACGTCGGGTGATGCTCGCGTCGATGAACGGGATCAGGGCCTCGGCCGCTTCGATGTCGCCGCGACGATACCCGTGCAGCGTGACGAGGGCGAGCCACGCGCGTCCGGCCGTCTCGTCGTGCCCATGGCGATGGGCGAGCCACGCCGCACGTTCGAGGGAGGCACGCGCCAGGTCGATGTCACCCCGGGCGAGGTGCGCCTGCCCGACGTCTGCGGCGATGCTGGCGATGAGGGGCTCGTACTCGAGCGCCTCGGCCTCTGCCAGCCATGGGCCGAGCGCCGCGAGCCGCTCGTCCGGATCGACGATGCCAAAGCCCGTGGTGATCGCGTCGACCTCGTCGCGGATCGTCGCCACCCGCTCGGCAATCGCCCGTGGTGGCGGAGGTTCGCTCGCGGTCCCGTCCACGCAGTCGCCGGGCGCTCCCGTCTCTTCGAGCAAGGTGATGACGCTCTGCTCCGCGTCGACGAGTCGATCGGCCGGGGCGTCGAGGATGCGCCGCATCACCACCTCGTGACGTGCGAGGCACGCCCAGGCCGGATCCGTGGCGCGGGCGCCCGGGCAGACCTCGTCCACCGCCATGATCCAACGCGCGGCGTGCTCGGCCACCGCGGCGTCGATGGTGGGGACCCCCGTCGCGGGCGTCGGCGCCGACGCGGTGTCGCACGGCGCGGCGTCGGGGCGGAGCGCCGCGAGTCCCAACACTGCTGCGGCCAAGGTGCCCACAGCCGCGGCGAGGCGTCGAGTGGGCCGTGTCTGCGCGAGCGCTTGCCGGAGCTCGGCCATCGACGCGAATCGACGCGACGGGTCGGGGTCCATGCCCCGCGCGAGCGCACCTCGAAGCGCGGGGTCCAGCGCGCGGGCCGGGTGCCCCGCGAGTCGCAGCAGCTCGAGCGCGGTCGCACACAGGCCGTACTGATCGGCCTCGGGCCGAGGCAGGCCTCCCCGCAGCAACTCTGGCGCGGCGTAGCCGGCGGTTCCCCCGACGTCCGGCGAGGAGGCGCCGGGGCGCGTTGCCGGAGCGAGTCTGGCCAGGCCGAAGTCGCCGACCCTCGCGCAGCCGCGGGCGTCGACCAGGATGTTGTTCGGGGTGACGTCGAGGTGCAGGAGCCCGGCGTCGTGCACCGCCTGGAGTCCGGCCGCGGCGTCGGCCACGACGAGCAAGACTTCGTCAGGGCTACGATCCCGCGCCAGCACCCACGCGCGCGCACTGCCGCACTCGAGCCGCTCGGTGACGACGAAGGCACGGTCGTCCGCGACACCGACGTCGAAGACCGCGACCACGTTGGGATGGGCCAGGCTCCCCAGCGACCGCGCTTCCTGACGCAAGAGCGCCGAGGCCTCCGGGGTTCTCGCGAGCATGCGCTTGATCGCCACCGTGCGTGCGAGCTCGCGATCCCACGCCTCGTAGACGACGCCCATGCCGCCGACGCCCAGCACACGCGTCAACGAGTAGCGGCCGCCGCAGAACGACGCGCTCGAGGCCGGAGGGTCGATCGGATCCAGAGCACCGCCGGAGACGCTGCCGGGGCCGGCGCTCGATCGGGCCTGCGCGAGCTCGACCACGATCGCATGACAGCTCGCGCATCGATCGACGTGCTCCCAGATCGCCTCGGCCTCGCGCCCCTGCACGAACCCGTCGCCGAACGCCGCCAGCACGTTCTCATCGGGACATGGCATCATCCGGGCCGGTGCGCGACGAGGTTACCACGGCGGCTGCGGAACTCATCGCGCTGCTCGCGGCGCATGCTCCGCCCGATGATCTCGAGGCGCTCCTGCGCGAGGCGTTGCTCGAGGCCGGGCGTTGCTGGCCCCGCGTTCGCGTCACGCCGACACGCTTCGCGCGCGCGTGCGGTGAAGCGGTGAAGGACGACGACGCGCCGTATGCGACGCTCCGGACCCTGGCGATGTCCGATCTGGTTCTCGCGTGCGCGTGCGCCGACGGTGATCCCGCGGCGCTGAGCAGCTTCGAGCAGCACTTTGTTCCGATCGCAGAGCGCACGCTTCGACGCGCGGGAAGTGGTGATGTCGCCGCGGACGTCCAGCACTTTCGCCTGCATGTCCTGGGATCGCGGGCGTCAGCCGCTGCTCCGCGGATCGCCTCGTACACGGGGCGCGGGCGGCTCGCGAGCTGGGTGCGCGTGGTGGTCCGCCGGCTCGTCACGCGCAGCCCGATGGACTCGGGCTCGGCCGACGAACGTGCCGCCGAGCGGATCGGGAGCACGGCCTTCGACCCCGAGCTCGCCGTCCTGAGGCAGGCGCACGGCGCCGCGTTTCGAGCCGCGTTCGATGCAGCCTTCGCCGACCTGACGACCCGCGAGCGCAGCTTGCTCCGCTACCGCTACGTCGACGGTCTACCCATGGAGAGAACCGCCGAACTCGTGGGCCTCCACCGCGTCAGCGCGTCACGGGCCCTCGCGCAGGCGCGCCGGACACTGCGTGACAATCTCGAGACTCGGATGATGGAAGCGCTCCGCTCGAGCCGCTCCGCGGCCAGGAGCGTCTTGCAGGCGTTGCGGGAGCCGCTGGAGGTCAGCGTGCGATCGTTGCTCGGCGGCAGCGCGTGACACCGGGGACGGCGAGATCGTCCTGGCCCACCTCGCGCGCTGACGCCCCTACGACGCCTGGCCCGCGACGGCCTCGGCTGCGCCGTAGAACTGCCGCGCCCAGCGACGGTAGTGCCCCATCGCCTCCTCGCCGGCGACGAGCAGCGGCCGCGCCTCGTAGCGCTTGTTCGACCAGATCGGCGCGTCTTGATCGATGGTCTTCTTCGCCTCGCGCACGCTCTTGGCGTGGAGCGCCCGCGTCAGCAGCCAGTTGCTCTGCTTGCGCAGGTACACCGCGGCGTTGAGCTCGACCCACTCGTCGTCGATCGGCGTCGGGTAGAACACGACGCGGTTCTCGATCTGGATCCCGGCGTCGACGCGGGCGTGCGCGGCGACGCGGCCGAAGCCGTCGATGCGGGTCTCGAGTGTGCCCTCGACCTTCTTGCCGAGCCACTCCAGGGGGCCGAAGACGCGGTAGTGGTGGCGGCTGCGGTGGCGTAGGACCGGGCCGTCGCTCTCGACGAAGACCGTCTCGGCGGCGCGTGTGATGTGGCTGTGCAGCACGACGGCGTGGCCGAGGTCGACGCCGTTCTCGCCGAACTCCTGCACGTGCGTGCGCACGCGCCAGGGCTCGAGGATCTGCGGCTTGGTCCACGTGGGATCGTCCCAGCCCTCGAGCGCCTGCGGGGTCCACCGCGGCGCGGCATCGGAGTCCTCGGCGCCCTCGGGCCGCGCGTAGGCGAGGATCGCCCCGGACACCTCGCACACGGGATAGCTCCCGACACGGGCGCGCGGCGGGATCTTCTTCACGAGCGGCACGTGGACGCAGCGCCCGCTGCAGTCCATCTCCCAGCCGTGGAACGGGCACATGATGCGCTCGCCGTGCACGCGGCCGCCGTGGCCGAGGTGCGCGCCGACGTGCGGGCAATAGGCGTCGAGCACGTGGGCCTGGCCGCTCTCGCCGCGGTACAGCACGACGTCGCGCCCGCACCAGCGCCGCGGCAGCACGCCGCGCCGGCCGAGGTCGCGGCTCCACGCGACTTGGAACCAACCCTCGGGGAACGGTGCGATGGGATAGCGCGACGTCATGGCGTCGATGAGGTGCGCCGAGCGCCGGTTTCGATCCCTCGGTCGGGAGATTTCGTGCGCGTGGGATCGAATGGCCGTCGACGCGCACTCGGAGGGCGACGACATGCGCAGACCCAGAGTCATCATCGTCGGCGCGGGACCGGCCGGGAGCGCGTGCGCCCTCACGCTGGCCGGGCGAGGCAACGTCGACGTGCTCGTGCTCGACAAGTCGAGCTATCCGCGGGTGAAGGTCTGCGGCAGCGGCCTGTCCCCGAGCTGCCTGATCCACTTGAGGCGCCTCGGCCTCTACGATCGGTTCGCGCGCCGCGCTGTGCACATGACCAAGCTGCTCGCGCGCGGACCCTCCGGCCACGAGGTGTTCCTGCGCGGCGGGAAGGGGGCGTGGATCGTGCCGCGCGTCGAGCTCGATCACGGAATCATCGGCGCGGCGGAGCGCGCGGGCGCCCGGTTCGTGGAGGAGACGAAGGTCGTCGGTCTGCTGCGCGGGCCCGACGGCGAGGTGCGTGGCGTCGACACGGGGGTCGCGCAGCTCGAGGCCGATCTGGTGGTCTGCGCGACCGGCTCGCCCTCGCGGTTGTCCAGCGACCCATCCGCGCCGTGCTCGATCCGCACCATCATGGGGTGGTGGCGCGGGACCTCGCTGCCGGCGGATCAGGGCATCATGGCCTGGGATCGGCGGCTGGACGGCTACTACGCGTGGGCCTTCCCGGAGCCCGACGGCGTCGCCAACGTCGGCATCACCGTGCCGCACGACGCGGCGACACCCGGCGGCTTGAAGGCGCTGTTCGCCGAGATCCTCGACGCGCAGTTCGGGGCGGTGCTCCGCGGCGCCGAGCCCATCGGCAAGTGGATGGGACACCCCGCGGTGGTGACCACGCGCGTCGGTGACGACGTCACGGAGCCCCGCGCACTCTTCGTCGGCGAAGCCGCGCGGCTGGTGTCGCCGGGAACCGTCGAGGGCATCTCGTTCGCGCTCGACAGCGGCATGCTCGCCGCCGACGCGATCGATCGTCACCTCGACGCGCGCACGGGCCTGTCGCCGGTCGGGCGCGCCCGCTACCGGGCGCTGTCCCGCGCGCGCATGCTGCCGAAGTTCTGGGCCGGCGAGGGCCTCGTTCGGTTGATGCGGTCGGATCGCGCGCGCACCTGGTCGGCGCGCGTGCTGAGTCCGCAGTGGCTCGCGAGCCGCGCGTCGCGGTTGGTCGGAGAGCGCCCGAGCTGAGCCCCGACCCGCGGACGATCGATCCGTCGCCGATGTTTCGTCGGCGACGGCGCGTGCGTCGTGCGATTCGACACCGGCGCGGCACCGCGGCCGAGCGATGGCGTCGGCGCCCGTCGCCATGCAGCCAGACGTGTCCATGACCGCGAGACTTGCAACCTACGCCCACGCCCTCCTGCTGCTCACGCTCGGCACCGTCGCCTGCGGCGACGACGACGCGGACGCTCAGACCGACGGCACCACCGCCGCCGCCGAGTCCACCACCGGCGCGCCCGTCACCACCACCGCGACGACGAGCGACGACGGCACCGGCGCCAGCAGCGACGCGACTGGCGTCGAGACGAGCGCCGCGGACACCACCGCGGGCGAGAGCACGGGCGGCCCGAACGAGTTCGATCCCCGCGTCGCCGACTGCCTCCGCATCGACGCGTGCGAGGCCGATGGCGGCGCACCGATCGGTCTGCAGGCCTGCCTCGCCCACGCGCTCGATGTGCCGTGGACGTGGGCCAGCGTCGGTCCGCATCGCCTCGAGCTCGCGGCGATGGCGTGCAAGCTCGCGGCGACCGACTGCGAGGGCGTGCGCGCGTGCACGCCTCCGGTCGAACGCTACGCGGCGCTGTGCGAGGGCAGCATCGGCGGCGATCTGTGCGATGGCGACACCTGGGTGTGGTGCGACGAGCTCGGGACTCCCGTGGGCGCGATGGACTGCACCGCCGCGGGACAGTCGTGCAACCAGGACATCTGGGCCGGCTGCGGCACCGACCCGTGCGAGTTCGGCGTGACCGAGGCCGAGTGCGACGGCGACGTGCTCCGCGAGTGCGCGCCCAACGGCACCATGCAGCAGGTCGATTGCACCTCGCAGTACAACTACGTCAACGTCTCGGGCCCGAAGTCCGAGGAGGTCTACGCGATCGCGGGCGAGACCTGCGGCTTCGACGAGCTGAAGGGCTCGCTCGGCTGCATCGGCACCGGCGAGACGTGCGACTTCTTCGAGCAGAGCTGCGACGGCGATGTGTTGACGACGTGCGCCGGGGGCAAGCTCGCCGAGCGCGACTGCGCGGCGCTCGAGCCCGGCGGCCAGAGCTGCGGCTACTGGCAGTCGGGGCCGTTCTCGGGCGCCGCGACCTGCGGGCTGGTGGATCCGGCGTGTGATCTCGGCGGCGACGAAAGCTGCGACGGCGACGTGCTGTCGTTCTGCAACTGGGACACCGCGGACACGCTGGACTGCGCGGCGGCGGGGTACGGAGGCTGCGCGACGGCACAGGCGGGCGAGCGGACGATCGCCTACTGCACGCCGTGATCGCGGCGTCGTCACCAGAAGAACGTCGCCGAGAGCCGCGCCATCGTCGGTGGTCCGGCGACGAAGTGGATCGCCGGGATCTGGCTGGCGCGCTCGCTGCGATCCCACCACGACGCGAAGTTGTACTCGCCTTCGCGCCACTTGCTGCCGAAGATGTTGTCGACGGCAAGATCGAGCTGCAGCCACTTCATGCGGTAGCCGATCGACGCGTCCATCACGGTGGCCGCGCCCGCGCGCGCGCCGTAGGTCAGCGGCCGCGGGCCGAGGACGAACCACCGCACGCCGGCGCGGTAGCCCTTGGGGTGGTTGAGCGCGGCCTGGATCTGCACGAACAGGCTCGGCGCCCCGGGGATCGGGCCCTTGGAATCGGTGAAGCGACCCCGCACGGCGGTCACGTCGACGCCGAGATCCAGCCAGCGCGTCGGGTGGATCTGCACGTCGCCCTCGACGCCGAGGCGACGCGTGCCGCCGAGCTCGACGTTGAAGCCCGAGACGTGGTCGAACAGGCTCTCGCGGCCGATCCAGATCCCGAACATCGCCAGCCCCACGTCGAACAGCTCGCTGGGCTGCACGCGAGCACCCACCTCGACGTTCTCGGTCGTCGTCATGAACGGCTTGCCGCCCTTGTACGTGTCGAGATCCACGTTCTCCTGCGGCGCGTCGGGCAGGGTGAACGCGCGGGCCTCCGGCGTTCGGAAGCCGCGGCCGTACGCGCCGAAGATCTGCCAGCGCTCGCGGATCGTGAAGCGCGTGCTCAGCCGCGGCGACACCTGCACCAGCGTGCCCGAGTACGACTGGTTGCCGGCGGGCTGCAGGTGGTCGCGCACGTGGCCGTCGTAGGCGTCGAAGCGCACGCCGCCGTCGACGAGCAGCCACTTGCGGGGGGTCAAGCGCAGGCCGGGCGCCAGACCGAAGCTCTGCTGCAGGATGTCGAGGTCGCGGGAGGTCGACCAGATCCCGCCGGACTCGAGCACCTCGTCCTGGCCCTGGTCGATCGCGTCGCCGCGCCACGAGGCCACCAGCCGCAGCGCTGCGATCTCGCTGAGCTGCCGCTCGTAGTCGACCGACACGCCGAGCGCCGCGGCGTCCTGGCGCTGCTGGTGGCGATCGCCGTGCACGGGATCGACGAGCGCGCCGGTGTAGTTCTCGTCGAGGCGCAGGCGCCGGCCCTGGGCCCACAGCGTCGTCGACACGCGGTTGGTGCCGTCGGTGCCGCCGAAGCGCAGCGCCGCGATCGAGCGCTGCGACTTGCCGCCGGTGTCCTGGTTGTACGCGTCGTAGAACCCGACGCGCCCCGAGTTCACGTCGTCGAGGCGGATCGTGCCGGGCATCCCGAAGTCGGCGGTGTACAGGGTCGCGAGCGCGTCGAGCCCCCAGCCGTCCTTCTCCCACACGCGCAGCTGGCCCATCGTCGACAGCCGACGCGCGCGGCGGTTCTCGCCGTAGCCGGCGTCGGTCAGCACCTCGGCGGCGATGAAGGTCTCCTCGCCGCGGGACTTCGGCGCGTGGACCACCGCGACGCGGTGGCGATTGGTCGTGCCGACCTCGTACGACACCCGCGTCCCGCGGAGCTTGGTCGGCACGCCGAGCTCGTAGCGGATGCTCGCGGCGGTGGCGAAGTTGCCCTGGTCGAGGCGGAACGCCCCCTTGTGCGCGTCGATCTGCTTCACCGCCTCGGGGATGATCCACGCCAGATCGAGGTAGCCGTGGGCGTGCACGTTCGACGGCTCGTTGATCGGCACGTCGCCGACCTCGAACTCGATGTCGGCGCCGTGCACCGCGTCGAAGCCCCGCACGTAGAACTGGTAGCCCTTGCCCTGGTTGCCGTGCTGCACGATGAGCAGGCCCGGGACCATCCGCAGCAGGTCCTCGGCGCTGCGCTTGGGGGCGGTGGCGATCTGGTCGGCGCCGATGCGTCGGCCCGAGGCCGTCAGCCCGTCGCTGCGGGTGCGGACCTTCACGGTGCGCACGGCCTCGACGTCGTCGCTCGGGGGCTCGACCGGGTGGACCACGGCGAACGGCGAGGCGAGGGCGACGTCGGCGGTGGCGGCGGTGCCGAGGCCGATCATCGCGGCGAGGGCCGCCCGGAGCGGTCGCCACGCTCGAGGCCGACGCGAAGGGAGTAGCGGAGTCACCGGGCGGCCGCCTCCCATACGTCGGCGGTGGGGCCGACGGATCGTCGGGATCGGACGGACCTGCCGAGCGATCCCGTTCGCGGGTTGGCCCGTAGTCTCGCCCGACACCGCTCGGCTATCCTGCCCGCGCACCGCCGATGACCCGCCCCCGCACCACGCCGCGTGACCGCCCCGCGCGGGCGCGCGTCTGCGCATGGCTCGCGGTGGTGCTGTGGATCCTCGGTGTCGAGGTCGCGCCCGATCTGCACCTGGGCCTGCACGACGTCCTCGCGCCGCACACCCACGGCGTCGCGGACCACGACGAGCCCGACCACGGGCACGACCACTGGTTCGAGCTCGACCTCGACGACCACGAGCACGGGCACGACCACGCCGGAGACCAGGACCACGCGGTCGAGCACCGGCACGAGCACGGGCACGACCACGGCGTCGAGCATGGGCACGACCACGCCGAACTCGCGGATTCGGGCCCGCACGGCCCGGAATTCGCCGACGTGCGCGTCAGTGCGGGGGACCTCGAGCATGCCGCGGGCGCGGATGATGCCAGAGTCGTCGCGCCCGCGCGTGCCGTGGCCTCGCGCCTCGACCCCGGCCACGGCGATCACGATCTCCTCCACCGCGGGATCGCGATCGCCTGTCCGCCGCTGGCCGCGTTGTCCGTCGCGCAGGCCGACGTCGTCGTCCTCGCGCGGCTGCATCCGCGATCGGATCGTCCGTTCACGCGCGCCCTCGGGCGCCCGCGTGCCCGGGGACCGCCGACGTCGAGCCCGCACCACGCCGTGGATCGCACGGCCTGATTCGTCCTCGACGCTGCGTGCCCGTGCTGTCGGCACGGTGACGCGGTCCCACCCCAACTCCGATCGGATTTCCCATGACACCCCGTTGCCTGGGTGCGCACGCGCGCGCCCTCGTCCCTTTGCTGTGCCTCGCGGCGGCCTGCGACAGCGAGCAGGCCCCCCGCGTCACGCTGCCCGTCGTCGTCGACGGAAGCGGCATCGTCGAGTTCGACACCAACACCGGCTACCGCGTGCGCATCACCCAGATGCGCGTCGCCTTCGACAACGTCGAGTTCACCAGCGGCGGCGAGATGCATGCGTCGTTGCTGCGCCGCTTCGGCCGCGGGCTCGGTGAGCTGCTCGTCCCGACTGCCTATGCGCACCCTGGGCACTACGCCGGCGGCGAGGTGGCCGGCGAGATGAACGGGCGCTTCGTCGTCGACTGGCTCGACGACGGCGCGGTGCTCGGCGACGCCGACCTCCTCGGCGCGACGTACTCCGGCGCGAACTTCGTGTTCACCCGCGCGACCGCGAACGACGGCCTCGAGACCGACGACCCGCTGCTCGGCCACACCATGGAGATCGCCGGCGAGGCGACCAAGGACGGCGAGACGTGGACCTTCCACGGCTTCATCGACGAGGAGGAGGGCAAGCGCGTGGTCGGGTTGCCGATCAACGAGGACATCGCCGACGGCGTGGCCGAGTTCGAGGTCGACGGCTCGACGAACGTCACCTTCGGCCTGCAGATGCTGATGGTCGACCCGTTCGAGCCCGACACCGCCTTCGACAACATCGACTTCGCCGCGGCGGATGCCGACGCCGACGGTGCGATCGAGTTCGCCGTCGGTGACGAGATGTACAACCTGCTGCTGCGTCAGCTCCAAGTCCACGATCAATACCGAGTGAGCATCCGATGAAGAACTCCATCACCTCCGTCATCACAACCATCACCACTACCATGGCGCTGCTGGCTGCCGTCGCGAGCGGTTGCTCCGCCGAAGGCGAGGGCACGCTCGAGGTCCGCGTCTGGGGCGAGGAGTTCATCGAAGAGGGCATCCCCGCCGACGTCTTCGCCGATGGTTGGTCGCTGTCGTTCACGCGGTTCCTGGTCGCGATCGACGAGGTCGGCACCGAGGCGCCCGAGGACGCGGGGCGCTACGTCTTCGATCTCACCGCGGGCTCGGGCGGCGAGGGCCAGGCCGTCACCTCGATTGCGGTGCCGTCGGGCGGCCAGACGCTCACCTACCAGATCGCGCCGGGCTCGGCGGCCACTGGCGGCAACGCGGCGGCGGCCGACGCGACGATGATGGCGGCGATGGGCTACTCGGTGTTCCTCGACGGCACAGCGACCAAGGACGGTACGACGGTCGCCTTCGCGTGGGGGTTCGACACGTCGACGACGTATCGCGACTGCGAGGTCGTGGAGGAGGTCCCCGCGGATGGTGAGTCGACCACCACCATCACGATCCACGCCGACCACATCTTCTACGACGACCTCGACTCGCCCGAGCCCAACGTCGCGTTCGACCTCATCGCGGCCTCCGACGCCGACATGGACGGCACCGTGACGCCCCAGGAGCTGCTCGCGCGCGACATCTCGGCGGAAGCCCGCTACCAGGTGGGCAGCCGCGATGTCTCGAACCTGTGGGACTTCATGGCGGTGATGAGCCAGACGGTGGGGCACATCGACGGGGAAGGGGAGTGCAAGACCTAGGTCACCAGCGCGGGCACGATCTGGGACCGGGATGAGGGGCCCCGCCCCTCACCCCGATGCATGCGGGTATCGTTGACGGATGCCGCGAGTCGCGGTGCATCTGCTGTCCGATGAAACGACACGCTCCCCTCTTCGCTGTGCTCGGATCCCTGATCGTGTGCGCATGCGCTGCGCCCAGCGCCGCGGTCGGGGAGTTCGACGAGTCCTCTTCGGCGACCGGCACCCCGAGCGGTGCGGACGAACCGTCGTCGAACGGAGGTGACGGCGCGGACGACGGTGGCGACCCGAAGCAGTGCGAGGGAGCTTCGGGCACACCGAATTGGTTCGGTGTGTTCTTCATGGGGGATGCTGGACTCGAGCTGAACGCGCGCAAGACCTTCGAGTGCGCGTACGCCGGGACATGGGCCGAGATGGACTGCCTCGACGAGGCCGGGACTTCCGTACCACTGCAGCTGCAGTTCAACGAAATTGGATTGGCGGTCGGTGAGCTGGTGACGGTCGACATCAATTTCCGTTCGGCCCTCGACGACGGCAACATCGCGGTGGCAGTCCGGGACACCAGCGGCGCTCTGCGCTTCGCGGGATCCATCGGTGAGGACTTCACCGTCGACCCGCCTTGGGAACCCGAGCTCACGATCACGCCGGTCGCGACGGACTGTCCCACTGTCGAGGACGAACAGGTCCAGGAGCTGATCCGCCGGCAGGCTATCCGCATCCAGGCCGCGGAACTTCCGCCCGGTACGCTCGCGACGGTCTTCGAGGGCCAGCGCGTCGGGTTCAGCGTGGACGGGTCTGCGGACTACGAGGTGCACGTCGCCGAGGCGCGTCGCTTCGTGGAGCATCCAAGCGTGTCGAACTGGTACGACTTCGGGATCGTCGTGACCCCACCCTGAAGAGTGCCCGGGGGC
>LNFM01004801.1_pt1 | contig 24384 bp, 23 predicted proteins | sample 596031 | NCBI WGS metagenome assembly LNFM01 (sample SAMN04254537, study PRJNA301005) | activated carbon metagenome | isolation source: dual media filters at the Ann Arbor, Michigan drinking water treatment plant | place: USA: Ann Arbor | reverse complement strand
CAATCGGCGGTAGCCCCGCTCCTCGACGCTGGCAGACACGATGAAGCGGTAGCTAAGTCGATGCGCCAAGTCATCTGAGTGTCGCCTTCAACTGCTCCAACTTCTGCCTGCTCGAACTTGCCGCATCTCTCGTTCCGACGAGCGCAGGTTCCGCTTTGCGCAGCAGCGCTTGCGCAGCCTTCGGATCATCGACGGCGATGACTTGTGCAGCAACCAAAGCCAGCTCAGCGTCGAACAGCGCATCGAACTCGCTGTTTGGAAGGGCTAGCAGTGGCTCGATGTGCGGTTGGACAGCGGACCGAACGAGGTCGGGTCGCTTCAGCATTCCCCAGGCCTGAGCCTGCAGCAGCGCGTGCTGACGGCCCGCATGTGCGCCGCCCGCCGCCATCGCCTCGGCCAACATCTCGCGCAGCGCCGCCTCGTCCTGGTTGTGCGCGGCCAGGCGCGCGCCCGCTTCGGCAAGAAGCTCCCGGATCGCCGCGGCGACCGACTTGCGCTTCGAGCGCAGCTCGCGCGCTTCGGCGTAACTAGCCTGCGCGCTCTTCACGTCGCCGGCTTCCAAGTACGCCATGCTCAGCGTCGCCAAGAAGCGCACGCGACTGATGCCGTCTTCCGCAGGCAGGGTCTGCAAGCCTTCTTTCAACAGGGCGATGCCGCGCTGCAGGTCGCCGCGCCGAAAGGCGATGGTGCCGAGGTGGGCACGCAGCGCAGCGGTCGACGGAAATGCCACGTCGTCCGGCACGGTCGCACGCAGCTCGAGCGCTTCCCTTAACGCTGCTTCCGCCTGCTCGCCGCGCCCGTTAGCCAACTCAAGGCGTGCCTTGGCGATCAGCGTCGAGCATCGGTCAATCACGTCGCCGCGCGCTCGAAGAACCTTGAGCGACTCGTCAATTGCCGTGCCTGCCTCCTGCCAGCGTGACATCGCCATCAGCATTCGCGCTTCCGCGCCGAGAACGGCTGACGCCGGATTGCTGTTCGCGCCGTAAAGCGCAGTGAAGCGTTCCCGCGAGCCCCGGTAGGCCTGCGCTGCGTTGGCCGGCCGACCGAGTGTCTGGAGCGCGAGACCGTGAAGGAAGTAGGCGCTGGCGGCTCGATCTCCTCGGGGCTCGACGGCATCGAGGATCTGTGTTGCGCGCTGCGCAGCCCGTTCTGCTCGCGGCGTATCCGAGTGAAGAAACACCCGGGCCTCAGCAGCCCATGCATCACCGAAGTCCGGACTGTTGGGCGCCTGTATCTCAAGCACCGACTTGGCTTCGACCACCAGAGCTTGCGCCCGGTCGACCTCGCCCTTGCGCATGAGCACCTGCGCGAGCCGCAGGTCGGCAACCGCTTTGTCGACGGAGCGATCACCAAAGGTGCGCAGTGCCGCAGCCGCGCTCCGTTCATGCAACTGGTGCGCCTGGTCCAGCAGGGACAGCTCGTCGTGCAGATCCCCGAAGAGACGCAGCAGATAAGCATGCGCATCGGGTGCGCGCTCTGCCAGCGTGTCCACCTTTTCAATGCCAGCGGCCAACAACTCACGAGCCGTCATGTTCTGCGCAGCCTCCGCGTTCGGCTGCATCACGCTGTTGGCTTTGAAGATGTCGACGAGCAGATCGCGCACTGCTTCAGCCCGTGCTGCCTCTCGCCGTGCCGCAGCTGCCTCGTCCAAGGCGCGATCGCGCTGATACAAGGCGACCGATGCGCCCAGGACGATCGCAACAATGACGAATCCCGCGCTGGCCAAGGGAATCGGATAGCGCCGCGCGAGCTTCGATACGCGATAGGGCAGGCTGTCCGGTCGCGCCGTCACTGGCTCCTGCGCCAAGAAGCGGCGCCAGTCGTCAGCCAGTGCGTCGACCGTGGGATAGCGCTCTTGCGGCGCCTTCTTCAGCGCCTTGTTCAGGATGGCGTCAAGGTCACCACGTAGCTGCCCTTTTCGAGCGGAGTCAGTCGCCCGACTGCTGGCAGGCGGCACGTCCACGGCCACGATCGCCTGCTCGAGCTGATAGGCTGCTCCTCGCTTGAGCTGATACGGACGGGCTCCGCTCAGCAACTCATAGGCAATGACGCCGAGGCTGTAGACATCGCTCGCCGTGCCAATCGCCTGGCCGAGTATCTGCTCAGGGCTGGCGTAATCGAGCGTCAGCGCGCGGCCCGTGTCTCGCGTGAGCTCTGTCTCCTCGGCGGTCGTGCCTTGGAGGAGCTTGGCGATCCCGAAGTCGAGCAGGCGGACCTCGCCGTCGGACGTCACGAGGATGTTGCTTGGCTTCAAATCGCGATGAACGACCAGCCGACCGTGTGCGAACGAAACGGCGTTCGCCACCTGAATGAGCAGCCGCAGCCGCTGGGCAATCGACAGCGCGCAGCCGGCCGCGTAGGTGTCGATCGGCTCGCCCTCCACATACTCCAGCGCCAGGTAGGGACGGCCCGTCGTGTCCGTGCCGGCGTCATACAGCCGGGCGATGTTGGGGTGCTCAAGCGCAGCGAGAATGTCGCGCTCCCGGGCCATGCGCTCGCGCAGTGCGCTCGTCCAGGAAACATGCGGCATCTTCAGCGCGACGCGCCGATTCAGTTCACCGTCCGCGCGCTCGGCAAGCCAGACTGCCCCCATGCCGCCAGCGCCCAAGGCTTTAATCAGCCTGTACGGTCCCACCAGGCCGCCTGGGCTCAGTTCTGATGGGATTGCCGCTACGTCGAGCCCAGGCAGGGTGTCGAGCAAGCTCGCCGCCGTGGTGCCTGATGCCAACAAGGCTCGTATCACGTCATTGAAGCGCCGTCGGTCTGAGGGCAACTGCTCAAGCCATGTCTCGCGCTCGGCGGGTGCCAGCGTCAGCGCCTGGTCGAGTAGTGCACTGATCGTCGGCCAGTCCTCTTTGCTGAACTGCCAAGGATTCATCCATTCCTCCGCCGCAACACCGACATTCCAGCCGATCTGACGACTTGCGTCCATCCTCGCGCCGCCGCTCGCAGTTCTCTACCTCACGAGTCTGTCTGCGTCTGGTCGGAACAGGCGACGCGTCGATACATCAACAGTCGACCCTTGTAGGCGGCGGTGCCGGCAGCAGCCGCAACGCTCAGTCGCCGTTCTTCCCGCGCAAAGCCCAGCGCGGTCATGCGGTGGTTGAAGGCGACGCGGTTGCCGCGATCGGGATCGACGATCCAAACCTCGGCTGCAGCGCGCACATGGCGCCCGATGAACGCCGCCAGCATGCCTTCGACATCGCGTTCGTACAGCACGTCGCTGCCGATCACGAGGTCGAAGCGGCCGCGCACCAAGCGCCGGCGCGAGCCGTCGACGTGGCGTGGCACGGCGGTCGCGGCACCCCAGTGTCCATGGCGGTACGGCAGCGGCGCCAAATCGTTCAACCGCAGGTTGGCCTGCAGGAAGCGTTCTGTCAGTGGGTGACAATCGCTGGCGGTGACATCAGCGCCGCGACGGTGGCCGACCAGGCTAGCCAGCGCCAGACCGCAGCCGATCTCGAGGATGCGTTCGCCGGCGCGCACGGGGCGTGCGGCCAGATGCGCTGCCAGGAACGCCGCCGACGGCCACGGCAAGCCGAACAGCGGCCACAGCGCAGACGAGATGCCGATCTGCGCCGCTTCGCCCACCGGATCGAAGAACTGCTGCAGGTCGAGCAGCGAGCGGATCGCGAGGTCATCGACGCCGGCCACGGCGATCTGCTGCTGTCGCGTCAGGTAGCCCGCTGCGGGCGTGTCCATCAGCGCCGGCCGCGGCGCGGGGGCGCGCGATGGCTCACGTGTGACCCGCGGCAATTCGCGCTGCGCTGGGCAGAACGAATCGCGCGCGCAGCGGGCGTTTCATGTCGGGTACCACCTCGGATGAAGACCGCGCAGGGTAGCCGAGGACGAGCGACCGCGGGCTGCGCGGTCCGGCTCCTGCCACCGACCCGCACCCTTGGCCTGCGGCGGCCGCCGTTCCGGCGCCCGGCAGGGCCCACTGATAAGCTCGATCGATGAAAAGTCCCTTCTCCGATCTGGGCCTGTCCGCAGATCTCGCCAACGTTCTCCTCGCCCTCGGTTACGAGGAACCCACCCCGATCCAGAGCCAGGCGCTGCCGCCGCTGCTCGAAGGACGCGATCTGCTCGGCCAGGCGGCCACCGGCACCGGTAAGACCGCCGCGTTCGCCTTGCCGCTGCTGCAGCGGGTGCTCGCCAGCCAGAAGACGCCGGCGCAGGCCGCCGGCCTGGTGCTGGTGCCGACGCGTGAACTGGCGATCCAGGTCGCCGAGGCGCTGCACAGCTACGGCGCCAAGCTCGGCGCGGTGGTGCTGCCGATCTACGGCGGTGCGGAGTTCAGCCGCCAGGCGCAGGCGCTGCGGCGCGGCGTGCACGTGGTGGTGGCCACCCCGGGACGCGCGCTCGACCACATCCGCCGCGGCACGCTGGTGCTCGATCGCGTGCAGACCGTGGTGCTCGACGAAGCCGACGAGATGCTCGACATGGGTTTTGCCGAGGACATCGAACTGATCCTCGATGCCGCACCCGCCAAGCGGCAGACGGCGCTGTTTTCGGCCACGCTGCCGCCGCGCATCTCGGCCATCGCCAACAAGCACCTGAACGATCCGGTGCGGGTACTGATCGCCACCGAGAAGCCGCTCAAGGGCGCGGCCCCGCGCGTGCGCCAGACCGCGTACATCGTGCAGCGCGCGCACAAGGTGGCCGCGCTCGGTCGCGTTCTCGATCTAGAGTCACCCACGCTCGCGCTGGTATTTGCGCGCACCCGCACCGAGGTCGACGAGCTGGCCGAGAAGCTGCGCGGGCGCGGCTTCCAGGTCGAGTCGCTGCACGGCGGCCTGTCGCAGGACCAGCGCGACCGCGTGATGAAGCGCGTGCGCGCCAGCGGCGTCGACCTGCTCGTGGCCACCGACGTGGCCGCGCGCGGGCTCGACGTCGATCACCTGTCGCACGTGGTCAACTTCAACGTGCCGGCCTCACCCGAGAGCTACGTGCACCGGATCGGCCGGACCGGCCGCGCCGGGCGCGAAGGCGTGGCGATCACGCTGGCGGAGCCGCGCGAGCACCGGCTGCTGCGCAACATCGAGCAGCTGACCAAGCAGAAGATCGACGTCGCCACCGTGCCCACACCGATGGACGTGCGCGCGCGCCGGCTCGACCTCACGCGCGGCGCCCTGCGCGCCGCGCTGGAAGAAGGCGAACTCGACAGCTACCGCGTGGTGGCCGACGCGCTTGCGAGCGAGTTCGATCCGCTCGATGTCGCTGCCGCCGCGGTCAAGCTCGCCCACCAGGCGCAGCAGGGCGATGCCACCACCGATGACGAGCACATTCCGACAGCCGACCTGCGCGCGCCGGCGGGAAAGTGGACGAAGCCGGCAGCGACCGGGGGCTATGCCGCGCGCGACGCCGCACGCAGCGCGCCACGCGACAGCTACCGTGCCGAGCGCGCCGAACGCCCGACCGATCGCGCCGCGCCGGCCGAACGCAGCATGCATCGGGCCGCCGGTGACGGCGCCGCTGCGACCAAGCGTCGCGGCCCCGTGGGCGGCCAGACGATGGTGCGCATCTTCGTCGGTGCCGGACGCGAAGCCGGGCTGCGCCCGGCCGACCTCGTGGGCGCGATCGCCAACGAGGCCAACGTCAGTTCGCGCGAGATCGGCGCGATCGAGATCGAGGACCGCTTCTCGCTGGTCGAGGTGTCGGATGCGATCGCCGAAGACGCGGTGCGCGCGCTGCGCAGCACCTCGTTGCGCGGTCAGCGCGTGACGGTGCGGCGCGACCAGCCCAAGCCGGCGGCCGAGCCGGCCGGCGCCAAGGGCAAGCTGACCTACAAGGGCAAGCCGCCGTCCAAGGCGACCGGCGAGTTCAAGAGCAAGCCAAGCTATGCCACCAAGGACAAGGGCGCTGCCAAAGGCACAGGCGCCTACGTTCCGAAGAGCAAGCCCACCGGCAAGCTGGCCACCCCGCCGTTCAAGGGCAAGGCCCGGCCGGCGCGCTGAGGCAGGACGGCGTTCAGTCGGCGGGCGCGGCTACAGGCCCGGCTGCGACCGCGCGGTATCGCTGCCCGCTGACGCCGACGCCGTTGCGGGCGCCGCGCGTCGATCCGGCACGCCGGTCTCGATGAACGTCTTCATGCATATCAGGTCGGCATCCAGTTCCTGCTTGGGATTGCTGCCCAGCAGCGTCGCCACCGTGTGGCCGAGCATGCCGCCCGGCGGGTAGTACGACATGCGCACGGTGGCGCGGGTGCCGCCGTCTTGCGCCTCGAAGCGCACCGAGCCCACGTGCTGCACCGGTGCGCCCGGTTCGCTGCGCCACGCGAGCAGGCGCGGCCTGTCGCTCTCGGTCAGCTCGGCGTCCCACTCGATGCGGGTGCCGGCCGGGCCCTTGACCACCCAGTGCGAGCGGCGGTCATCGAGCGCGCGAACTTCTTCGACCATCGACATGAACTGCGGGAAGTTCTCGTAGTTCGACCAGAGGTCGTACACGCGTTCGCACGGCGCGGCGATGTGGATCGACTTTTCGATATCGATGCCGGTGTGCCCGCCGCGGCCAGCGAGCCGAGCCAGCGGCCGATCGGTGAGCGCCCGCAAGGCGAGCGCGATACCGGCCCCGCTGCCGAGCAGGCCCATGAGGCCGCCGTGGCGCAGGCCCCATACCGTGCCGGTGCCGCCGGCGGCGAGCGCCAGCAGGCGCGCCTCGGCCGACCAGCTTTCCTGAATCGCTTGCGCGAAGGCGGGGTCGCGCCCGCCCTGCAGCTGCGGCACCCCCTCGGCGGACGGGTAGATCTCCAGGTCGCTTGCCACGCCCCGCACGCCGCGCACCGACTCCACGCCGCGCAGCAGGGCGTCTTCTTCGCTCATCAGCACGGCGCCGCGCAGCGTGACCTGGCCATCGCTCGCAGTTACGTCGATCGCACGCGGGTGCGAGATCAGGCGACCCAGCTGCGCGCGCACCCGCTCGGCCAGCAACTCATCGTCGGGCAGGTCGCGCCCCATGGCGTCGCGCAGCGAGGCGCGCAATTGCGCGAAGAGGCCGCCGGCGCGGTTGCCCAGGTCCCGCACGCCGGCGGTGCCGGCGCCGCTGCCGCGCCGGGCCAAGCGCGCCAGGCGATCGCGCGAGCGGGCGCTGCGCTGCCGCCCCTGGTCCGGATCGAGCAGGTACATCAACAGCGCACCGGCGCCGGCCGCGAGGAAAAGACTGCCCAGACCTGACTGACTCGCTCGTTTCATCGCACCACCTCCACTGCAGAGCGTTCAGCGCGGCAACCGCCGTGCCCCGCCCGCTCGCCGACACGGCTTGCGTCGGCGGGCAGGGTTCGATGTGCGACGCGGTGGCGCCAAAACGAACAGCCCGGCTGAAGCCGGGCTGTCTCGATGCTGCTTTTGCTGTCGCCGCGCGGGCAACGCCGCGGGGACCGGACGCTGCGCCGCCCGTCTGGCGACGGGCCTGCGCTCAGTTCGCCTTGGTGGCGGTCACGGTCACCCCATCCAGCGCCACCACCTGCGGGGCGGCACCGTCGTAACGCGGCTGCATGCCGGCCACCGTGGCGCCGAGCACCGAGGCGCTGACCAGGGCGGCGAGGAAGAACGAGGCGACGCGGGCGGCGGCGGGGCGGGCGGTGTAGGTGGCGTTCGTCATGGCTGGGTCCTTTGTGGTGGGCAGTGCGTTGTCGATGGAGTGCACTTTAGGCAGCCACCCCCTGCCGTGCGAGCGGATTGCGATGAAACGCAAGCGTGGGTCGCCGGCGCTTCGGCGCAGCTGCCGGCCGCCCCATCCATTCATCCGCGCTGCATGCATTTCGTCGCCGCTGGCGTCGATTCATCCGCCCCTTGCCGGTTGATCGGCACGCCAGCGGCCGGGGGCACGCGCTGCGACGAAATGCGATGAGCGGCGCCGGGCCGACCTAGAATGCCGCCGCCTAGCCCCCGGGCTCGCCTCGACCAAGAACACCAGGAGAACAAGAATGATCGGCTACGTGACCCTCGGCACCCGCGACCTGCCACGCGCGACCGCGTTTTACGACGCGCTGCTGGAAGTGATCGGCGCGCGCCGCCTGATGGACCTGGGCCGTGGCGTGATCTGGGGCATGTCGCTGGACCATCCGAGCCTGGGCGTGCTGACGCCGTTCGACGGCAACCCGGCCACGGTCGGCAACGGCGTGATGGTGGCGCTGGTGGTGGACTCGCGGGACAAGGTCGACCGCCTCTACCGCAAGGCGCTCGAACTCGGCGCGCAGGACGAAGGGGCTGCCGGCCCGCGTGGCGACGGCTTCTACGCCGGCTATTTCCGCGATCTGGACGGCAACAAGCTCAACGTGTTCTGCATGGGGTGAGGTTGGCGCACCGTCCGACATGACGCCCGGCCAGCCGCTGATCGACGACCTGCGCGCCCGGCTGGCGGCGCAGGCTGATCCTGCCCGCGCCGGGCTGATGCAGGCGTACATGAAGTCGGCGATGCCGTTCCTGGGCGTCGCGACACCGCTGCGACGCCGGCTGCAGGCCGAGGCAGTACGCACCCACCCGTTGCACGACGCCGCCACGCTGGCCGCAACGATGCGCCGCCTGTGGCGCCAGGCGCAGCACCGCGAGGAGCGCTACGCCGCGATGGAACTGGCGCGCATCGGTCCACACGCGCGGCTCATCGACCTCGCGCTGCTGCCGGTGTACGAAGAGATGATCGTCGACAGCGCCTGGTGGGACGTCTGCGACGACATCAGCGGCAACGCCCTGTCGCGTCTGCTCGAACTCGATCCGCATCAGATGAAGAAGCGGCTGCGCGCCTGGGCCAACGGCGACGACATGTGGCTGCGACGCGCCGCGATCCTGTCTCAGCGCCGGCTCAAGACGAGCTTCGATGCGGTGCTGCTGTACGACTGCATCCTGCCGTCGATCGGCGCCGGTCGCTTTGCCGATGAGTTCTTCATCCGCAAGGGCATCGGCTGGGCGCTGCGCGAGCGGGCGTATGTGGCGCCGGCCGAGGTCCAGGCGTTCTGCCGCGAGTACGCGCGCGAGCTGTCGCCGCTCACGCGGCGCGAGGCGCTGCGCGTGATCGCGCGCAATTCGGCCAACGCGCCCTAGACCCCGCCGGCCTTGATCGGCCGGTGCTTGAATACGGCGCGCACGATGCCGTGGTCGTTGCTGCCGGTGGCCTTGTGGTCGTCGTCGTTCAGGTGATCGTTGTTGATCGCCATGCCGTCGAAGAGCCAGCGGCGGCGACGGCTGTTGTCGTACAGCTGCTCGCTCACGAGGATGTGGTCGAGCGACTCGCGAATGTCCTGATACACATGGGTGTAGTACACGTCGCGCGTGTCGCGGTACTCCTGCAGCGTCTGCACGGTGTACAGCGCAATGTCGCCGCCCCCGACCGAGTCGCCGACCAAATAGCGCGGCTGCTCGGTCAGGATGTTGGCGGTGTTGCTGTGCTGGCCATCGTTGATGTCGCCGACCACGATCACCGGCGTGTCGGTGTCCTTCATCAACTGGGTCAGCATGAAGCGCAGCGCTGCCGCCTCGGCGGTGCGGCGGATCGTCGACAGCGCCGAACCCAGCGCCGTCGCGTGCATCGCCAGGCGGTCGCGATCGGCCTTGAACCACGGCTCGCGGAATACCTTGGTCGGCCCCTTGGACTTGAGGTGGCACACATAGACGTGGATGTCCGGCTCGTCCACCCGCGGCTTGATGGTGAAGTGCAGCACCGGCCGCGAGAATCCGGTGATGGAGACGGCGATCGTCGGTGTCTGCGCATCGTCGCCACCGGAGGACAGGCGAAAGCCCTCGGGGAACGCGCTGATCCACGCCGGCTCGCTGCTAAGAAGCCCCTTGGCCACCAGCGCCGCGCAGACGATGCGCTTGCCGTCGGTGCCGGCCGGCACCAGCGGCACGTAGTCGTTGTCCAGCCCGGCCGCAGCGACCGCGCGCGTCAGCGACGCGCCGTGCCACAGCTCCTGCAAGCCGATGACATCGGCCCGCATCGACTGCAGCTGGCGCGCGGTCCAGTCGATCTTGCGCGCGTACTCCTCGTCGTTCCAGCCGTCGCGGTCGGTGTAGATCGGCAGCTTGGGCTCGTTCAGGTTGTAAAGATTGAAAGTCGCGATGCTCAGTTGGGTGCGATTCATGGTGTGCCATTCCCCTGCGCGTACGTGGTTCTTGTCTTTGACGACGCCAGCAGCTTAGGCGCGGCCGGTGACGCGTTGGCGACGGCAAGGCACCCGTGCCACCGCCGCCTGCGCCCCTTGACGACGCGTGGCTAGACTGCGCCGCTTCGGAACCGATTGCCCGTCCGTTCATGCACCCCCTGCGCCGCCTGTTCGGCTACGCCCGCAGCTACCGCCGCGACGTGGCGATGGCTTCGGTCTACTCCGTGGCCAACAAGTTCTTCGACGTGCTGCCCGAGATCCTGATCGGGGTGGCGGTCGACGTCGTGGTCAATCGCACCGAGTCGTTCCTCGCCCGGCTCGGCATCGTCGATCCCAAGCAGCAACTCGTGCTGCTGGCGCTGCTCACGATCGTGATCTGGCTGGCGGAGTCGCTCACCGAGTATCTATACGAGGTGCGCTGGCGCAACCTCGCGCAGAACCTGCAGCATGAAACGCGGATGGATGCCTATGCGCACGTGCAGCGGCTGCAGATGGCGTACTTCGAACGCAACCGCAGCGGCAACCTGCTGGCGATCCTCAATGAAGACGTCAACCAGATGGAGCGCTTTCTCAACGGCGGCGCCAATGATCTGATCCAGGTGTTCGTCGGCACGCTGATGGTGGGCGCGGTGTTCTTTGCGCTCACCACTGAACTGGCGTTCCTGGCGCTCACGCCGGTGCCCTTCATCCTGCTCGGCGCCTTCTGGTTCCAGCAGAGGCTGGCGCCGCGCTACGCCGCCATGCGCGAGGCGGCCGGGGCGATGGCCGCGCGCCTGAACAACAACCTGCAGGGTATCGCCACCGTCAAGGCGTATGCGGCCGAAGAGGTGGAGCTCGGCCACATCCGCCAGGCCTCCGACGCCTACCGCGCGCGCAACCGCGAGGCGATCCGCTGGGCGGCCGCGATCACGCCGGTGATCCGCGTGGCGATCCTGGCCGGTTTCACGGTGACGCTGCTCTATGGTGGTTTCCTCGTGCTCAACGGTGAGCTGGGGGTGGGCAGCTACTCGGCGCTCGTGTACCTGACGCAGCGGCTGCTGTGGCCGCTGACGCGGCTGGCGGAGCTGACGGATCTTTATCAGCGCTCGATGGCCTCGGTCGAGCGGGTGATGAACCTGCTGCAGACACCGGTGGCGATCGGCTACGAGGGCCAGCCACTGCCGCTGGCGCAGGTGCGCGGCGACCTGGTGTTCAACGACGTGCGCTTCGGCTACGACGCCGACGACACCGCCCGCCTCGCGCTCGACGGCGTGAGCCTGAAGATCGCTGCCGGCGACACGGTGGCCTTCGTCGGCAGCACGGGCAGCGGCAAGAGCACGCTCACCAAGCTGCTGCTGCGCCTGTATGACACGCGGCCCGGCAGCATCCTGCTGGACGGCGTGCCGATCACCGACATCGCGCTGCAGGACCTGCGCCGCGCGATCGGCTACGTAGCGCAGGACAGCTTCCTCACCGACGGCACGGTGGCGGAGAACATCGCCTACGGCATGCATGGCGCGACGCGCGAGCAGATCGTCGCCGCCGCGCAGGCAGCCGAGGCGCACGAGTTCGTCAGCGCGTTGCCGCAGGGCTACGACACGCAGGTGGGCGAACGCGGCTTGAAGCTCAGTGGTGGCCAGCGTCAGCGGCTGGCGCTGGCGCGCGCGATCCTGAAGAACCCGCCGATCCTGATCCTCGACGAGGCCACCTCGGCGGTCGACAACGAGACCGAGGCAGCGATCCAGCGCTCGCTCGACCGCCTGGTGGTCGGCCGCACCAGCCTCATCATTGCGCACCGCCTGTCCACCGTGCGCCAGGCCACCTGCATCCACGTGCTGGAGCAAGGCCGCATCGTCGAGAGCGGCGACCACGCGCAACTGCTGGCGCGTGGCGGCGTGTACGCGTCGCTGTGGCGGCTGCAGACGGGTGAGCGCTAGCGCGCTGGCAACGAAGGCGAGCCGCAGTTCCTTCGTTGCCGTCCGCGCGCCAAGCCCAATCCGCTAGAGCGTGGCGCGCTTGTATGAATTGGTCTTCAAGTAGGTCGCCGGCGCGGTTCCGGTGTAGGTGTACTGGTCGTCGCACCCGAGGAAAAGCACCGGTGCCGTGCCGAACCAGCAGGTGCTTTCGATCCGGTACTGCGCGGTCGACGTCGACCCGCCAGTGAGGTTGGCGTCGTTGCTTCCGCTGAACTGAATGACAACCAGCACGCGCAGTGCGTCAAAAGTGCCGGCTGGAACGGTCACGCTCTCGCGGGAGATGACCTGACCAGTCAGCGCTGCTGACTCGCGATAGCCAAACGCACATTGGTAGACCCAGCTGGACGACCACGACTTGCCGAAGTAGAGCGGGTAGGCGAAGTACACGCGGGCTGGCGTGTAGCTGCACAGGTTCCCGTTGGTCAACAGTTGCGACGAACGCGACCCGTCGGCGGTGTTGTTGATCGTGCGACTGAGTACGCCGCCGACGGTCCGCTGCACGACATAGCTGCCGTCGGTGTTCACTGCGGTGGTGGTATCCGTGTAGCTGGATGCTCGCGTCGAGTTGTCGTTGAGAGTGTCGTTGACCACCATGGTCAACGCACCGCCCACGGCCGGTGCCGGCAAGGCAAAGGTCGGCCCGGCCGCTACGTTGACGCTTACCGAGGCGATGCGCGACGTATCCACGGTCGAGGTTGCGGTGATCGTGACGGTGCGCGCAGTGTCGGAACCGAATGCACCGGACCACGCCGTTGCGTTGGAGCTTCCGGCGACAACTCCCACGCCGGTGGATGCAACGGACCAAGTGACCGGGCCGGAAGCGCTGAACTGAACGGACTGCCCGGTTTGGACATTGAGCGTGCCGTTGCCGCCGCTGCTGACAGCAAAGCCTTGGGCAGGCACACCGGCAACGGTCGCCGTCACCGTAAAACTGCCAGGCGCCGGCGTCGGGCTCGGCGCAGGTGCATTGCCGCCTCCGCCGCCGCCACAGCCACTCACCAGAACGAATGCTGACATCAACGCCACCCGCGCGGCGTTACCCCAGGTTCGAGTCATTTTCTAGCGTCTCCTCGCCAAAGTCGGATTGAGATCGGTCGGCGCTCGGTCGCCGCGTTCAGTCGTCCGCAGTGCTTCTCAGACGTAAGTGACGATGCCGGCGCAACTCGAGTTGCCGCTAGTGGTCAGCGGATCAGGCGCGCTCGTCAGTCGCGCCGATGCGACGATGCGCGGTCGGCACATTGACAAGATTTGCTGTCGGGGAAATGGCCGCCACGTCGATAGCGACGAACAAGCACTGTGAGCCAGCGCCTCGCGGCAGGTCGTCCTGCGCCGCCGAGGTGACTAGGTCGCCGCAGGCGGCGGATCCTGGAAGCCGTCGCGCCGGTAGGTGAGCACCAGCGTGTCGCGATGGCCGGGGCGGCCGTCCACGGATCCCTCAAGCGCAGGCAGGATCGGCGAGGTCTCGTGCAGCACGCGCGCGTCGTCCATCAGCAGCGCGCTCCACGGCTCGGCGAGCGTGAAGCGCACGCCCTCTTGGCCGTCGGCGGGGAACACGCGGGTCTCGCCGCCGCGCACGCCTTGACGCTCGATCAGGATCACGGCGACGTAGTCGACCCCATCTCGGTGGGCGCCCTCCGGCGTGGGTCGTCCGATGCCGTTGGCCGTGTCGATGCGGAACTGGTGCGCCTCGATGTACCAGACCTCAGGCGCCACGCGGCTGGCTGCGGCGAACAGCTGGCCGAAGCCGCGCAGCAGCGCCGGCCAGGCCGCACTGGAATCGAGCGCGGCGTCGACCGGCGCGAACCAGCGCTCGATGCCGCCATGCAGCGCGTTGTAGGACACCGGCTGCCAGTGGGCGCGATGCGGCGTGCGGGTGAGCCGGTCTTCGGCCAGTTCGAGCATGTAGCAGGCATGCCGCCGGGAGCGATAGGCACCGCTGTCGCGCAGGTGCGGATCGGGCGGCAGGTTCTGCCAATGCGGCACCAGATCCGCCAGCTCGGCGTCGGTGACGGCGCAGGTGCCGCGCACCTGTCCATTGTCGAGGCGTGCATACCCCCAGGTGCGCAGGGTGGCCTGCGGATCGGCGTAGTCCAGCGCGGAGGCGAACGAGGCGGGTGAGGTCATCGAATGACATTAGCGGGGAAGTCGTGCGCGGTCGACCCCCGCGCGCCCCCGGCTTGGAGCCGCGACCTGCGACGACGGGTGGGACTTGTGTTGCGCGGCACCACGTTTGCCTAAACGCCAAGCCGCGCCTCGTACGCGCGCCAACTCATAGGAGAAACCATGTATCAAATGACGGCATCGTTCATCGACATGTACCGCCAGCAGATGGCCGGTATCCACCACTTCACCACCGCGTCGATCTCGGGGATCGAACGCGCACAGCAGACTGCCTTGGACGCGACCCGCCAGGTCGTCGACCAGCAACTGAACATCGTCGGCCGCGTTGCCAACCAGGCGTCGCAGGCTGTGCTCGACCCGGACCAGGTCCGCCCTGCTGTGGAAGGCATGATGCGCGCGCAGCGCGACATGGCGCAGACCCTGACCGACACGCAGCGTCGCTGCGTGGAAGCACTGTCGGCACAGGACGGTGATCAGCAGCAGCAGGCACCGTTCACTCAGTACGCGGATGCCATGCAGCAGACGATCCAGCAGTGGCAGCGCTTCACCGAGCAGCTGTTCAACGTCGCTCGCGAGCAGACCGAACAGATGACACGCGATGCGCAGCGCCAGCAGAGCGAACTGGCGCACGCCACCGCGCGCAGCGCCGATGAGACGGCCAAGCGTTTTGAGTCGGCATCCACCAGCGCGACGGCAACCAACCCGTCCGCGTCGTCCACTCGCAAGCCAGAGGTCGGCCGCACCGGCTCGAGCCAGTCATCGCGCTCGACGGCGGAACAGGCCTGACCAGGTTGAAGCTTGCATCGGCCCACGCTCGCTTCGGCGGTGTCGGGCCGATGGACTCAAGCGCATCGATTGAAGTGATTGAAGCCACAGCGCCCCGCGGGGTGCTGTGGCTTTCTTGCTGTCGGCCCGGCAACGAAGGCGGGGCGCAACCCGCCACTGCGCCGTGATCGGGGCGTGTTGACCCCATGTTGACCCAGCAAGCCGACTCAGCGAGTCGACTCACGCAAAGCCGATCTAGCGTGCTGATGCCTGCTCGGACAGCGGGTCGGCCGTCCCGACCTGCTCCAGGGCGCCACCGTCGCGCGCGGCGCCGCGCATCTGCTCGGCCGGCCGCGGAAAACCGCTGCGATCGCTGTAGTCGTACAGGGGGCGCGCCTGGCGCCGCTGTTCGGCACGCAGCGCGCCGGTGCAGGCCGCGTCCACCGCGGCGACCGCGGCCACGGTCGCCATCGCGCCGATGGCCGCACCACGGCGGGGGTTGTCCGGCCCGACCGCTGGCAGCAGGGTGGCCGCATCGAGCAGGTCGCCGCCCACACGGGCAGCCGTCCACGGTGCCGGATCGCGCGCCAGGAGCAGACCCACGCCGGTGGCGATCTCGCGCACTCCATACAGACGCACCAGCGCGGCGCTGCGCAGGCCGAGATTGCGCGCCAGCGTGTGCGGCATCAGGACTTCCGCCAGCCCGAGCGCGATGCTGAACCAGCCCAGCCCGCGCGCCGTGCGATACGCGCGCCGGCCGCTGCGCGACAGCGGCCGGGCTCGATACGCATGGACGTCCTGCGCCGACGGATCGCGCGGTTCCGGCGGTCGCTGCAGCGGCGCGCGCGCATAGGCCGGACCGTCATGACGGCGCGGCTGGCGAGACGCAGAGGCACGTTCGGCCAAGCCGTGTTGCGTGGTGGCTGCGGGATCGGTGGTCAGGTCACGCGGGCCATCGGTGCCGGGCTCGCGAAAGCTGTCGGGCGTACGCAGACCCTCGCGGCCGGTGGGGCGCGCGCCGGGGCGGGAGGTCGAGGTGTCGGGCGTCATGGCGGCGGGACTCTCATCGGTGGCAACGCAAACTACGGCTGCAGCACGACCTTGATGCAACCGTCGTGCTTGTCGCGGAAGGTCGAGTACATCTGCGGACCGTCTTCGAGCGCCATCTTGTGGGTGATGACGAACGACGGATCGATCTGGCCTTCCTCGATCCGCCGCAGCAGGTCGTCGGTCCAACGATTCACGTGGGTCTGCGCGGCGCGCAGCGTGAGACCCTTGTTCATGATCATGCCGAACGGCAGCTTGTCGACCAGGCCGCCGTACACACCGGGCACGGAGAGAATCCCGGCCGGGCGGCAGGCGTAGATCATCTCGCGTAGCACGTGCGGCCGGTCGCTCTCGGCCATCACCGCCTGCTTGGCGCGGTCGTATATGGAGTCGATCGAGCGTGTCACGTGCGCTTCCATGCCGACCGCGTCGATGCACTTTTCCGGTCCCTTGCCGTCGGTCAGATCGTTGAGCTGCTCGATCACGCTGTCTTCCTCGAAGTTGATCGTGATCGCGCCGCCGGCCTGCGCCATCGACAGCCGCTCGGGCAGTCGGTCGATCGCGATCACCTGGCGTGCGCCGAGGAGAATTGCGCTGCGGATGGCAAATTGACCGACCGGCCCGGCGCCCCAGATGGCCACCGTGTCGGTCGGCTCGATCTCGCACTGGACCGCGGCCTGCCAGCCGGTGGGAAAGATGTCGCCCAAGAACAGCACCTGGTCGTCGGTCAGGTTGCCGTCGACTTTGACGCAGCCCGCATCGGCAAACGGCACCCGCACGTACTCGGCCTGGCCGCCGGGATAGCCGCCGGTCAAGTGCGTGTAGCCGAACAGGCCCGCGGTGCTGTGGCCGAACACGGCGTCGGCCAGGCGCCGGTTGCGGTTGCTACGTTCGCAGACTGAGTAGTTGCCGCGACGGCATTGGTCGCATTCGCCGCAGATGATCGTGAACGGCACCACCACGCGATCACCGACCTTGAGCTTGGCGTGCCCGTTGGCGGCGCGAATGCCGCTGCCGACCTCGACCACCTCGCCCATGAACTCGTGACCCATGATGTCGCCGTGCTGCATGCCCGGCATGAAGCCGTCATACAGGTGCAAGTCGGAGCCGCAGATCGCGCAGGAGCTGACCTTGACGATCGCGTCGCGCGGATCTTCGATTTGCGGATCGGCAACGGTGTCGCAGCGGATGTCATGTTTACCGTGCCAGCACAGAGCCTTCATGGGGCGCTCCAGACATGATCAGACCCCGGCGGGTCGGCAATTCTTGGGCCTGTGTCACGCGATCTCGAGCGCATCTGACGTCAACCCGCAAGGCACTCGCAGTCGGTGTGCCAGCGCACCGACTTTCTCGCGAGCGAAGGTCAATGTTCGGGTGAAGCTCAGGCAGCGTTCTGACGTCTGGTGGCCAACAGGGCATTGCATCCACTTCGCTCGACGTCCACGCAGCTGGCAGTGGCGCTGCCCGGCACACGAGGTGTCTGTCCATTGCACGCCCTTAACGCGCGCGCACCGACACCTTCCGATTTCACCGATGAATCAAGGAGCACTTCATGAGTCCTTCCACAAGAACCACACTGACCGTTGCCTTATCGCTCGCCATGACCGGGCTTGCAGGAACTGCGCAGGCACTTGAAGAAGGCACCACCGAGCAGATGCGGCCATTCGTTTCCGGTGGCGTCAGTCTCGAAGAAGTCAAAGCGCTTGAATCGCAGCGCCTCAACTATCAACTCTGGCTCGTCACCCTCGACAAGGTGTCGGGCGCGTGGCTCGCAGGTGCGCAGGTCGCGATTCGCGATGCAAAGGGCGCTCTCGTCCTTGAGACAAAGCTCGATGGCCCGTACTTGTTCGTTGATCTGCTGCCCGGCCGCTATTCGATCGACGCGACGCTGGAAGGCACAACGCAACGCAGTTCGCTCCACGTGACGGGGCGCGGCCTGCGCCAGGTCCTGGCCCGATTCGATACAGGCGTGGCCGTATCGCCTGAGATGCCGGAGCATCCGCTTGCCAAGGCGATTGCAGTTGACCCGGAGACGGTTCAGTCGGTCGAGTAGATCCAGCGCCCTTAGTTGGCCTGCAACGTTCTCGCCGGCTCGTACAGCGGCGAGAGACACCTCGTTGTTACGGGAGGCATCCAGTTCGACGGAGTTGACGCCGTCATAGGCTGCGCCCGCCACGTTGTTACTCAGTGCGCGAGTCGCGCGTCGGGTCGAAAACTGAGTCGCGTGCCGTGACCAGTGCGCGGGGCTGCGGCGTAGGGACGACCTTTGTCTCGGGCGCGTTCGTTGACACCTTGCCCGGTGGCGGCGCGCCCTCTGACGTGAAGTCGCTCTGCTGTTGCGCCAGCGTCCTGGCCGTCGGGGCCGGTGCGGGAGAGGGTCGTTTCATGTCGCTTTCGCTCTTCTCACAAAGTCGGGCACCGGACGCATGGATGAATGTCCTTCGCTTCGCCGGAGGCCAGCAGCAGCGATCGAGCGACAGCACTCGGGCCCTAATGTGGTTTGTAATCAACCCGGGCCCACGGGTCGGTTCGCCAGCGCACATTGGACGCACTCGCGGTCAGCGTTCGCCGTGCCATGCCATGCGCATGAGCGAGCACGGCGGCTTCGCCGGCAGCACCGTGCCGCTCAAAGCCAGTACTCCCAGAGTCGAGCCGCCTGTTCCTTGATCCGCAGGTGCAGCGCACGACGTTCCCACTGTTCGAGGACGATCTCGTCCGACGCTGCCAGGTCCTGGTCGATCTTCGCCCGTAGCTGTGCGCCGAAGTGCGTGCCCAGCACGACGGCGTTCAGCTCATGGTTGTGCAGAAAGCTGCGCCAGTCGAGGTTGGTCGAACCGATGGTGGCCCACACGCCGTCGATCAGCGCCGTCTTGGAGTGCAGGATCACGCCGCGTCGTTCGAAGATCTTGACGCCGGCGCGCAGCAGCTGGGTGTAGTAGCTGCGGCCGACATGAAAGATCAGCGCCGAATCCGTCTGGCTCGGCAGGATCAGCGTGACGTTGACGCCGCGTCGGACGGCCGCTTCCAGCGCGGCAAGCAGCTGCGGGTCCGGTGCGAAGTAGGCGTTGGTCAGGTACACGCTGGACTCCGCACTGCCAATCGCCGACAGCAAGGTGGCATAGATCAGGCTGAACGGCTCGTCGGGCGAACTGGCGATCGCGCGCACCACCTGATCGCCGGTAACCTGCGGCGCGGGGAAGTAGTCTCGTGCGGCCAACGGCGTGTCCGTCTGGCCACCCCAGGCGTCGAGGAAGATCTTCTGAAGTTCGGCGACCACCGGCCCTTTCAGCTGCAGGTCGGTGTCTCGCCATGCCAGGCTGCGGTCGGAGGCGTTCGCGGGCTTGCTGCGCGAGCCCTGCCGGAACGAGCCGCCCGAGTAGACGCTGCTGATGTTGATGCCGCCGAGGAAGGCGACGTGTCCGTCAACGATCAGCAGCTTGCGGTGATCGCGCCGGTTCAGCTCCCAGGTTTTGCGCGCCATCAGCGGATTGAGCGGGTTGAACTCAAGCACCCGGACACCACTGTCGGTCAGCCGCTGGAAGAACGCTGCCGGCGTACCCAGCGTGCCGACGCTGTCCCGGATCAGATTGACCTGCACGCCCTGCCGCTGCTTGTCAATCAACGCCTGAGCGAAACGCTGGCCGACTTCGTCGTCGTCCAGGATGTAGGTTTCGAGGTTGATGTGGTCGCGCGCGCCGACGATGGCGGCATACATCGCCCGGTACGTGGCGGGACCATCCTGCAGCAGAGTCACCTCGTTGCCCACGGTCAACGGGCTGCCGACGATGGCCGACTCGAGCGCCAGATGGCGATCGAAGATGCCGGTGTCTGCGCCGCGGCTGCGCAGATCGTCGAGAATCGCCTTGCTCTGCGCCGCCGACAGTGGACCACGCGCGCCCTCGAGCTGAACGGGCGGACGCCGATCGCGGGCCAAGTCGGGCACGATGGTCGGCAAAACGCTGCAGGCGACAAGACCGTCGACTCCCGCCACGCCGCAGCCTGCGAGTACGACTGCCCACAGCACGTTGCGCATGCGAAACCAAGCGCGTTTGCGGCTCATTGCTCACGACCTTGGGATCAGCGCTTCTGATCACGCACCGGAAAACTCGGCAACCAGCGATGGTCAGCCGCGGCCTGCAACGAAACCGGCGGCGGCATAGCCGCCGCACCGTTCGAAGCGCAGTTCTTCACGGCGTCTGCGTTGCTAGCGCGCCCTGCCTCCGACCAGCAGCAGGACACCACCGACCACGATCGCCGCCACGCCCGCCCAGACCGGCACGTTGATGGTCTGTTTCTCCGATACAGAGAGCTCGATCGGCCCGAGCTGCCCTTTGTGGGTCTCCTTCGTGTAACTGAAACCCCCGTAAGCCAGCCCGAGAACACCTGCCACGATCACCACGATCGCCGCGATTCTGAGTGAGTTCATATCGCTTTCCTTTGCCAAGAAGAATCAACCACGGTCCGCTGTGCAGGCTCGATGCCGCAGGCGCATCGATACCTGCGCCGCGGGAGTCCAACACCGCGCCCCGCTGCCACAACCCATCAATGGGTCACTAGACACGCCGTCCTTGGATGACCCCCACCAGCACCACGATGATGGCGATGACCAGAAGCGCATGGATGAGTCCGCCCATCGTGGTCGAGGTCACCAGACCCAGAAGCCACAGAACGATCAGGATGACTGCAACGGTCCAGAGCATCTTCTTCTCCCTTGTCCATGACGAGATGCCTCAGGAAAACCGCGGCACGCGCCGCGCTGACCGGGCAGCTCGGGGTCGTTCGTGCACGCACAGTCGCGTCGATCCGGTTTTGCTCGAATTGCCGCGACTGTGCGCACCCTCATGACCCAGGAGAAGCGTAGGCGCGGCACGCCTTGCGGTCTGTGCGCAAGCGAACACTGAGAGCGCCAGTCGATGACGGGTGCTCAGCACGGCCGCCGACGGCCCTGCCGGCACACAGCGATGCACTCGGATTCAGTGCGCTTGCGAACAGACTGCTCAGGGCGGCTCCCCTAGCCTTGCGCTCGATCGACCGCGGTCGGTTGGCAAGTCAACAAGGGGCGTGAATGGGTCTGATTTCGCTGGAACACAGCCGGGCGATGTATCGCGCCGATTTCGTGCTGTACAGCACGCTTGTTGTGGTGCTGATGGTGTGCTTGGCGGTAGCCAGTCCGCCCGCACTCTGGCTGCAATTGCTTGGCCTGACTGCGGCTGGGCTGGCGAGTTGGACCGTGATCGAGTACGCATTGCATCGCTTCGTTCTGCACGCACTGCCTCCCTTTCGCGGCTGGCATGCACGGCACCATCGCCGACCCAAGGCGCTGATCGGCGCCCCTACCGTGCTGAGCGCGCTGCTGATCGTCAGTCTGGTCTTCGTTCCGGCGCTGACGCTCTTCGGCGCGTGGCGCGCCTGCGCACTCACGCTGGGCGTGTCGATCGGCTACCTGGTCTATGCAACGACGCACCATGCCGTTCATCACTGGCGCGCAGAGGGTGCCTGGCTGAAGCAACGCAAGCGCTGGCACGCGCGCCACCATCATGGCGTTTCGGCCGGCTGCTTCGGCGTGACCACCGGGCTGTGGGACAGAGTCTTCGGCACCACCGGCACGCCGCACATGCCCACCCCTGGACGCCTGACCCTGCACACGTTGGCCGACCGATCGTCAGCCATGCGTTCGCTGCCGCACCCGAACTCCACGCAGCGGTGCGACTCGGCACCAGCACTGTTCAACCCAACAAGGAGGTTCTGATGATCATCGACAAACCAACCAACGCAAAGCAGGCGTCGCCTGCAGAGCGCAAGCCACTGATGCTGAACGACGCCGCGATCGACGCTGCGCGGCACAGCCTCGACCACGGGTCATCGCCTGAGCCGCACGGCGCGTGGCGCACAGACCTCATCAGGCTGCTCAACGACGCGCTGGCCACCGAACTGGTGTGCGTGCTGCGCTACAAGCGTCATCACTTCACGGCCCATGGCCTCGCTTCACCCGGGATTGCCGAGGAGTTCCTCGTGCACGCCACGCAGGAGTCGGCTCATGCCGACCGGCTGGCGCAACGGATCGTGCAACTAGGCGGTGCACCCGACTTCTCGCCTCTGGCGCTCAGCCAGCGCAGCCACGCCGCGTACGACGACTCGCTGGACCTGACCGCAATGATCAAGGCCGACTTGATCGCCGAGCGCGTGGCGGTGGAGACATACAGCCAGCTCATCGCGCTGATCGGCACCAGTGACTCGTCGACACGACGTCTGCTCGAGGACATCCTGATCGACGAACAGGAACACGCGGAAGAGTTGCAGGGCTGGCTCGCCAGCTGATCGGCGCCTTGGCTCGCCGGGCGGCCGTCACCCGATTTCCGCACCGCTCGACGTCGAAGCGGTGCTCAAGTTGGGCGACTGGCCGACGTCATCCGCATCCGCATGACCCCCGCGAGCAGCGGCCGCGCGCTGCACACCGTTCGGCAACCAAGGTCTAGCCTCATCAGATCCAGCCATTCAGGCGCATGCGACTTCTCGCCACGAACGTGACGGCCGGTCAGATCCAAGCCACCGCGACGCAAGTTCGTGGTTCGGGACCGCTGCGAAGGTGATGCCTGGTCACGGACCGGTCCAACGGGTCGGTCGGCCGCTGCCGACCCAGGTCGGGTGATGTCCACGCCCCGACTTGTCTGAGATGTCGTCAGGCGTTGGATTGAGGTTCAAGTACCAGACGCTCGACGCGCCGGCCGACGTACTCAGCGGCTGATTCAGTTCGCTGAGAATGTCGGCGACGCTCAGCGAAGCCGAGTAGATCTGAATGCCTCGCAGGATCCCGCTCAGACGTTCGGTTCCAACCGCCCACGGTGCATCACCGAAGTTCAGCGCAGCGTCCGACCCGGCGGTCGTGCCGTATGTTCGATCGAGAACGACGCGGATCACGCGCGAGGTATTGGGCAGGTCCCAGTAGAACTCATGCACTTTGTTCGCCCCGTTGTCGAACACGCGCAAGGCCTGCGTCTTCCATACGCCATAGACCACTTGGGTCGACGCCCCGCCGGCATCGTTCACGAAGTCGTTCCCGTAGATCGACAGTTCCCACTTGTGCGTCGTGCCCGTTGGCGCGTAGACGCCGTCCGGATAGGGATGCGCCCCGTAGTAGTTCTCGGCCGAGAACTGACCGTTGTCCGGCCCCCAGAAGAAGGTCGTGTAGTAGCCGACCTGATGTCTCGGATTCACCCGCCAGACATAGGTCGCCGGATACATCGGGACCAAGCTGCTTCCCGTGAACCTGAACCGAATGTCCGTAGAAGTCGTGCCGTTGGACGGGAAGCTCAGTCCGGCAACCGGGGCCGTTGCCGCACCGACAGCGACCACCGTGGAAGCAGACCCGGTACGTCCGTCAGCGCCGGCACAGGTCAACGTAAACGTGTTGACTGATGCGGTCAGCGGGCTTGTCGTCTCGGTACCGGAGGTCGGCCTGTTGCCGCTCCATCCGCCGCTGGCCGTGCATGCCACGGCGTTGCTGGTCGACCAGATCAGCTGCGCGACACTGCCCGATGAAACGGAGGCCGGACTCGCCGAAAGAGATACGACGGGAAGCGGCGCTGGTGACACGCTCACCGTCACCGCTTGGCTGACGGACCCGCCGCTACCGCTGCACGTGAGCGCGTAAGTCGACGTCCTCGTAACTGCGTTCAACGCTTCCGAACCAGCGACGGGGCGCTGCCCGCTCCAATCACCCGAGGCAGTACAGGTCGACGCATTGGCACTCGACCATTGCAGCGTCGCCGACCCTCCGCTCATCACAGTGGACGGGTTAGCTGCAAGCGTCAACGACGGCGGTACCGGGGCGTTTACTGCAACCGAGACCGTCCGCGTCACGGATCCGCCTGGTCCGGTGCAGGTCATCGCGAACGCAGTGGTACTGGACAGTGGACCCGTCGATTCACTTCCCGCACCAGCTCGCGCGCCCGACCAACCGCCCGAGGCGGAGCATTCGGTCGAGTTGGTGCTGCTCCAAGTCAAGCTCGATGAAGCGCCACTTGCCACAACGGATGGCGTCGCAGCGAGCGTCAGTGCGGGAGCCGGAACAACCGCTACGTCGACATCAACCGCTGCCTCGCTGGTGCCGCCTGGCCCCGTACAACTCAGCGTGAACCTGCTTGCAGAAGTCAGTGGTGCGCTGCTCTGAGTCCCGCTCAGGGCCTTGACGCCGGTCCAGGCACCGGATGCCTCGCAACTTGTTGCGTTCTCGCTCGACCATTCAACCGTTGTCGTCTCTCCCGGAGCGACAGTGGAGGGCTCGGCAGACAGGGAGACAACGGGCGCAGGGTCTGCCGCCGCAACACCAACTGTCACCGTACGACGGATCGAACCTCGACGCCCGGTGCAGGTGAGTGTGAACTCGGTGGTCGCCGCCAG
>LNFM01009586.1_pt1 | contig 24388 bp, 22 predicted proteins | sample 596031 | NCBI WGS metagenome assembly LNFM01 (sample SAMN04254537, study PRJNA301005) | activated carbon metagenome | isolation source: dual media filters at the Ann Arbor, Michigan drinking water treatment plant | place: USA: Ann Arbor | reverse complement strand
CGGGCAGCATCACGACGCTGGCGCTGGTGATGCTGGTGTGGCCGGTGCTGGGGGCCATGAAGTCGTACTACAGGGCGCGTGAAGGCGCGTCGAGGAACAGGACATGAAGATCGCCGTCGTCGGCGCAGGTGCCATCGGGGGTTACCTCGGCGCCAGACTGGCCCGCTCGGGCCAGACCGTCACCTTCATTGCGCGCAACCGCAACCTCGAGGCCATCAACACGAACGGCTTCAAGCTCGTTCTCGAAGACGGCAGCGAGGAGCACACCCCTGCGGGCCCGAACCTGCGCGCCGTGCAGCGCTATGCCGACGCCGGCGAGCAGGACGTGGTGCTGCTGACCGTCAAGGCGCACCAGGTGAAGGACCTGCTGCCCGACCTGCGCGGCCTCTTCGGCCCGCAGACGATGGTCGTGACGATGATCAACGGCGTGCCCTGGTGGTACTTCCACAAGCTGGCCGGCCCCTACGAGGGCCGCAGCCTGCAGAGCCTGGACCCGGACGGCCTGATTGCCGCGAACATCGAACCCGAACGCCTCGTCGGCAGCGTCGTCTACCCGGCCAGCGAGCTGGTGGCGCCGGGTGTCGTCAAGCTGATCGAGGGCAACCGCTTCAGCCTGGGCGAGCTCGACGGCAGCCGCAGCGAACGCATCGAAACCCTCAGCAAGGCGATGATGGCCGCCGGCTTCAAGAGCCCGGTGGCGCGCGACATCCGCAGCGAGATCTGGGTCAAGCTCTGGGGCAACCTCACCTTCAACCCGATCTCGGCGCTGACACACGCCACGCTGGAAGACATCTGCCGCTATCCACTGACACGTGAACTCGCGGCCAGCATGATGCGCGAGGCCCAGGCCGTGGGCGAGAAGCTGGGCGTGGCCTTCAAGATCAGCCTTGAGCAGCGCATCGCCGGCGCCGAGGCGGTGGGCGCGCACAAGACCTCGATGCTGCAGGACGTCGAAGCCGGACGTGCGCTGGAGCTTGAAGCGCTGGTGGGCTCGGTGGTCGAGCTCGGCCGCATCACCGAGACGCCGACGCCGGCGATCAGCGCCATCTACGCCGCCACCAGCCTGCTGTCTCGCACCTTGTCGGCGCAAGGCGGGCGGCTGCGCGTGCAGACAGGCTGACGGCGGCCCGCCGATGCACGACACGCGCGCAGGGCTGGCTGCCGCCAGCCGCACCGTCAGGAACGCGTGACGGGCTGCGCCACCACCGGGTGCGGCACGGCCGCACCGGGCCCGAGCGCCGATGACTTCGTCGGGTCCTGCAGCCACGGTGCCAGCGCCAGCACGAGCTGTTCCTGCGCGAAGGGCTTGGTGACGTAGCCGTCCATGCCGGCCGCTCGGCAGCGCTCGGCGTCGCCTTCCAGGGCATTGGCGGTGAGGGCAACGATGGGCGTGCGGCGCACCCTGTGCGCGGCCTCCAGCGCCCGGATCTGCGCCGTGGCGGCGAAGCCGTCGAGCACCGGCATCTGGCAGTCCATCAGCACCAGGTCGACCACCTCGCGGCGCAGGAAGGCGACGGCCTCGGCGCCGTCGTGGCACTCGTCCACCCGCAGACCACGCTGCTGCAGCATGGTGCTGGCCACCAGTCGCACCACCGGGTTGTCCTCGACCAGCAGCACGCGCCCGACCAGCGCCGGCAGCGGCTGCGCTGCAGCCGGCACGAAGGCGCTCGGCGGCCAGGCCCGCGGCAGTTGCAGCGTGAAGCCGAAGGTCGAGCCGCGCCCGGGCTCACTGCGCAGCACGATCTCGCCACCCATCAACTGCACCAGGCGGCGCGAGATGGCCAGGCCCAGCCCGGTGCCGCCGCGCGTGCGACGGTCCGACGCGTCGGCCTGCACGAAGGGCTCGAACAGGTGGGCCTGCGCGGCCGCGTCGATGCCGATGCCGCTGTCCTCGACCTCCAGGCGCAAGCCCAGGCGTGCCGGCGCGGCCTCGGTGACGCGCAGGCGCAGCTCGACATGCCCCCGGTCGGTGAACTTCAGCGCATTGCCCACCAGGTTCAGCATCACCTGGCGCAGGCGCATCGGGTCGCCTTCCACCCAGCAGCCGTCGATGGACGCGTCGCAGTCGGCGCGCAGCGCCAGCCCTTTGCGCACTGCGCTGGCCGCGAACAGCGAGACGACCTCGGCCAGCAACTCGTCGATACGGAAGGGCTGGGTCTGCAGCGTCAGCTTGCCAGCCTCGATCTTCGAGTGGTCGAGCACGTCGTTGATCACCGCCAGCAGCGCTTCGCCGGAACGGCTGGCCACCTCGAGCAGGCGCCGTTGCTCGTCGCCCGGCTCCAGGTCGCGCATCAGTTCCAGCCCGCCCAGCAGGCCCGACAGCGGCGTGCGCAGCTCGTGGCTCATGTTGGCCAGGAACTGCTCCTTGGCGCGCGAAGCGGCCAGCGCCGCGTCGCGCGCCTCGGCCAGTTCCTGCGTGCGCTGGCCGACGCGCTCTTCCAGGTGCAGGTTGAGCTCGCGCTGCGCGGTGTCCGAAGCCTCTACCTCACGCATCAGCACGCGCAGCCCGGCGCCCAGGCGATGCATCTCGTCGCTGGCGCCGCGGATGGTGTCGTCGACCCGGCGCTCGAGGTCCGCCGAGAGCACGCGCGTGGCGCTGAATTCCGTGGCGACCCCTTCCAGCTTCACCAGCCGCCCAGCGTGGCTGCGCAGCCAGCGCCCGAACACCAACCACCCCAGCAGCACCGCAACGGCACCGGCGACGGCCACGACGCCCAGCAGTTCGGCAGCGTTCACCGGGCTGGCGATCTCGCGCACCACATGCAGCGCCGGGCCAGGCGTGTCCAACCCGCTCCAGCTGATGCGGCCCTGCGCGCGGCGCGCACCGTCGCCTCCCGCCAAGCGGGGGGCACCAGCAGAGTGGATCGAGGTCGCGACCTCGCTACCCGCCCAGTGCAGGCTGAGCGTGGTGTCGGGCACGACGATGTCGCCGAGCAGGGTGTTGTCGACGGCGGCCAGCAGCGCCAGGTCGCCGCGTGTGTCGCCGATGCGCACCGCCAGCCAGACCGTGCGGTAGAGGCGGCTCTGCGCCGCGTCGTAGACCCAACCGAACTGCGGCCGCGGTCCGGCCGGGGCGACGAGCGCCGGCGCGGTATCGCCGAACATGCGCTGCCCCTGCGCGTCGTGCAAGGCCAGGTGCCTGAACGACCAGCGCCCGGCCAGGCTGTTGACCAGGGCGGCCAGGCGCGCCTGGCGCCGCTCGGCATCCTCGTCGGCCACCAGGCCGCTGAACTCGAGCTGCACGCGCAGCGTGTCGGCCTGCCGCAGCCAGTTGCCGTCGATGCCCTGGGTACGCAGGGTGTAGTGGGCCAGGGCCTCTTCGAGTCGCAGCTTGGCCGAACGCTCCTGCAACTGCGCGTAGACCACGGCCAGCACGGCCGCCAGCACCACCAGCGCGACCAGCGCCACGGCCACCAGCCGCCACGCCAGCACACGCCGCAGGGGCCCGGCCGTGCCGGCACCGTCTGGCATGGCGACTTCCCGCGCGCTCATGGCTGGCGGCCGGCCCAGCGGTCGAGCACCATGCTCTCGACGTTGAAGCGTGCCGCGGCCGGCAAGTCGGGGTTGCTGCTGCGGAAGAAAAGTTCGGTCTCGCGCAGCTGACGGGTCGAGAAGCGCCCATCGCGGTTGAACTGCTGCGGGTACAGGCGCGCCGCGCTGACCACGGCCTGACGTGCGCTGCCCTGGAGCTGCAGCGCGTCGGCCATCTCCTGCGCCGGGTGGCCGGCGATCCATTCCAGCGTCCGCCGCACGATGCCGACCATGCGCGCCGCGCGTTCGGGTTCGGCCTCGACGCGGTCGCGGCGGCCGATCAAGGCCGCGCGCAGGAAGCCGGCGCCGGGCACGGTTGCGGCGTCGGCCGGCACACCGGTGGAGTAGAGGCGGAAAGCCAGGCCCTCGTCCTCGATCCGGATGGCCAGCGTGCCATCGGCCATGACGGCATCGACGCTCTTGCCACGCAGCGCGGCCGACATCGTTGTCCAGCTCATGCCGGACGACATGAAGCGCAGGCTCTCCACGGGCACACCGTGGCTGGTGAACACCTGCTCGGCCAGTTGCTGCGCGGTGGTGCGGTTCTGCAGGGAGTTGTTGTGCAGGCCGATGACGCGTCCGCGCAGGTCGGCGATGCGACGCACGCTGCCGCGCAGGTCGCTGCGCACCAGCAGCGTGTAGACCGGCAGCCCGTGCACGGCCGCCAGGGCCACGAGCTGGGCCCGACCGGCGGCGTTGGCCTCCATCGCGGCCGGCAGGCCGAACGCGGCGAATTCGGCATTGCCGCCCTGCAGTTCCTGGATGATGACGCCACCACCCCCTTCGAACTTCAGACGCAGCGGCAGCCCGGCCTGGCGGTCCAGGCCCAGCTTGAGCGCCAGCTCGAAGGGCAGCGAGACCGAACTGCCCGGACCCGGCAACACCACGACGGCTGGCCGCTCGACCGGCAGTTGCGCGTAGCCCTTCGGCACGCCCAGGGCGCCCAGCCATGCGCCGAGACTCCGCAGGACGGCACGACGCGACCGACGATCACCGGGCCGGGGTGACACACGCAGGGAACTCATCGCATGAAAACCGGTCATCGATCGGCGCGTCCGGACAAGACGATTTCAAATTATCGCGTCGAAGCGGGGTGCGGGCGCCACGCGAGCTGCGCCACAGACGTCGGCCGGCCGATCGTGTGGCGTGCGTTCGAGCGCACCTGCGACCTCCCGGGGCCGGTACGCAACCCGCGGCGCCGGCACCCTGCCGGCGTAGGGCCAGCGCAGTCTGCGCGGCCTGGCCATGGCGCCGACAAGCGGCCATCAGCCCGCTGCGCGAAACGGCTTCAGCCCGCTGGCAGCCAGCCCTGCGCCTGCAGCAGCGTTTCCAGGCACTGCTCCCGCAGACCGTAGAAGCGCTTGATCTCGGCGATCTGGGCCAGCAGCTCAGACCGCTGCGCGGCCGCGGCGGCGGCCGCAGCACCGCTGCGCCGGACGGCCAGGATCATCTTGTTCTTGCTGGTGTGCTCGAGCGCGACGAACTCGAACACCTGTGTCTCGTAGCCCATCGCTTCGAGCAGCATCGCGCGCAGCGAGTCGGTCACCATCTCGGCCTCTTGCCCCATGTGGATGCCGTGCTGCAGCAGCGGTCGCAGGGCGGCCGGCGAGCGCATCTGCGGGCGCAGCTGCTTGTGGCAACAGGGCGAGCACATGATGATGGCCGCGCCTGCACGCAGGCCCAGGTGGATGGCGTGATCGGTGGCCGTGTCGCAGGCATGCAGCGCGATCATCACGTCCAGCCGCGTGGGCTGGTAGCTGCGCACGTCGCCCTGTTCGAACTGCAGCCCCTGCGGGCCATCCAGGCCGTGGCGCCGCGCCGCATCGGTGCACAGCCTGACCATGTCCTCGCGCAACTCGACGCCGGTCACCTGCGCCTGCTTGCCTTGCGCGCGCAGCCAGTCGTGCATCGCGAAGGTCAGGTAGCCTTTGCCCGAGCCGAAGTCGGCCACGTGCACGTCCGGGCTCTCGGCCAGCGTCGAACGCTTCAACGCGGCGCCGAAGACCTCGATGAACTTGTTGATCTGCTTCCACTTCCGCGACATCGCCGGCACCAGCCTCAGCTCGTCGCGGACCCGGTGCGTCACGCCCAGATCGACCCAGAAGGGCCGGTCCAGTGCCAGGTGACGCTGCTTCTCCTTGTCGTGCGCAGGCTCGACCGGCAGTTCGGCCACCGCATTCGACGGTTTGCCCATGCGCAGCCTGGGCCTGCCCTTGCGGCTGTAGGCCAGTTGGACCTCGGTGGTGTGTGTGAGCAGGTGCGCGTTGTGAAACCGCACGCCCAGCAGCCCATCGATCAGCTTCAGGCCTTCGGCCAGCGGGTGGTTCTTGGTGACGTCGCGGGTGGGGTAACGCCACACGAAGGACAGCTGCCGCTCGCCACGCAAAGGCAGCTCGCGCACGAGCAGCCGCTCTGGCAATTCGTCGACGCCCACCGGCTTGCTCAGCAACAGCTTGACGAAGACCCCGGCCGAAAGCGCCGCCGACAGCAGCAACGAGAAGCGCGCGGCAGCATCGGCCTGCGCGGCCGGCACCGGTGTGGCCTGGGGGTCGGGAATCAAGTCGGTGAACATGGCGGTCTATAGCGCGTGACTCGCAGGAGGATAGGCCGTTCGAGGGCCTGCGCCCCTTGGCGCCCCCGGGCCTGGCAAAGCATCGATAGCGCTTCGTCGGCCCTGCATCGAATCGTGCAGCCGCCAGCTCCGACCCAACGGGCCAGAGCCCCACCGGGGCTGGTCACCTGCGGGACCTGGCCGCGCGCTCAGTCCGCGCCCGCCGCTGCCGGGCTTTCGGCCAGCGCCGGCGTCGTGATCTCGCCCGGTATCCCCTTGCGCGCAAACAGCGTGTAGATCGTCGGCACGACGAAGATGGTCAGCAGCGTGCCGACGCTCATGCCACCCACGATCACCCAGCCGATCTGCTGCCGGCTCTCGGCACCCGCGCCGCTGGCCAGCGCCAGGGGCAGCGCGCCCAGCACCATCGCGCCGGTAGTCATCAGGATGGGGCGCAGGCGCAGCGCGGCGGCTTCGGTCACCGCGTCGAAGACATCGCTGCCCTGCTTGCGCAACTGGTTGCTGAACTCGACGATCAGGATGCCGTGCTTGGTGATCAAACCCACCAGCGTGATGAGGCCGATCTGCGAGAACACGTTGAGCGTGCCACCCGATATCTTCAGCGCCGCCAGCGCACCCACCATGCTCAGCGGCACCGCCAGCAGAATGACGAAGGGGTCGACGAAGCTCTCGAACTGCGCCGCCAGCACCAGGAAGATGAACAGCAGTGCCAGCACGAACACGATGCCCAGCGCACCCGAGGAATCCTTGAACTCCCGGCTGACGCCGTTCAGTTCGGTGGCGTAGCCCTCGGGCAGCACGCGCGCGGCCGTGGCGTCCATGAAGTCCAGCGCCTCACCCAGCGAATATCCCGGCGCCAGGTTGGCGGTGATGCTGACCGAGCGGCGCTGGTTGAAGTGGTTCAGTTCGCGCGGGCTCACCGATTCACGCACCTTGACCAGCGACGACAGCGGCACCATGGTGTCGTTGCGGCCGCGCACGAAGATCTTGTCGATGTCCTCGGGCGTGCTGCGGCCGCTGCTCTCGGTCTGCACCACCACGTCGTACTGCTCGGCATCGCGCTTGTAGCGCGTGACGACGCGGCCGCCGAGCATGCTTTCCACGGTGCGCGCCACGGTGTCGACCGCCACGCCGATGTCGGCGGCGCGAGCGCGGTCGACGTCGATGAAGATCTCGGGCTTGTTCAGCTGCAGGTCACTGTCGGGCTGCACGATGCCCGGGTTCTTCTGCATCTCGGTGATCATGGCCTGCGCGGCGAGCGCCATGTTCGGGTAGCTGTCGCCGCTGACGATGACGAAGTTGATGGGGCGCGATCGGAACCCCTGCCCCAGGCTGGGCGGCGTCACCGGGAAGACGCTGATGCCGGGCAGCGCCATCAGCTGCGGCAGCAGCTTCTGCTGCAGTTCCTGCGTGGTCACCGTGCGGTCGGTCCAGTCCACCGTGCGCAGCACGCCGAAGGCGCTGGACACCTGCCCGCCACCGATGAAGGTGAAGCGGCGGTCGAACTCGGGGTATTGCGAGGTGATGCGGTCGATGGCGTCGAGGTAGCGCGCGGTGTATTCCAGCGTGGCGCCGTCGGGGGCACGTATCGGCATCGCGATCACGCCGCGGTCTTCCATCGGCGAGAGCTCGCTCTTGGCGGTGGTGAACAGCGCGTAGCTGCCGCCGGCCGAAGCCAGCATCACCATCACCACCAGCCAGCGCCGGCCCAGCGACCAGCGCAGCGCCGTGGCGTAGCTGTTCGAGAGCTTCACGAGCAGCCGCTCCATGCCGCGGTCGAAACGTGTGGGATGCTCGGCGTGGCGCAGCAGCTTGCTGCACAGCATCGGCGTCAGCGTCAGTGCCACGAAGCCCGACACCAGCACGGCGCCGGCGAGCGTCAGCGCAAACTCGCCGAACAGCCGCCCGGTGCGGCCGGGCGTGAAGGCCAGCGGCGCGAACACCGCGGCCAGCGTCAGCGTCATCGCCACCACCGCGAAGCTGATCTCGCGCACACCCTTGATGGCGGCCTGGAAGGGCTCCAGCCCTTCCTCGATGTGGCGGTAGATGTTCTCGAGCACGACGATGGCGTCGTCGACCACCAGCCCGATGGCCAGCACCAGCGCCAGCAGCGTCAGCGTGTTGATCGTGAAGCCGGCCAGCGCGATGAGCGCGAAGCTGCCGATCAGGCTGACTGGGATCGTCACCAGCGGGATGAACGACGCACGCAGCGTGCGCAGGAAGACGAAGACCACCAGCGCCACCAGCACCACGGCCTCGGCCACGGTGGTGTAGACGGCCTTGATCGAACGGTCGATGAAAACCGAGTTGTCGTTGGCCTGGTGCACCGTCACCGAAGCCGGCAGGTCGCGCTGGATCTGCGGCATCAGCGCGCGCACGCCATCGGCCACCTCCAGCGGGTTCGCGGTGGCGTTGCGGATGATGCCGGTGCTGACGCTGGGCACGCCGTTCAGGCGCACGCGGCTGCGTTCGTTCTGCGCCGCCTCCTGCACCCGTGCCACGTCGCGCAGGCGCACGATACTGCCGCCGACGTTCTTCAGCACCACTTCGTTGAACTGCGCCACCGTGTTCAGGTCGGTGCGCGCGGTGACGCTGAACTCGCGCTGCTGGCTCTCGATCCGCCCGGCCGGCACTTCCAGGTTCTGCCGCCGCAGCGCGTCTTCCACGTCCTGCACCGTCAGGCGGTAGGCGGCCAGGCGGTCGGGGTCGACCCAGATACGCATCGCGAACTTGCGGTCACCGCCCACCTGCACGTCCGCCACGCCGGTCACCGTCTGCAGCCGCGGCTTGACGACGCGGTTGACGAGGTCGGTCAGTTCCAGCGGGCCCATGGTCTCGCTGGTGTAGGCCAGCCAGATGGTGGGCGTGGCGTCGGCCTCGACCTTGCTGATGATGGATTCGTCGGCGGCGTCGGGCAGGCGCCCGCGCACGCGGGCGACGCGGTCGCGCACCTCAGCCGCCGCGGTGTCCGGGTCCTTGCTGAGCTTGAAGCGCACCGTGATCTGGCTGCTCTCGGTGCGCGACACCGAGGTCATGATGTCGACACCGTCGATGCCGGCGATGCTGTCTTCCAGCGGCTTGGTGACCTGCGACTCGATGACCTCGGAGGACGCCCCCTGCAGCCGCGTGCTGACGTTGACCAGCGGCTCGTCGATGCGCGGGTACTCGCGCAGGCTCAGTTCCTTGAAGGACACGAGGCCGATCAGCACCAGCAGCAGCGACATCACGCTGGCAAGAACCGGGCGGCGGATGGAAGTTTCGGACAGGCGCATGGGGTTTCCTCGTCGTCTGGGCGCTGGCTGCGTCAGACCGGTGTGGCGCGCGCGCCGCTGGCCGACGGCAGCACCTGCGCCGCACCTGCCGGCCCGCCGTTGGCCGCGCCCGAGGCCGCGCCACCCTTGGGCTTGCCACCGCCCACGCCCGGCGCGCCGCCGGCCTTGGCCAGGTCGATCACGCGCACCGGCAGGTTGTTGCCACGCAGCAGGCGTTCGTGGCCAGCCGTGACGACGGTGTCACCGACCTTCAGGCCTTCGAGGATCTCGACCTTGCCCGGCAGGCGCAACCCGATGCGGGCATCGACACGCTGCGCCACCTTCTTGCCGTCGGCAGCGTCGACCAGCTTGAACACCACCTGCTTGCCGCCCACGGGCACCAGCGCCTCTTCGGGCACGACGATGGCGCCTTCACGCACCGAGAAGACCACACGCGGCCGCGCGAACATGCCGGGCTTGAGCAGCGAACCGGGGTTGTCGACCTGTGCCACCACCTGCAGCGCGCGGCCGTTGGCGTCGACCTGCGAGTCGATGGCCTGCACGCGGCCCTTGAAGCTGCGGCCCGGGAAGGCGTCGACGGCCACGTCGACGGCCTGGCCGGTGCGCAGGCGGTCGATGGTGCGTTCCGGCAACGCGAACTGAACGCGCAGTGAAGACAGGTCCTCGATGTTGACGATGTCGGCGCCGTCCTTGATGTAGTCGCCGATGTCGACGCTGCGGATGCCGGCGGTGCCGTCGAAGGGCGCCATGACCTTCATGCGTGCCAGCTGGGCACGCGCCAGCGCCACCTGCGCTTCGGCCACGTCGAGACTCGCCGCGTTCTGGTCGACCGCACTCTGGCTGATGAAGCCCTGGCCCAGCAGTTCGCGGCTGCGCTGCAGGTTGGTGCGGGCGATGCTGGCCTGCGCCTCGGCCTGCTTGAGCTGCGCCTGCTGCAGCGTGTCGTCCAGTTGCACCAGCAGCTGGCCCCGTTTGACGCGTTGGCCCCGCAGCACCACGCCCTGGTTCGACTTCAGCGAGCCCACGGCCTGCACGTCGTCGGTGAGTGTGGCGGTCTGTGCCAGGGCCACCTCGACCGGCGCCGGGCCACCGGCGCCGCCGGGGCCACCCGGCCCGCGCTGGGCACCTGCCGGGGCGGGCGCGCCGGCCGCCACCGCCGTGGCCTGCTTCGGCGTGTTCTGCCACCACCAGGCGAGGACGCCGGCGGCCGCAAGGCCGATCACGGCCACGGCGGTGTGCAATTTCTTCAAGGGCTGCTTTCTGGCTGTTCGTGGCGCGGCGCGCAGCCCTCGACTTTAACTTTCCGCAACCTTCCTTGCTGCGCGCCCGGGGCAGGCCCCGCGCTGCGGCGGCAGATTCAGGCCAGCACGCTGTCGACGCCCAGGTTGGCCAGGCGGTCGGCGCGTTCGTTGCCCGGGTCACCGGCATGGCCCTTCACCCAGCGCCACTGCACGCTGTGCGCAGCGTTGAGTTCGTCCAGCCGTTGCCAGAGCTCGACGTTCTTCACCGGCTTCTTGTCGGCCGTCTTCCAGCCGCGCGCCTTCCAGCCATGGATCCAGCTCGTGATGCCGTCCTTGACATAGCTGCTGTCGGTATAGACGGTCACCGTGCAGCGCTTCTGCAGCGTGGCCAGCGCCTGGATCACCGCGGTGAGCTCCATGCGGTTGTTGGTGGTGAGCTTCTCGCCGCCGAAGATCTCCTTCTCGTGCGCGCCGCTCTGCAGCCATGCGCCCCAGCCGCCAGGGCCGGGGTTGCCGCGGCAGGCGCCGTCGGCATAGATCACCACATCGGACATCAGGTTTCCACTTCCACTTGTTTCTCGACCCGTGCGCGGGATGTCGTCGCCGGACCCTGCCGATTGGCCACCACCGCCGGCGCCGCGGCGGTGTTTCGTTTCTCGTTGCGCACCAGACCCACCAGGCGCATGCCGCGCACACGCTTGACGGCCTGAAGGAAGTAGACGCTGCCCAGCACCGGCCACCAGTTGTCGCCCACGCGGTCCATCCAGACGAAACGCTCGAGCCACTTCTCGCTGCGCAGCGGCGGGCGCCAGCAGCCGAAGCGGCCGGCCTCGACCTCGAAGCCCAGCAGGCGCAACCAGTCGCGCAGCCGCCAGTAGCCCAGGAAGTCGCCGGCGCGCGGCAGGTACAGCGGCCCCTCGCGCCCGATGCCCAGGCCCTGCTTGACCCGCCCGGCGCGCTGACGCAGCCCCCACAGGCTGGCCGGGTTGAAGCCGGCGATGACGACACGGCCCTCGGGCACCAGCACACGTTCCACCTCGCGCAGCGTGTGGTGGGGGTCGCGCGCCAGCTCCAGCGCGTGCGGCAGCACGACGAGGTCGATGCTGGCGTTCGGGAAGGGCAGCGCGTCGAACTCGCAGTGCAGCGCGATGGGCTGGTGCGGGGCCTGCGTCGTCAGCAGCTCGACGTCCAGAGGTGGCAGCACCAGCGCGTCGGGCACGATCAGCGAGTCGCTGGCCACCCAGCGGTGCGGCATGCGGTTGGCTCGCAGGCCATCCATTTCGGGCAGCCCCAGTTGCAGCGCGTGAAAGCCGAAGGCGTCGGTCACGGCGTGGTCCAATCGAGCCTGTTCCCAAGCCAGCATGTAGCGGCCCGGTGCGGTGTGCAGCCAGGCCCCCAGTTCCTCGATCGACTCGTCTCGCGTCATGAATCTTTCTGCGCTGCCCGCCTTCGCCGACAACTACATCTGGATGTTTCACGACGGCACGCAGGCCGTGGTGGTGGACCCGGGTGACGCGGCACCCGTGCTGCAGGCGCTGGACGCGCAGGGCCTGCAGCTCGCCGGCATTCTAGTGACGCACCACCACGCCGATCACGTGGGCGGCGTCGACGCCCTGCGGCCGCGGCTGCGTGGCCCCGTGTGGGGCCCGGCGCACGAGCGCATCCCCGCGCCCTTCGTGCCACTGCATGATGGCGACACGCTCGACGTGCTGGGCCTGCGTTTTCGCGTACTGGAGGTGCCGGGCCACACCGCCGGCCACATTGCCTACGTGCAGGAAGGCGCGGCCGGGGCGCCGCTGCTGTTCTGCGGCGACACCCTGTTCTCTGCCGGCTGCGGGCGCCTGTTCGAAGGCACGCCGGCGCAGATGCACGCCTCCCTCTCGCGCCTGGCGGCGTTGCCGGCGGACACGCGCGTGTGCTGCACCCATGAGTACACCCTGTCCAACCTGCGCTTTGCCGCTGCCGTCGAGCCCGCCAACGCCGAGCGCGCCGCGCATGACGCCCATTGCCAAGCGCTGCGCGCGCAAGGCGTGCCGACGCTGCCCTCGCGCATCGACCTCGAACGCCAGATCAACCCTTTCCTGCGTTGCACCGAACCTGCCGTGATCGCCGCGGCCCGGGCGCAGGGTGCCGACGGCGAAGACGCCGTGTCCGTACTCGCCGCACTGCGCGAGTGGAAGAACCGATACCGATGACCTTTCCCTTTTCCCTCCGACGCGGCGGGCTGGCCGGCACGCTGGCCCTGCTGCTCCTGGCCGGCGGTTGCGCCACCGTGGTGGCACCTGAAGCCGAAGCGCCGATGCCCGAGGTGGCCACGCCCGTGGCCCTGCCCACGGCGCCACCACCCACACCGCCCGTGGTGGCCGAAGCGGCCGCGCCGGCTGCCGATGCCGACACGGCCACCCTGCCCCGCAGCCGGCACGAACGGCGCTACGACACCTCGCGCAGCGACCTCTGGGAGCGTGTGCGCGCAGGCTTTGCGATGGACGACCTCGACAGCGAGCCCGTGCGCAAGTGGGAGCAGTGGTACGCCCGCGACCCCGCCTACGTGCAGCGCATGACGGAACGTGGCGGCCGCTACCTCTTCCACATCGTCGAGGAAGTGCAGCGCCGCGGCCTGCCGACCGAACTGGCGCTGCTGCCCTTCATCGAGAGCGCCTTCAACCCGCAGGCCATGTCGCGCGCCGCCGCGTCAGGCATGTGGCAGTTCATGCCCGCCACGGGCCAGGACTTCGAGCTGCGCCAGAACCTCTTCCGCGACGACCGGCGCGACGTGCTGGCCAGCACCCGCGCCGCGCTCGACTACCTGCAGCGCCTGCACGGCCTGTTCGGCGACTGGCAGCTGGCACTGGCCGCCTACAACTGGGGCCAGGGCAACGTGGCGCGCGCCATCGAGCGCAACCGCCGCGCCGGCCAGCTGACGCACTACGAAGCCCTGCGCATGCCGCAGGAGACACGCGAGTACGTGCCCAAGTTGCAGGCGGTGAAGAACATCGTTCGCCAGCCCGGCAGCTTCGCGCTGCAGCTGCAGCCCCTGGAGAACCACCCCTATTTCCTGAGCGTGCCCATCGTGCGCGACATCGACGTCGGCCTGGCGGCCGAGCTCGCCGGCCTGAACCTGGACGCCTTCCAGCAGCTCAACCCGCAGATGAACAAGCCGGTGATCCTGGCCGCCGGCACGCCGCAGGTGCTGCTGCCCTACGACAACGCCAACCGCTTCGTGCGTGAACTGGCGTCGTACACCGGGGCGCTGGCCAGCTGGACGGCGTGGGTGGCACCGAAGACGCTGACGCCGGCAGAAGCGGCACGGCTGATCGGCGTGAGCGAAGGTGAGCTGCGCCAGGTCAACCAGATCCCGCCGCGCATGCTGGTGCGGGCCGGGTCGACCCTGCTGGTGCCGCGCGACGAGCAGTCAGAAACCGACGTGGCCGAGCACATCGCCGACCACGCCCGCCTGATGCTGTCACCCGAGGGCAGGCCGCTGCGCACGGTGAAGTTCAAGGCCGGTCGCCGCGGCGACAGCGTGGCGGCGGTGGCCCGGCGCTACCGCGTCAGCCGCGCCGCGGTGGCGCAATGGAACGGCGTCGCGACGCAGGCGCGGTTCGCGGCCGGGCAGACCATCGTCGTCAAGCTGCAGGCCAAGCCGACGCGGTCCAAGAGCGTGGCCCGGCGCAAGGCGGCACCACCGCCTCGAATGGCCAAGAAGCCCGCCGCCAGCCCGGCGCGCGCGGCCGCCGCGAAGGCCAGCCCGAAACGGCGCGCGCAGGGCGGCGGCGGCGCGTCACCCGCGCCCGTGCGCGCTGTGCAGCGCTGAAGCTGCACTCAGCCGAGGAAGTCGCGCTTGCCGATCTCCACGCCGGCATGGCGCAGCAGCGCGTACGCAGCGGTGGCGTGGAAGTAGAAGTTCGGCAGCGCGTACTGCGTCAGGTAGGCCTGGCCGCTGTAGTGCCGGGGGTCGCCGACACGCATCTGCAGCACGATCTCGCGCTCCTCGCTGCCATCGACGGCCGACGCAGGCACAGCCTGCACGAAGTCGATGGTCTTGCGGATGCGTGCGCGAAGCTCGTCGAGCGAGGCCTCGTTGTCGTCCCACTTCGGCACCTCCAGGCCGGCCAGCCGCGCCACGCAGCCCTTGGCGAAATCGGCCGCGATCTGGATCTGCCGCGTGAAGGGCAGCATGTCCGGCGCCAGGCGCAGACCCAGGTAGTTGTTGGCGTCGAACTTGCGCGCCTCGGCGTGCGCCTGCGCCTTGTCCAGCCAGACGAGCATGGCGCCGAGCTGGCGGACGAAGGCGGGCACACTGGCCGCATGCATGGAAAGGCTCATCGGGAATCTCCTGGAGGATGGGGCCGCGCATGCTATCCCCGGCGGCCGTGCCGCGCCGGACAGGGCAGAATGTTGCAACCCACCCTATGAACATCATCATCCTCGACGACTACCAGGACGCCGTGCGCAAGCTCGAATGCGCCAAGCTCCTGGAACCCCTGAATGCCAAGGTCTTCACCAACACCGTCAAGGGCATAGGCCAGCTCAGCGTGCGCCTGCGCGACGCCGACGTGCTGGTGCTGGTGCGCGAGCGAACGCAGTTCCCGAAGGCGCTGCTGGAAAAGTTGCCGCGCCTGAAGCTGATCTCGCAGACCGGGCGTGTCGGCACGCACGTCGACGTGGCCGCCTGCACACGCCTGGGCATCGCTGTGGCCGAAGGCGTCGGCTCGCCGGTGGCGCCGGCCGAGCTGACCTGGGCACTGATCATGGCCAGCATGCGCCGGCTGCCGCAGTACATCGGCAACCTCAAGCACGGCGCCTGGCAGCAGAGCGGGCTGAAGACGGCATCGATGCCGCCCAACTTCGCGCTGGGCATGGTGCTGCGCGGCAAGACGCTGGGCATCTGGGGCTACGGCAAGATCGGCCAACTCGTCGCCGGTTACGGCCGCGCCTTCGGCATGCAGGTGCAGGTGTGGGGTAGCGAGGCCTCGCGCGGGCGCGCCATCGCCGACGGCCATGCGGCGGCCGAAAGCTGCGAGGCCTTCTTCGAGAGCAGCGACGTGCTGACGCTGCACCTGCGCCTGAACGAGACCACGCGCGGCGTCGTGCGCCTGGACGCGCTCAGCCGCATGAAGCCCACGGCCCTGATCGTCAACACCTCGCGTGCTGAACTCATCGAGGACAACGCCCTGGTCGCGGCGCTGAACCGCGGCCGCCCCGGCATGGCCGCGGTGGACGTGTTCGAGAGCGAACCCATCCTGCAGGGCCACCCGCTGCTGCGGCTGGAGAATGCGGTGTGCACACCGCATCTGGGTTATGTCGAGCAGGACAGCTACGAGATGTACTTCGGCGCCGCCTTCCGCAACGTCATCAACTTCATCAACAACGAGCCCACCAACCTGGTGAACCCCGAAGCACTCAAGGTGCTTCGTTGAAGGACCACGGCGCAGCGGCTGCAGACGCCGACGAAGAATCCACCCTGCCCCCCGCATCGCCGCGCGCGCTGTTCATGGCCTTCAACCGCCTGGCGCTGCAGGGATTCGGCGGCGTGATCCCGGTGGCCCAGCGTGAGCTGGTGGAGCGCGAACGCTGGCTCAGCCGCCAGGGTTTCCTCGAACTGCTGAGCATCAGCCAGGTGCTGCCGGGGCCGAACATCGTCAACCTGGCGCTGATCTTCGGCGACCGCTGCTTCGGCTGGCGCGGCGCGCTGGCCGCCATCGGGGGCATCCTGTCCGCGCCGCTGGTGCTGGTGCTGGTGCTGGCGCTGGCGGTGCGGCAGGCGCAGGGCCTGCCGGCGGTCGCCGACGCGCTGCGCGGCATGGGCGTGGTGGCCGCGGGGCTGGTGCTGTCGACGGCCTGGCGGCTGGCCGGCGGCCTGAAGAGGAACCGGCTCGGCATGCCGCTGTGCACGGGCTTCGTCGTGCTCACGCTGCTGGCGGTGGCGGTGCTGCGCTGGCCGCTGGCGGCCGTGGTGCTGGGGCTAGGCAGCCTGTCGATGGCACTGGCCTGGCGCAAGCTGTCGTGATCCGCGAACTGCTGCTGGGCAGCCTGGCGCTGTCGGCTTCGGACTGGCTGCTGCTGTTCACGCACTTCGCGATGCTGTCGCTGCTGGCCGTGGGGGGCGCCATCACCACGGCACCCGACATGCAGCGATTCGTGGTGCGTGAACATGGCTGGCTGAGCGACGCGCAGTTCACGGGTTCGGTGGCGCTGGCGCAGGCGGCGCCGGGGCCCAACGTGCTCTTCGTGGCCGTCATCGGCTTCAACATCGGCGGCCTGGCCGGCGTGCTGGCCACCATGCTGGGCACGCTTCTGCCCAGCACGCTGCTGGCCTATGCCGTCGCACGCTGGGGTGAGCGCAACCGCGAGTCGCGTGCGCTGCGCGCCTTCACCACCGGCATGGCGCCGCTGACGCTGGCGCTGCTGGCGGCCACGGGCTGGATCCTGCTGGCGCCGACGAACCCCAACTGGGCCACGGCGGCGCTGGTGGCCGGCACCATCGTGTTCATGCTGCGTACGTCGTGGAGCCCGCTGTGGCCCATCGCCGTCGGTGCCGTCGCGGGCGTGATGGGCTGGGTCTAGCGGCATGACGCTGGCCGGCTGGCAACGCAGCCTGCTGCGCGTGGCGGCCGGCGCGCTGCTGCTTTACGCCGCGGCCATTGCCGCCCTGTGGTGGGGCCAGGAGCGGCTGCTCTTCCACCCACGCCCGCTGCCGGCAGAACACCGCTTCGAAGCCCGGCCCGACGTGCACGAGGTCTGGGTCGACGTTCCCGGCGCACGCCTGAACGCGCTGCATCTGCGGCTGCCGAACCCCGACGGCGTCGTCTTCTTCCTGCATGGCAACGCCGGCAACCTGCAGAGCTGGTTCGTCAACGTCGACTTCTACCGGCGCCTGAACCTCGACCTGTTCATGCTGGACTACCGCGGCTTCGGCAAGAGCAGCGGCCGCATCGAAAGCGAAGCCCAGCTGCACGCCGACGTGCGCGCTACCTGGGCGCTGTTGGCGCCGCACTACGCCGGCCGCAAACGTGTGTTCCTCGGCCGCTCACTGGGCAGCGGCCTGGCGGCCGCGCTGGCCACCGAGGTGCAGCCCGAGCTGACCGTGCTGGTCTCGCCGTACTCGAGCGTGGCGGCGCTGGCGCGCGAGCACTACCCGTGGGTGCCGGGGGCCGTGCTGCGCTACCCGCTGCGCACCGACGAGGCGCTGCCACGGGTGCAAGGCCGCGTGCTGCTGGTGCACGGCCTGCGCGACACGCTCATTCCGCCAGAACACAGCGAACACCTGCGTACGCTGCTGCCGCGTGCCGAATGGCTGCCGGTAACTGCGGCCGGGCACAACGACATCCACAACCACCCGGCCTACCTGGACGGCCTGGCCGCGGCGCTGACGCGCTAAGCGGAGGGTGTTGGGCCTCGCAGAGCTCGGCCTCGACGTGAGGCGAGAAACCCCGCGCAGGCGGGCTTTCACGTCCCACGGGCCTCGCAGAGCTCGGCCTCGACGTGAGGCGAGAAACCCCGCGCAGGCGGGCTTTCACGTCCTCACGTCGTCCCGAAGATCTTATCGCCGGCGTCGCCCAGCCCCGGGATGATGTAGCCCAACTCATTGAGGTGGCTGTCGACCGCGGCCGTCCAGCATCGCACGTCGGGGTGCGCGGCTTCCAGCGCCCGCACGCCTTCGGGTGCAGCCACCAGCACCAGCGCGCGGATGTCCCTGCAGCCGCGGGCCTTCAGCAGGTCGACCGTCGCGATCATCGAGCCCGCGGTGGCCAGCATGGGGTCGATGATGACGGCGGTGCGTTCCTCGAGATGCCCGACCAGGCGCTCGAAGTAGTGTTCGGGCTGCAGCGTCTCGTGGTTGCGGCTCAGGCCGACCACGCTGACCTTGGCGTTGGGCATGATGTCGAGCACGCCGTCGAGCATGCCCAGCCCGGCGCGCAGGATGGGCACGATGGTGAGCTTGCGCCCTGCGATCTGCTCGACGGTGGCCGGCCCGCTCCAGCACTCGATGCGCGTCGTTTCCAGCGGGAAGTCGGCCGTGGCCTCGTAGGCCAGCAAGCGGCCGAGTTCGTTGGTCAGCGCGCGGAAGTCCTTGGTCGACAGGCCGACCTGGCGCAGCAGCCCCACCTTGTGGCGCACGAGGGGGTGGCGGACCTGGATGACGGGCATGGTGGCGAAGGCAGCAAGCAGCGTGCCGGGCTCAGCCGCGACGCTGGCGCAAGGCCTCGTACAGGCACACACCTGCGGCCACGCTGACGTTCAGGCTCTCCACGGCACCGGCCATGGGAATGCGCACCAGTTCGTCGCAGTGGCGGCGCGTCAGCTGGCGCAGGCCGGCGCCCTCGGCGCCCAGCACCAGGGCCACCGGCCCCGTGAGGTCGACGTCGTAGAGCGTGGCCGTGGCGTCGTCGCTGGTGCCGATGACGCGGATGTCACGGTCCTTCAGGTCGGCCAGCGTGCGCGCGAGGTTGGTCACCATCAGGTAGGGCACGGTGTCGGCAGCGCCGCTGGCCACCTTGGCCACCGTGGCGTTCAGGCCGACGGCATGGTCCTTGGGGGCGACGACGGCGTGCGCACCGGCGCCGTCGGCCACGCGCAGGCAGGCGCCCAGGTTGTGGGGGTCGGTGACGCCGTCGAGCACCAGCACCAGCGGCGGGCCTTCGACCTCGTCGAGCACCTCGTCCAGCGAGTGGCGCGGCGGCAGCGCGGTGACCCGCGCCACGACGCCCTGGTGGCGCGACGTGCCGGAGAGCTGCGCCAGGCGGGCGTCGTCGCTGTCGATGACCTGTGCCCCGGCGTCGCGCGCACGCTCGACGAACTGGCGCATGCGCGCGTCGCGACGTGCGGCATCGACGTGGATCTCGGCCACCGAGGCCGGTGCCGTCTTCAGACGCACGGTGACGGCGTGGAAACCGAACAGGACTTTGGTGCTCACGGCAGGCCTTCGTAGGTGCAGCGCCACATCTTAGTCGCGCGGCGCAGCGGCCTCGACACCGCGCCCTGGCGCCTGGTCCTCAGCCGAAGTCCTCGGGCCGCAGTTCGATGGGATGGCCGTGCGGCGTGCGGTCGGCGGCGTGGTCCCAGGCGCGCCGGTGGGCCTCGAGTTCGGCAGCGTTGCTGGCGCCCTTGGCAGCCACCAGGCGCTCCAGCGTGGCCAGCCAGTGCTGGTAGTAGGTGTCGCCGTGGTCAGCGTCGCCGGCGGCCTGCGCGGCGGCGATCTGCTCGGCCAGCGCCTGCGCCCACTCGGTCCAGGTGAAGAGTCCCTGGCGGTGCAGTGCCACCGCCAGCGCAAAGGCGTGCGCCTGCCAGGGTTCGGCAAACACCGGTTCGTCGGCGCCGGGGGGCAAGGCAAGCGTCATCGGCTGCACCAGGCCCAAGTCACGGCCCGGGCCGCGGCGCGGTGCTCCCGGGCGGTGCCATGCGTGCCCGCACGGCCACCAGCGCGGCGCCGGCCAGGGTGGCGGCCGTGCCCAGCGCGACGAGCGTCCAACCCAGGCCGAGGCCACCGCCGCGCAGCACGAACACACCCACGCCGACGGCGAACAGGCCGCCGTAGATCAGCACCCAGATCCAGACTTCGAGCTTGGCGGGTTTCATGAGCGTGAGTTTGTCAGAACCACGGGGCATGGATCACCCGCGGCAGCGCCGCGCGCGGCGCTCAAGCGCGCACGGCGACCAGCGCCATCGTGGCGGAGGCCTTCATCACCAGCGTGCGTGGCCCTGGGCCTTCGGCGTAGACCTCGGCCTCGGTGAAGCTGAGCGTGCGGCCTTCCTTCAACACCCAGGCCTCGCACACCAGGCGCTCACCGACGCCGGGGCGCAGCTGGCTGGTCTTGAGTTCGGCGGTGATGGCCCAGACACCTTCGGCCGCCAGCGTCTGCGCGGCGGCGCCCATGGTGTGGTCGGCCAGCGCCGCCATCACGCCGGCATGCGCCTGGCCGGTGTGCTGCTGGTGGCGATGGGCCAGCGGCAGCATCGCGACGACGCGGCCGCGCTCGCCGCCCACGGGCTCCACGCCCAGGTCGACCATGAAGGGCGAACGGGCGAAGAAGGCGCGCAGTGTGTCGAGGTCGTGGTTCATGCGGCGCGTCTGCTCCGCGCGCAGCACCGCATCACAAGACCTCGAACACACCGGCCGCGCCCATGCCGCCGCCGATGCACATCGTCACGCACACCCGCTTGGCGCCACGGCGCTTGCCTTCGATGAGCGCGTGGCCCGTCAGGCGCTGACCGCTGACACCGTAGGGGTGGCCCACCGCGATGGCGCCGCCGTTGACGTTCAGCCGGTCCATCGGGATGCCCAGGCGGTCGGCGCAGTAGAGCACCTGCACCGCGAAGGCTTCGTTGAGTTCCCAGAGGTCGATGTCGGCCACCGTCAGGCCCAGGCGCTTCAACACCTTGGGCACCGCGAACACCGGGCCGATGCCCATCTCGTCGGGCTCGCAGCCGGCGACGGCAAAACCGAGGAAGCGCCCCAGCGGCTGCAGGCCCTTGCGCTGCGCGACGGCCTCGTGCATCACGACGCAGGCGCCGGCGCCGTCGCTGAACTGGCTGGCGTTGCCGGCCGCGATGACACCCCCCGGCACCGCCGGGCGGATGCCGCAGATGCCTTCGTAGGTGGTGCCGGCGCGTATGCCTTCGTCGTTCTCCACGGTCACCTGCCGGCTGCGCAGCCCGAGCTTCGCATCGGCCACGCCCATGGTCACGGTGATGGGTGCGATCTCGGCCTTGAACAGCCCGGCCTCGAGCGCGGCCGTGGCCTTCTGCTGGCTGGCGGCGCCATAACGGTCCATGCGTTCACGCGCGATGCCGTAGCGCTGGGCCACCTGCTCGGCGGTCTGCAGCATGTTCCAGTAGATGCTGGGCTTGTGCTCGGCGAGCCAGGGGTCGGCGAGCATGTGCTTGTTCATCTCCTGCTGCACGCAGGAGATGCTCTCGACGCCGCCGGCGACGAAGATGTCGGCCTCGCCGGCGATGATGCGCTGTGCCGCCATCGCGATGGTCTGCAGCCCGCTGCTGCAGAAGCGGTTGACGGTGACGCCGCTGGTGGTGATGGGCAGCCCGGCGCGCAGCGCGATCTGGCGTGCGATGTTGGCGCCGGTGGCACCTTCGGGGTTGGCGCAGCCCATGATGACGTCGTCGACCTCGTCGGTCGCGATGCCGGCGCGTTCGACCGCGGCCTGCACGGCATGGCCACCGAGCGTGGCACCGTGCGTCATGTTGAAGGCGCCCTTCCAGCTCTTGCAAAGCGGCGTGCGGGCGGTGGAGACGATGACGGCTTGGCTCATGTGGGCTTCCCTTGGGTCTCGGCTCAGGTGAACAGGATCAGGTGAAAGATCGGCCTTCGGCGGCCAGGCGCGCCAGCAGCTGCGCAGGCTGCCAGAACGTGGCGTCGTCCAGCGGGTTGGCCGCGAAACGCTTCATCGTCTGCACGACGTTGAACAGGCCCTGCTGGTCGGCGTAGCACATCGGCCCGCCGCGGAAGAGCGGGAAGCCGTAGCCGGTGAGGTAGACCATGTCGATGTCGCTGGCCTTGCTGGCGATGCCCTCTTCGAGAATCTTCGCGCCCTCGTTGACCAGCGCGTAGACCAGCCGGTGCACGATCTCTTCGTCGCTGACCTTGCGCGGCACGATGCCGAGATCGGCACGGTGCTTGGCGATCATGTCGACGACGGCCTGCGACGGGATGGCGTCGCGCTTGCCGGCGGCGTAGTCGTACCAGCCGGCGCCGGTCTTCTGGCCGTAGCGCCCCATCTCGCACAGCAGGTCGGCGGTCTTGCTGTAGCGCATGTGCGGCTTCTCGACATAGCGCCGCTTGCGGATGGCCCAGCCGATGTCGTTGCCGGCCAGGTCGCCCATGCGGAAGGGACCCATCGCCATGCCCCAGGCCTCGATCGCCTTGTCCACCTGCTCGGGCGTGCAGCCCTCTTCGAGCAGGAAACCGCCCTGGCGGCCGTACTGCTCGATCATGCGGTTGCCGATGAAGCCGTCGCACACGCCGCTGACCACCGCCGTCTTGCGGATCTGCTTGGCCAGCGCCATCACGGTGGCCAGCACGTCCTTGGCCGTCTTCTCGCCACGCACCACCTCCAGCAGCTTCATCACATTGGCGGGGCTGAAGAAGTGGGTGCCGATCACGTCCTGCGGGCGCTTCGTGAAACCCGCAATGACGTTGACGTCCAGCGTGCTGGTGTTGGTGGCCAGGATGGCGCCGGGTTTCATCACCTCGTCCAGCGTCTTGAACACCTTTTCCTTGACGCCCATTTCCTCGAACACGGCTTCGATGACCATGTCGGCGTCGGCGATGGCCCCGTAGTCCAGCGTCGTGCTCAGCAGCGCCATGCGGGCGTCGAGCTTGTCCTGCTGGAGCTTGCCCTTCTTCACCTGCGCGTCGTAGTTCTTGCGGATCGTGGCCACGCCGCGTTCCAGCGCCTCGGGCTTCATTTCCAGCATCACCACCGGGATGCCGGCGTTGAGGAAGTTCATCGTGATGCCGCCACCCATGGTGCCGGCGCCGATGACGGCCAGCTTGGCGATGGGGCGCCTGGGCGTGCCTTCCGGCACGTCGGGAATCTTGGCGGCCGCGCGTTCACCGAAGAAGGCGTGGCGCAGCGCCTTGCTCTCGGCCGTGAACATCAGCGACACGAAGGTCTCGCGCTCGAAGCGCATGCCGTCGTCGAACTTGCGCTTGACGGCGGCCTCCACCGCGTCCACGCACCTGGGCGGCGCCGGGAAGTTCTTCGCCATGCCCCCCACCATGTTGCGCGCGAAGCCGAAGTAGGCGTCGGCGTTGGCGTGTCGGGCCTTCAGGTCGCGCACGCGCGGGTGCGCGCCGGGTTTCGCGCCGACTTCTTCTGCAAAGGCGCAGGCGCCGTCGAGCAGGTCGCCTTCGATCAGCTTGTCGAACAGTTTCTGGCCCGGGATGCCGGCCAGCACCTCGCTCTTCACCGGCTCGCCGCTGACGATCATGTTCAGCGCCGTTTCCACGTCGATGACACGCGGCAGGCGCTGCGTGCCGCCGGCACCCGGCAGCAGGCCGAGCTTGACCTCGGAAAGTGCGACGTTGGTGCCGGGTGCGGCGACACGGTAATGCGCGCCCAGAGCGAGTTCCAGTCCGCCGCCCATGCAGACGCTGTGGATCGCCGCCACCACCGGCTTGGGGCAGTTCTCCAGCAGCAGGATCAGCGACAGCAGGTTGGGCTCGGCCATCGACTTCGGGCTGCCGAACTCCTTGATGTCGGCCCCGCCCGAAAAGGCCTTGCCGGCGCCCGTGATGACCAGCGCCGTCACCGCGGCATCGGCCACCGCGCGCTCGATACCGGCAGCCAGCGCCACGCGGGTGTCGTAACCCAGGCCGTTGACCGGCGGGTTGTCGAGGGTGAGCACGGCCACGGGGCCGCTAACTTCGTACTGGACGCCCATGGGGGTGGCTCCTTCAGTCTGGCGAAAAAGAACGGTCGTTCGATTCTAGGTGGCGAGCGCCCCTGTCGCCGGTCGCCGGCGTGACACGCCGACCAGGCACGTGCCTAGACTTCCAGCCATTCCTTGCGGATGTAGGCATTGGCGCGCAGCTCGGCCGGCGTGCCTTCGAAGACGATCTGGCCATGGCCCATCACCAGGCAGCGGTCGGCCACTTCCAGCGCGATGGTCAACTTCTGCTCGACCAGCAACACGCTGAGGCCGCGCCGCTTCAGTTCACGCAGGTAGCCCGCCACCAGTTCGACGATCTTCGGCGCCAGGCCCTCGGTGGGCTCGTCGATCATGATCAGTTCGGGGTCGCCCATCAGCGT
>LNFM01004798.1_pt1 | contig 24390 bp, 18 predicted proteins | sample 596031 | NCBI WGS metagenome assembly LNFM01 (sample SAMN04254537, study PRJNA301005) | activated carbon metagenome | isolation source: dual media filters at the Ann Arbor, Michigan drinking water treatment plant | place: USA: Ann Arbor | reverse complement strand
TTTTCAGGCAAGGGCCTTGGGGTGGGTGGCAGTTCTCAGATAAATGAATTTGATCCTACTGCTTCCAGCCAATATGGAGATGTGTCAGCGGTGATCATGCAAAACCTTCCGCCCTGGGCGCAGTTTATACGCACCCCTAGTTTAGAAGTGGCGCTCATGAATAACTGGGAAGACAAGATTGAACGACTGGCGCGTGAAACTATAGGCGTTAATGTAACCAACATTGCCGGAGTGCCCACCTGGACTGTCCTTTTGCTCCAATACATTTTAGAGATGGAGAAAAAGAGTTCTGTTCTGGAGGTATGGCCCAATCTGGAAGTGTTTTTCCATGGCGCGGTTGCTTTTAAGCCCTATCGCAATCTTTTTAAATCAATCATTCCCAGCAATCAAATGCGATACTGGGAAACCTACAATGCCAGCGAAGGATTTTTCGGCATTCAGGATCAAAAAGATTCTGAAGATCTTTTGCTCATGCTCGACTACGGAGTGTTCTATGAATTTATTCCGGCCGAAGAATGGGATAAAGAATATCCCGATGCTATTTCTTTAGCCGATGTTGAAATTGGAAAGAATTATGCCATGGTGATCACGACCAATGCAGGCCTTTGGCGTTATAACATTGGCGATACCATCAAGTTTACTAGCATTGCACCTTATCGCATACGCATTTCAGGACGCACCAAACATTTTATTAATGCCTTTGGCGAAGAGGTAATTATTGAAAATGCCGAAACAGCTATCACTCGTGCGTGCGAACAGACCGGAGCGGTGATCGATAATTTTACAGCGGCCCCCATCTATCTCGAAAAATCGAAACGCGGAGGTCATGAATGGATAATAGAATTCAGAACCTATCCTCGCGATATGAATGAGTTTATTCATACGCTGGATGATACCCTGCGCAAGATTAATTCAGACTACGATGCCAAGCGAACACTCGACCTCGCCTTGATTGCACCGACTGTACATTCTGTAGCGGAAGGCACCTTTTATAATTGGATGAAAAAGCGCGGGAAATTAGGTGGCCAGAATAAAGTGCCCCGCTTAAGTAATTCCCGCGAGTTTGTCGATGACATTCTTGCAATGGTTGCCGCGGTCTGATAACTTTTCAAGGTTTTAAATCACCTAAAATTTCCTACTATGAACAAAAGACTTCATGTTCTCTTTGTCCTGCTGCTTTTTAGTGTCGCTGCGGTTAGTCAAACCAAAAAACCAATTGTTGCGTCCGACCTGATGAAGATTGCCACCGCCAATCAAATACAAATCTCACCCGATGGCTCGAAGGCGGTAACTGTGGTTACACGCAAGGCAGTTAAAAATGAAAATGAATATTACTACACACGTCATCTCTACTTACTTGATCTCATTACAAAAAGTGATCCGGTTCAATTAACATTCGGTGATAAAAATGATGGCCAGCCGCAATGGTCCCCGGATGGAAAACAACTTCTTTTCGTTCGCACCGATGGCGAACGCTCGCAACTTTGGTTGTTGCCGCTAAGTGGTGGCGAAGCACATGTAATCACTAAATCTGAATATAGCACTAGCAACCCGCGGTGGTCACCCGATGGAAAAAAGATTTTATATTCTGCGAGCATTCCATTTTCAGCGATTGAAGGAAAAACTCCGTGGAGCTACGAACGCCCCGGCCGCACACTAGGTGATGAACCTAACTTCAAAGCATTGAAAGCAGACGAGCGAAAAAAAGTTACTACCAGCCCCGATGGATCGCTGGAAGAGGTGCGCGCCTGGCTTGCAAAAAATTCGTTTGAAAATAATCCTCGCGTTTTAGTGCGGCAAGATTTACAAGGTGAATTGAACCTGCAACCTGAAGAAAGCTTTACGCATCTTTTTGTAAAAACTGTTAATTCTGAAGAGAAAGACGTTCAACTCACACAAGGCTTTCAGGATTTTCAATCTGCTGATTGGTCCCCAGATGGAAAAAGTATTATTTGTCATTCTAAGGTTTACAAAATTCATCCTGATCGGGAACAGGATAGTGATTTATGGATAATTGATGTTGCCACAAAAACTTCAAAAGAATTTTTAACATGGCCGGGATATAGTGTTTCAAATCCCACATACTCTCCCGATGGTTCACAAATTTCATTTTATGCAACAGCTATCGAAAACCGACATGCCACACAAAATCAATTGGCAATAGTTTCTGCAACCGGAGGTAAGCCTGCAATTCTTACTGCATCATTAGATCGAGATATTGGTGGCACGGTTTGGTCTGCCGATGGCAAAACTATTTTCTTCTCTTCGCAAACAGAAGGTGACATTCCACTTTATAGTGTGCCTTCAAAAGGTGGAGCCATCACAAAAATTCTAGGAAACGACAATGGTGTAAATGACTTTGACGTACGTGGCGACAAAGTAGTCTATGCTCTTACTGAAACCAGAAATCCCTGGGAAGTTCATCTTCTTAATCTCAAGGAAAAATCAACGCGACAACTTACTCAACTAAACGAAGGTTGGTTGAAAGACAAAGCCATCAGTTATCCGAAAGAGTATTGGTTCACCCGACCTGATGGAACGAAAGTTCAGTATTGGGTGCAGGAACCAATGGGTAAAAAAGACGGCACAAAATATCCAACGATCCTTAACATACATGGGGGACCATCCGCTATGTGGGGTCCGGGTGTTTTTTCTATGTGGCATGAATATCAACTGGAAAACAGCTGGGGCTATGGATTGGTGTATTGCAACCCACGTGGTAGTGGTGGCTATGGTGATACGTTTAAGAAAGGAAATTTTAAAGATTGGGGTAACGGTCCTGCTGGTGATATTCTTGCCTCGTTGGATGAGGCTTTAAAACAACATGCCTGGATTGACAAAGACCAGTTGTTTGTTGAAGGTGGAAGCTATGCGGGTTATATGGTAGCCTGGATTGTTGGCCACGACAATCGCTTTAAAGCCGCAAATGCGCAACGCGGTGTTTATGAGTTAACAACCTTTATGGGCGAAGGCAATGCCTGGCGATTGGTGCCTGATCATTTTGGTGGTTACCCATGGCAAAAAGAAACCAAAGCATTATTGGATTCGGAATCACCTCTTACTTACGTGGATAAAATCAATACTCCGCTTTTGATTATTCATGGCGATCAGGATTTAAGAACCGGTGTGATTCAGTCTGAAACACTGTATAAGAGTTTAAAGATTTTAAACAAGCCGGTGGAATACATTCGTTATCCAAAAGAAGGTCATGAACTAACGCGCAGCGGCAACCCGGGAAGAATGATGGATCACATGTTACGGTTGATTGAATTTTTTGAGCGGTACGCAAAACATCCGGAGCCTCGAGCAGCTGTGGTAAAATAGTTTAAGCTACAGATTCACGGATTAAAATCTATGAATCTGTGGCTTTTTTATTCCACATAAAGCACCAACCCTTTCAGATATTCTCCTTCCGGATGATACAATGAAACCGGATGATCGGCTGGCTGAGACAGTCTATGCAATACTTTTATTTGTCGACCAGATTGAATAGCTGCAGACACAACCGTATCATAAAACAGTTGCCGATCTACTACCTGCGAACAGGAGAACGTAAAAATTATTCCGCCTGATTTAATCATCTTCATCGCTTCGGCATTAAGTCGTTGATACCCTTTCATGGCCTGGTGGCGTGCCTCCTTGTGTTTCGCGAAAGCGGGTGGATCAAGAATAATTAAATCGTACACATCCTTTTTGTCTTTTAAAAAATCAAACGTGTCGATCGTAAAACACTCATGTGTATTTGGGTCGAGTCCATTCAGGGATAAATTCTTACGCGTTAATGTAATTGCTTTGTCGGATGCATCCACAGAATGAACTAGCTGAGCGCTGTTCTGTAAAGCAAACACCGAAAATCCACCGGTGTAGCAAAATGCATTTAACACAGTTTTATCTTTGGACATTTCACCCAGTAATTTTCTATTTTCCCGTTGGTCAAGAAAAAATCCAGTCTTCTGCCCTTCTTCCCAATCTACAAAAAATTTGTTGCCATGCTCCAGCACCACATGTGGCACTGCGGCCATGCCTAATAAATATTCACTTTCTGATTTCTCGGTTAGAGATTTATAATAAACAGCAGAAAGATTAAACTGACTCGCTGTTAATACCTCTTTGATGGCCTCCGCAATTATCCGCCTGTCATGCTGCATGCCTGCGGAGTGCGCCTGAATGATTGCCACATCATGATACATGTCTATGATGAGTCCGGGCAAACCATCGCCTTCGCCATGCACTAACCGATACGCGTTGGTTTGATTGGAGATAACTTGTGTCTCCAGGCGTTGGGTAAAAGCTGCATTGATCTTATCATGATAAACAGACAATGTTGGAGGGACGTCTCCAAACAAAATCATGCGTACCGTAATGGTTCCCTTTTGATAATGCCCAAAACCAAGCGTGGATCGTTTAACATCCTGTACCTCCACCCAATCTCCGTCTTTCACCTCACCCAAGGTTGTTTGAATGGCTCCTGAAAAAACCCAGGGATGAAACCGCTTTATCGAATGATCCCGGCCTTGTTTTAAAATAATGGTTCCTTGAATTTTCACTGGTAGTAGTTAAAGGCTCTTGACAAAAAGCAAAGTTACTTAATATATTTAGCCGTTAAATATTCCAGTCAGTTATGAGAATCTATTCTGCCTTCTTACTCGTTGCTTTAGTCGCCTGTGAAAAGTCGGGGACAACCAGCGTTGAATCCAGTCAACCTGAGATCACAGGCATTCCTGCGGGGGCAATCCAGGAAGAGTTTAGTGACACACCGGGCTTAGTGAAGGTTACCGTAAATGATAATGCAGGAAAAGTTACTGCATCCGGACTTTATCTCAATCAGAAACGTGAAGGCTCCTGGGTAGAATACACAGGCACTGGTTTGGTTAAGTCTATCACCACCTACATTAACGATAAAAAAGAAGGTGTCTCGATTGAGTTTAATGATAATGGTCAATTGCTGAGACGATCCAGCTATCATAACGATTTGCGTGATGGAGAATACAAAGAGTTTAACTACTCAACAGTAAAAGAAGAGCGCTTCTATAAAAATGGAAAGCTGGAAGGGGCGGTGAGGATTTTTTACCCCGATGGGAAAATTATGGAAGAAGGTCTTTATAAAAACGGGGTCCGTGACGGTATCTCCAAATGGTATGATCAGCAGGGAAATATGACCATCGAATACGAATATAAGGATGGCGTTTTGGTTAAAAAGTGAAATTTTGTCAGTTTTAATGAACCTAAATTAGTCAAACAATCGTTTTAAAACCCACTGGCACTTCTTTTGATTTCGAGGGACTGTAATGAGCGAAGTAAAGTCATCAAAAAAATTATTGAAACAATTCTTACCCAAACCAGGTGCTGGTTCGGTTCAACTATTTAAAACTAACTTATTATTTCTATGAAACATTTTGGATCACTTTTGTTGGCTGCGGTGTTGGGAAGTGTGATAACCATCGTGGCCTCGCAATGGCTGGTAAAAGATCAGCCACAGGGAGTAAAAATTGAACACATTAATGGCGTGCCCGCTTCTCAAGTCGCCTACGAAGTAAATGAAAAGGGTGAAGTAGTCCCCATGGATTTTACAGGAACAGCTGAAAAAGTTACTAAAGCCGTGGTGCATATACGTTCCGTTCAAGAACGGTCAACCATGAACGACTCTCAAATACCAGAACAATTTCGTCAATTTTTTAATGATAGCCCTTTTGAAAATCAGAGGCCACAACAAAGCACAGGCTCTGGAGTTATCATCAATAAAGAAGGATATATCGTTACCAATAATCACGTTGTGGAAGGTGCCGAAATAGTTCAGGTAACGTTAAATGACAATCGTGAAGTAAAGGCAGAGGTAATTGGTACCGATCCTGACACGGATTTGGCCGTTATTAAGGTTAACGAAAAAGATTTGCCTTATCTGGCATTTGTAAATTCTGATCAGTCGAAGGTAGGACAATGGGTTTTGGCGGTTGGAAATCCTTTCAACCTGAATTCAACGGTTACAGCAGGCATTATCAGTGCTAAAGGGCGTGATATTAATATCATTAATTCAGGTAACCGTGGCGCCAATGGTCAACCTACAGCACGTACTGCAATTGAATCATTTATTCAAACCGATGCAGCTATCAACCCCGGCAACAGCGGTGGGGCGCTTGTGGACTTAAATGGTGGCTTGCTGGGAATCAATACTGCAATCGCCAGCCCAACCGGTTCATATTCGGGGTATGGATTTGCGGTGCCTTCAAACATAGTAAGCAAAATAACAGAAGACTTGATTGCCTTTGGAACTGTGCAGCGAGGGTGGATGGGTGTTGAAATTAGAAATGTGGATAGCAACCTCGCAAGGCAAGAAGATCTTGATGTCAATGAAGGGGCGTACATCTCTGGCTACGGATTAGAAGAAAATAAGAGTGCCGCCAAAGCATCAGGCCTAAAACCTGGCGATGTTGTTACAAAAATCGATGATACTCCCATTAAATCAAGTTCGGCACTAATCGAATATGTAGGCCGCAAACGGCCAGGTGATAAAATCAATGTTACGGTAGATCGACAGGGAAAAACCATAGTTATTCCCGTAACCTTAAAAAACAGGGAGGGCAACACTACGACTGTTAAACGCGAGGAAAAACCTGAAGTGGCATCTTTGGGCCTTGAACTGGAAGATGTTGATAGTAAACTCTTAAAACGATTGGATGTAAATCAAGGGGTTAAAGTGAAATCGTTAACGAATAGCAAGCTTAAACGCACAGGAATGAGAGATGGCTTTATCATCACACATATTGATGACGTGCCGGTTAAGTCAGCCAAAGACGTTGATGATATTATCAAGAAAAAGAAAGCGGGTGACTTAATTACCTTCGCAGGTATCTACGAAGACTATCCGCGTGAATATATTTATGCGTTAAGAATGTAAAACTAAAACTTTTGTACATGAGAAAAATTTTTAAGAAAGGGGAGCGCGTTCGCAGTAAGATTGATGGTAAAGTGATGGAGGTGCTCAAGTATTTGAAGTCAAATCTGGTGGAAGTACGCTGGTTCGATTTACAGTCTAAGGAAGTGAGAACCCATAAAATCAAGGAAGACAAACTTTCGAAGGCCGCCTAAAATTGATTACTCATAATTTTACTACCCTGGTTTAACGGCCGGGGTTTTTCATTTTATTTTTTCGCGAGTTACCAGGAAGATACTGGTAAGCCTTACTACAAGATTTATGATATAATGCCGATGCGGTGGCTTAAGAAGAAATGGATTAACTTTGAAACACGTTTTCTTAAATGTGGTTTATTTAAACACTGACCTTTATCAAAAAATTCGAAATTCCTGCCTATTATCGATCTTCCATCACTGGCAAGATCAAAGAATCAAGACGAGTAAAAGATCTGCGCAAGCAAGACTTTACGCCCACCACATTAGATTTTGGTCCGGTTCAATTTATTCTGCCGCGTCACTTTGGTTTTTGCTATGGCGTAGAAAATGCTATAGAAATCAGTTATCGCGCATTGGAAGAATCTAAAGGAAAGAGTGTTTATTTATTAAGTCAGATGATCCACAACCAGGAAGTGAACAACGATCTGGAGAGCCGTGGCATCAAATTCATTATGGATACCGATGGCAGTCAGTTTATTTCCTGGGATAAAATCCATAAAGATGATGTGGTTATTATTCCCGCCTTTGGAACAACTCTCGAGATCGAACACATGTTGCTTGATAAAGGAATAGAGGTTCAGAAATATAATACCACCTGTCCTTTTGTTGAAAAAGTCTGGAACAGGGCGGAGAAGTTGGGTAAGGATAATTATACAATCATCATTCATGGCAAACCCAAACACGAGGAAACTAAAGCGACTTTTTCACATAGTTCGCATAACGGACCCTCGGTGATTGTGCGTGATATGGAGGAAGCACAATTACTTGGCAATTATATTTTAGGGAGTAAAACCCGTTCTGAGTTTTATGAAGAATTTGCTGGAAAATTCTCTGCCGGTTTCGATCCGGCCTTGCATCTTCAACGGGTAGGGGTAGTCAATCAAACTACCATGCTCGCATCCGAAACTCAGGCTATTGCAGATTTTTTCAAACAGCTGATGATTGCACGATATGGAGGAGAGAATATAAGAGAACATTTTGCAGATACCCGTGACACCCTTTGCTATGCAACCAATGACAATCAGGACTCTACCTATCAGCTCCTTGATGTTAATGCTGATATCGCCATTGTGGTGGGGGGATACAATAGCTCTAACACTTCACATATTGTAGAATTATGCGAGCGCAAATTTCCAACCTTTTTTATCAATTCTGATAGTGAAATCAAATCCCGCTCAGAGATTCACCATTTTAATTATCCTAGAAAGGAAAAGAGAATTACTTATGAATTTTTACCGAATAAAAAACCTATAAAAATCATTCTTACCAGTGGTGCATCTTGCCCCGACACGTTAGTAGACCGGGTGCTTATAAAATTAGTAAGCTATTTCGATGATCCTAAATCAATCGAATCGGTTTTGCAAGCATATTAATCAATTGATAAAAGAACGAACTATCTTTAACCCCCAATGAAAACTTGCCTGCTCGTTCTAGTTTCGTTCTTGTCTCTATCGTTGCACGCCCAACAAGCGGATACCGTTAAATTATTGGAAGAAGTAACCATTCGCGCGTATGAAGCCAACCGGCCGGCATTGCAAGTTCCGGCTTCGATAGGATTAGTAACGGCATCGGACTTGGCCCGGTTTGACAATACATCCCTGGTTTCTGCTGTAAATATTATTCCGGGTGTAAGGATGGAGCAGCGCTCACCAGGAAGCTATCGCTTTTCCATTCGTGGCAGTTCGTTGCGCTCGCCTTTTGGGGTGCGCAATGTGAAGGTTTATTGGAACGAACTTCCGCTTACCGATGCGGGCGGAAACACCTATCTCAATCAACTCGATCCAAATGCGATTAATCAAATTGAAATCATAAAAGGTCCGGGTTCCAGTTTGTATGGTGCGGGAACAGGAGGCGTAATTCTACTTACCTCTCCATCTCCTAAAAATGAAAGCACGTTGACCGGTTCCTCAACGATTGGAAGTTATGGATTACGTAACTACCAGTTTGCACTCAATCAAGGCTCTGAAAACACGAACCATTACGTTGGCTATCAACATCAGGAAGCGGATGGCTATCGTGAACAAACCAGAATGGTACGCGATCATTTAACCAGTACTTTTAAGTTTTCCGCCTCTGACAAAGAAGTTTTAGAGACTGCTATTTTTTATTCAGATCTTTATTACCAAACTCCCGGTGGACTTAATGAAACCGAATACAACACTAACCCTAGGCAAGCGCGACCCCCTGCGGGCACACAGCCTGGTGCAGTGGAACAACAAGCTGGAGTTGCATTACGCTCCTTTTACACGGGTGTTTCGCATCTATATAATTTCAATAAAAATATTTACAACCGCACTGGCGTATATGGCAATTTTGTGGAATTCAATAATCCATCCATACGCAACTACGAAAAGCGTTTAGAACAAAATTTTGGAGCCCGCAGCGTAACCAATGTAAAAACTGCAGTTGCCGGGTGGAAATTAAATTTGCAAGGTGGAGGGGAATTTCAGCAAGGCTATTCTTCAATCAAAAATTACCAAAATCTGCAAGGCAATGCGGGCTTATTGCAAAATGATGAACACGTGAGAGCCTTACAGTATAATCTGTTTGGCCAAGGCGAACTAAGCAAAAATAATTGGATTCTTACTGGAGGACTCAGTGCTAACTGGGTTGGTTATCGCTTAGAACAACTCAATCTTGCTCCATCTGTTGAGCAGGAAATTGATTATGACCCTATCATCACACCACGCGTAGCACTCCTTAAAAAAATTAATGAGGTCTTTTCTGTTTACGGAAATATGAGCTGGGGTTTTTCGCCCCCTACCCTTGCAGAAGTAAGACCTTCCAATGGAATATTTAATACGGAACTGTTGCCGGAAAAGGGTACGCAAATTGAAATCGGCACAAAGGGTTATTTCGCCAATCGTAAAGTATTCATCGATATGGCCCTCTATCATTTTGTATTAGACGAAACTATTGTGGTGCGCAGAGATGAGGATGGTGCCGACTATTTTGTAAACGCGGGCAGTACAAACCAAAATGGATTGGAAATTTTACTAAACTGGCAGCCTGCTGTTTCAGGCAAAATTATATCAGCCCTAAAACTGTGGAGCGGTATTACACTCAATCAATACGAGTTTAAAGACTATACAAAAGACAATGTTTCTTTTTCTGGTAATCAACTAACAGGAACTCCCAAAGAGGTAATTACGGGTGGAGCAGATATTGTTTTTACCAAGGGACTATACATTAATGTTACTGTCAACTATACTTCGGAAATTCCTTTGAATGATGCGAATTCAGTTTTTGGAAAATCATATACCCTGTTGGGTACGAGAATAGGTTATAAGAGTAATCGTATAAAAATTTTACCCATTGAAATTTTCGCTGGGGCAGACAATTTATTAGATCAAACCTACAGCCTGGGTAATGATTTGAATGCGGCCGGAGGTCGGTACTTTAACGCTGCCGCCCCGAGAAATTATTACGCTGGAATTCGTTTTGATTTGAATTTTAAACATACGCCTTGACTAACGGCCTTAGTCCCACGCTAAAGTATTGCGTAACTTTAGCCGTTTTACCAAAATTGACGTTTACTCACTTTACAGAATTTAAAGGACAGTGGGTGTACCTATTTTTTCTACTATCTTCATATCTTCACTGCTGTGAAGCTCATCCTGTTCTGTTTTTTGTCATGTATAACTTTTCTCCATGCAGTAAGTCAAAATGATTTACGCTTTAAGCGTATTAAAACAGACACCGGTGAAGACATATTATCTGTTCAGGCGATTTTAAAAGACAATGAAGGCTATGTGTGGCTGGCTTCCTCTACATTTGATCTGGTTCGCTTCGATGGAAATAATACCCGAAAATATTCTTTTGCAGAACTTCAGACAGATTATTTCAAGAGCACATACTCATCACTGATTTTTGAGGACACGAAAAAAGATCTTTGGATTGGAACGGATGTAGGCGCTCTCCTGCTATATGATCGGATGCTGGATAAGTTCCGGATCGTAAATGACAGTGCGTCCAGTGTAAAGTCACAATTGTTTTGTCAGGTTGAAGATAAAGATGGTAGTTTTTGGCTGGGAACTTTGGGAGGTGGACTGCTACGTTTTCATCCCGATACAAAAAAGTTTATAAAATATCAGTTTAGCCAAGATGATCCTAACTCCCTTTCGGATAACTATATCGTTGGGCTCGTGTTTGATAAAACCGGAAAATTATGGGTTGGTACCACCGGGGGCCTGTGCAGCTATGATCCACAAAAAGATCAGTTCATACGTTATCCACTTCCGAATAAAAATCCTGCTGATACTTACCGCTATCGGGTAATCCGCAGTATGCTGCTTTCGGACAGCAAACTTTATTTAAGCACATACGGGGGTCTTCAGATTTTTGATATCCAAAATAATGAAAGTGAGCATCTGATTCGTGATGATCAGGACCCAAACAGCCTTAGTCATAATTCACTTTTTCAGGTTGCCGAAAATCGGGATGGCACATTCTGGATTGCCTCCTACGGAGGGGGATTAAGTCTCTACTATCCTGAAAATGGAACCTTTACTAACTGGAAAAAGGATGATTCAAACCCCGAAAGTATTTCCAGCAATAATCTCTTTACTATTTATGTAGACAGAGATGGATTACTTTGGATTGGAGCCGCTGATAATACAGTATGCGTGCATGACACAAACGCCAAAAAATTCCATTCGGTAGTTCACAAAATCAATAAGCCAGAAAGTATTTCCAGTGGTTGGGTTCAAACAATTTTTCAGGAGAATGATTCGATCTTCTGGTTAGGCCTAAACGGAGGCGGTCTTAATCGCCTTAATCTAAATACGCAGACCACCAAAAAATTTGTCAATGATCCTAAAGATTTACACAGTTTGGGGCACAATGGAGTAATTGCAATCGGCACAGATAATCAAAAAAGAATTTGGGTGGGTCTTGATGGGGGTGGCATTAACATGATGGATCCTGTAACGGGAAAGTTTACTCGCTACACTGCAACAACAAAAAATTCGATTAATAATAATGCGGTTTCCGCCATGCTAATAGATAAGGATAATTTTATCTGGGCCACAACCTTCCGGAATGGACTAAATATCTACGACATCAACAATAAGAAATTCAAAAACATTAATAATGACTCACTGCGTGCTGCAACAGGAATTTCATTGGCCTTTGTCAAGGATCTATTTGAATTGAATGGTAAAATCTGGTTTAACACCCGATCGCAGGTAGTCGTGTTTGATAAAAAATTAAATCAGTTTGTTCTGATTGCACCTGAGGGCCGAGTTACTCCGGTTGCAGGCTCATCCTTTGTGGAAATGCGACCTTATTCGGAAACTGAGATGTTGCTTTTTAATAAAGATGGAGTTAAAAGCATTAACTATTCTGACCCTAAACACATAGATCAAAAGGTGCTTTTCACAAGAGCACCAGGCGAAGCGCTTTTCAAATCCTTTGTGATAGACCGCTATAACGTAATCTGGTACATAACGAAAGATCATCTCGTGAAATGGAATCCGGAAACGGGCGAAAAAAGAATTTATAATGACTCCGATGGAATAAGCTCCAGCGACCTCCATTCACTTTTTCAGGATGCGCAAGGAAGAATTTTTATAACCACGTTAAACGGACTCGTCTGGTTTTCGCCCACAGAAATTCGTGATGATTCAGTGCAGCGAAAAATCATCTTCACCGATTTCAAAATTTATAATCATTCAGTAAAAATTGGCGAAGTGGATACTGTAACTAACTACACGTTGCCTGGTCATATCTCACAATTGAAAAATCTTACACTTGCTCATGATCACTCTTTTTTTTCGATTGAATATAATGCCCTTGAATTTGTAGCTCCTGAAAAAATCAACTATGCCTATAAACTCGATGGCTTCGACAATGACTGGGTGGAGGTAGGCAATCAAAATTTTGCCAGCTATACTAACCTCGATCCGGGTGTGTATACTTTTCATGTTAAAGCAGCTAATCCAGATGGTCTGTGGGGAAACTCAGTTGCCACTATTTTAATAACTATTAGTCCTCCTTTTTGGCAAACCTGGTGGTTTATAGGGTTGGTAGGTCTTGCATTTGGGGCTGGTTTCTATGCAGTCCATCAATATCGATTAAGTCAATCTCTAAAGCTAGAACGGTTGCGCACAAAAATAGCCAGCGACTTGCACGATGAGGTGGGCTCCAGTCTTACCAAAATTTCTATTTTTTCCGATTTGGTACAGACCGATGTTGACGAGAAAGAAAAAAGAAATTATCTGGTATCCATCGGCAATCTAAGCCGTGAAATAGTGGGCACCATGAGTGACATTGTTTGGTCGATTGACAATAAAAACGATACCGTGGGGGCGTTGCTGATTCGTATGAAAGACTTTGCTACCGAAGTATTGCAAGCAAAAAATATTGAACTCAAATTCACCGTGTCGCATCTGGATGAAACCAAAACTCTGGAGCCAGCACTAAAACAAAATATCTATCTTATTTTCAAAGAGTCGATTAATAACATTGTAAAACACGCACACGCCACACAGGTGATTGTTAGTATTTCAAATCAACATGAATTTATACTGCAGGTTGAAGATAATGGCATTGGTTTTCCTGAAACGACTACAACTCACGGTAACGGATTACGCAATATGCAAAGACGGGCTAAGGCGATTGACGGTGACTTTACAATCCATGCCGTAAAGGGGACAACTCTTACACTCCAAAGAACACCCATTTAGTACCCCCATGTTCATGGGATTGAAATTCAATTACTTTCTTGGTAGTTTCGAAATGTAAGAAGGGAAGAATGATTCATATAGGAATAGTTGAGGATGATGATCAGATCCGGATTGGAATTCAGAATTTTCTGAATCGTCAAGCGAATTTTACCTGCGAATGGGGTTTCAACTCGGTGGAAGATTTATTGTCGAGATTAGGCAGTCAAACACCACCCAATGTATTGATCATGGACCTTGGTCTCCCCGGCATGTCCGGAATAGATGGGATGAAAATCATTAAAGAAAAATATCCGGAAATCGATTTGATTGTTTTCTCTGTATATAACGACTCCAAAAAAATCTTTGATTCTCTTTGTGCCGGTGCAACAGGTTATTTACTGAAGAACACACCGTTAGAAGAAATAAAATCAAGTATAGATCAGTTGGTAAAAGGAGGTTCACCCATGTCGCCTCAAATAGCACGAAAAGTGATTGAATTTTTCGGAAACAGGAATAAGCAAGAAACTTCTTCCCCCTTATCGCAAAAAGAAAAAGAAATTGTCGTGGGCCTGGTAGATGGGTTGAGTTACAAATTAATAGCCGATCGGTTGTCTATTTCTATCGAAACGGTTCGATTTCATATTAAAAACATCTACCGCAAATTACATGTTCATGGCAAAGCTGAGGTTATTTCGAAATCGCTGCGAGGTGAGATATAAACCCCATTAACATGGGGGAATAAAGTTGTTTACTAATTAGTACCTTTGATGTATATAGTTATCTAAAATTCAACAATTATGAAAACCAAACACCTGATTCCCGTTTTTCTATTGCTTGCACTCGGCACATTTTCTTCCTGCGATCTTTTCGATAAGGTTGATGATGTTTCTTTTGATGTTACCCTTCCTTTGGATTTTGCAGTAAACGAAGCCGCAGTTAATCCAAGCGGTAAAACGTATACTGATTCTAAATTATTGGATGCCGCTTCAGACCCTGAAGTAGCAAAATACGCCAGTAAAATTCAGGAATTTAAAGTGAATAAAGTCACCTATACTATTTCCGGAGCAAGCGATCCAACCATCACTTTTACTAACGGCACGCTTAAAGTTTCTTCAGGAAAAACTATAGCCAGTATCAGCTCCGCGAGTTTATCGAATACAGCTGAAACTGAACTAACTGCAGACACTGCCGGATTTAATGAATTAGCCTCTTTGTTGTTAGCCGATAAGCAAGAACTTGTTACACTTCAAGGTACTCTTTCTAAAACACCTGTATCGTTTACCGTAAAATTTAAATTTTATGTAACGCTTACAGCAGATGCGCTGTAAAAAATAAAACATTCTTATTGAAGTGCTCTTGCTAAAACAAGAGCACTTTTGTTTTATAGATGTTTTTTCTTCAGATCAGCTAATATTATCTCCGCATGCACGCGGGAGTTTTCAATAAACCATTTGTTTGTCTGTAAACCGCCAATTACTACGCCCGCCAGGTAAAGGTTTTCAACATTGCTCTCCATCGTAGTTTCATTATACACTGGTGTGTGATACTCATCCTGCTGAAATTGAATACCCATGGATTTCATCAACTCAAAAGGCGGTTGATACCCAGTCATCGCCAACACAAAATCGTTTTCAACACGCACGATTCCATCAAGTGATTTGATTTCAATAGTTGATTGGGTTATTCTATGTACGGTTGAGTTAAAATAAGCCTTGATAGATCCCTCTTTAATCCGATTCTCAATATCGGGCCGCACCCAATACTTTACGCTCTCGCGGATTTTATCTTCTCTTATTACCATCGTTACTTCCGCACCTTTACGCCAGGTCTCTAGCGCTACATCCACGGCTGAGTTTGCAGCGCCAACCACCACTATCTTTTGTCCAAAGTAAGGATGAGGTTCATCGTAATAATGCTTCACTTTTGGCAAATCCTCGCCTTCAACATTCAATAAATAAGGCCGGTCATAAAAACCAAGCGCCAGCACCAAAGCCTTTGTTGTATACGATCCTTTTGAAGTAATAAGGTGAAAGTGTTTGGTAACATCTTTTGTTACTTTCGTTACCTCTTCATAGAGTTTCACATTGAGTTTCCAACTGGTACAGACTCTGCGATAATACTCGAGCGCTTCAGGCCGTGTAGGTTTTGGATTGTTAGAGATAAATGGCACACCTCCAATCTCAAGTCTTTCCGAGGTAGAAAAGAATGTCATGTTATGCGGATAATTGTAAATCGAGTTCACGAGGCAACCCTTTTCCAGAATGAGATAGTCCAACCCTGCCTTCTGCGCTTCAATTCCACACGCTAACCCGATCGGCCCGGCACCGATAATAATGAGATCTTTCCCTTCCATTAACTTTCCATTGATTTATTAAACAATAATGAGAAAATTTAAGCTTTAAATACAATACCTATGACTCGGCTTCTTATGATCCTTTTGCTGATTTCCCTTCAAACCTTTGCTCAAAAGCAGATTACGATTGAGGACTTCACCTCTAAAAACACGTTCGCCCAGAAATCTGTTTCCGGCATTAACTGGATGAAAGACGGAAAGTTCTACACCTCTTTAAGTGAGAATCAAATCAAGAAATATGAAATTACCACGGGTTTAACGGGAGAAACAATTCTTGATGCTAACACACTTACTCCCAAGATTACTATTTCGGGTTACAGTTTTAGTAATGATGAAACAAAATTGCTCATTACTACGAATCGTGAAGGAATCTACCGCAGATCATTTAAGGCAGATTATTATATCTATGACTTGGCATCCAAGTCGCTAACCTCGCTCTCAAAAAATGGCAAGCAACAATATGCCACATTTTCGCCCGATGCAAGCAAAGTAGCCTTTGCGCGTGACAATAATCTCTTCTTTGTTAACCTTTCGGATATGAGTGAGAGCCAGGTTACGAATGATGGTAAATTCAATCACATCATCAACGGAAGTACCGACTGGGTATACGAAGAAGAGTTTGGTTTTGCAGCTGCCTTTTATTGGTCGCCCAATGGCGCCAAACTTGCTTATTATCGCTTTGACGAATCGCAGGTGAAAGAATATAATCTTCAAAAGTGGAATCGCGGCCAACTGTATCCACAAGATTATAAATTTAAATATCCCAAAGCCGGAGAAGCCAATGCCGTGGTTGAAATTTATGTGTATGATCTCACTAGCAAACAAATCGCCAAAGCGGAATTAGGAAATAATCCAGACATCTACGTGCCAAGAGTACAATGGACTGCTGATGCCAATGTGCTGGCAATTCGAAAAATGAATCGGCTGCAAAATGAAGCCGAACTTTTTCACATGAACGCCACCACAGGTGCCACCCAACTTGTTCTGAAAGAATCCAGCGACACGTATGTGGATATGGAATATACGGATGAGCTCATATACACATCCGATAAAAAATTCTTTCTGGCAACCAACGAACACAGCGGTTACAAACATTTGTATTTGCATTCTATCGATGGCAAGCTCATTCGGCCCATAACATCCGGAGAATGGGAAGTAAGTCAAGTCGTAGGTTTCGATGAAAAGGGTAAAACCATTTATTACCTTTCAACCGAAGGCAATTATCTTAATCGTACTTTTTATTCTGTTTCCCTCGATGGAAAAAAGAAAACTAAACTTTCTAAAGATGAAGGCACGCACACCATCAACATGAGTGCAGACTATCAGTTTTATCTTGACTACAGCAACTCATCCACACAGCCTCTTTCAGTAAGTCTGTACCGCACAAAAGGAAATACATTAATTAAGGTACTAGAAAAGAATGAAGCCCTGAACGCAACACTTACTGACTATGGCATCACTCCGAAAGAATTTTTTAAATACAAAAGTGCTGATGGAACTACTGACCTGGATGGCTACCTGATCAAACCCGCCAACTTTGATAGTTCAAAAAATTATCCTGTTCTGGTATATCAATACAGCGGTCCGCGCGCTTCCAGTGTATCCAACTCATTTGGTGGCGGATATTTCTATTGGTATCATATGCTGGCACAACAAGGAATTTTAGTAGCTGTAATTGACACGCGCGGCACGGGATCGCGAGGAGAAAAATTTGCCAAGATGACCTACAAACAATTAGGTAAATATGAACTAGATGACCTGCTGGCTGGAGCAAAACACCTCGGTGCACTGAACTATATTGACGAAACCCGAATGGGAATTTTTGGTTGGAGTTATGGCGGCTATATGGCATCGTTGGCTATGACGAAAGGTGCCGGAGTTTATAAACTTGGTATTGCCGGAGCCCCGGTTACTAACTGGCGGTTTTATGATACTGTTTACACCGAGCGTTTTTTACAAACTCCGCAGCTAAACCCTGGCGGCTATGATGACAACTCACCTACCACCTATGCTGCTAATTTGAAAGGCCATTTTCTTTTGATCCATGGCACTGGTGATGACAATGTGCATTTTCAAAATTCAGTATCTTTAGAAGATGGATTGATCCGGGCAGGAAAACAATTCCGTTCCTTCTATTACCCTGATCTTCCACACGGGTGGGGCGGTCAACCTCGGCAGCATCTCATGGTGTTGATGACTGAATTCATACAACAAAATCTTTAAAGGATTATGGCAAACGAAAGTGGTGAGGTTCGCTCAAAAAGGTTTACTCGCCTTTCGTTTGCCTCCGCTTTTCTGTTGGCGCTACTTTGGCCATTAGGCAGTTTCTTCATTTGGATCTTTTTAGGCAGCACGGCATATTTTATTTTTCTTGCAGCATATTATTCCCCACGACCTGAGCGGGAACAACGCGAGTCCTATTCAAGACCAAACCGGAACTCAACCTCCTCTGCGCCAATTTCAGAAGCCAGTAAGAAAAAACTCTTTAAGGTAATCGGCATCGTTGGGGCTATATTTTTCTTCTTCCTATTTATTCTGATGATCATTGGGTTTATTGTAGGTGATGATACATCCGAGGGGTCAGAAACTGACAGCACAGACAATGCAGATCGCATAGCATTGGCATCAAATCCATCCGATCTGGATGCCTTAACAAATATTGGTAACCGGTTTTATTATGATCAGCAATATGATTCCGCCCAAATTTACTACCAGCGTGTGCTTAATATTGATCCTAAAAATGTTGTGTGTTTAAATAACATGGCGCTTGTGTTTTACCAGCAGAAAGATTATGCACAGACGATTGCATGGGCCAAAAAATGTATCTCCATTAATCCAGATTACACCGATGCTCTGCTCGTGCTGGGGGATGGATACTTTGCACAGAAGAATAACGCTGAGGCCCTTCGTATCTACCAACAAGCGTATGCAAAGGGAGTGCGCACTCCAGAGTTGCTGAACATCATGGCCTATCTGTATGATGTGCAAAACAATCAAAGTGAAGCAATTCGATTATATAAAGAGACATTGGCACTAGATAGCAGTTATGTGGAGATTTATGAACGATTGGCTGAGTTAGAGCCCACCCGCAAGGATTGGTATAGAAAGAAAGCGGAGCAATGGAAGGCCCGATAGAATAATAATTTCATGCCGCCTCCTGGAAAAAGTAAGTATCTCATCGCATTGATTCCGCCTTCGCCACTCGTTGAAGAAATTCAATCACTAAAACACTATTTCAAGGATACCTATCAAAGTAAGGCTAGCCTCAATTCACCTCCACACATCACCTTGCACATGCCGTTTGAATGGAAGGATACAAAGGAAGAACTACTCATAACAGCGTTGCGGAAATTTGTCTCCGGAAAGATTCAATTTGAACTTCAGCTACAGGATTTTTCCTGCTTCGCACCTCGGGTTATTTATTTGAATGTTATAGAATCTGAACCATTACGCATCCTGCAATCCGCCTTGCACGCTTTTTGTAAAACAGAACTCAATCTCTTCCATGCACGCTACCGCGATTTGCCATTTCATCCACACATCACGCTGGCCTTTCGGGATTTAAAAAAGGAACTGTTTGAAAAAGCCTGGGCCGAATTCAAAGAAAAGAAGTTCTCTGGAAAATTTATCATAGACAAAATCACGCTTCTCAAACACGATGGCAAGGTATGGAATCCTTATGCAGACTTTGATTTTTAATTCAGAACTATCTTAACGAATTTAGTATAAAATAAACCCGATGGAAAGGCTGATAAAATTTACTCTTTCATTAATCCTGATTTCTTTTGCCCCCTCCGTGGTTGCTCAAACAGGTTCTGAAATTTTGCTGTTTGATCTCAAAATCAAAAAAAACAAAATCACACTTTCCAACCCAAAGAACATCACCAATCATCCGGGCTACGATAATCAACCAGGTTTTAATCGGGACGAACCGGTTATCTATTATGCTTCTTTCAATAATGAAGGTCGCTCGGATATCAAAGCATACAACTACGAAACCGCAGAAACAACATCGATAACAACAACTAACGAGCGGGAATATTCGCCCACGCAAACACCTGATAAAAATTATCTTTCCTGCATCATCCAGCGTGATAATGGCGCGCAGGATTTAGGTAAGTATCCGATAGAAGGGGGTGACCCGTATGTGATCATCGACAACCTTACTGTGGGCTACCATGTGTGGGCCGACAATAGTCACCTGGCTATGTTCATTTTGGGTGACGCCAATACCCTACATTATATGCGCTTGCCAACAAAAGAAGATACGATACTCGCTCAAAACATCGGGCGGTCGTTACATCTGATTCCGGGTGAGCGAGCTATTAGTTTTGTGCATAAACTGTCGGCTACTGATTGGAAGATCAAAAAACTGGATACGGAAAACATGAAAATAATAGCAATGGCCTCCACGCTGCCCGGCCGCGAAGACATTGCATGGACTCCCGATGGAAGAATTATCTCCAGTGATGGATCAAAAATTTATATTCTCAATCCGCACAAAGAAAATACATGGAAAGAAATTCCATTGCTGGCCGGAGGCGAACTATTAAAAGGAGTGACCCGCCTTGCTGTTAGCGCGAAGGGTGATAAGTTGGCGGTGGTGATTTCTGAGTAAGTTCAGTCTTTCTTTTAAAAGCATACAACTACTTCTCACAAAACCCACCCTTCGCAATCCAGAGTTTTTTGATTTCAATTTCCAATAATCCTTCGCGTACAGCCGGATCGGTTTCAATTACTTCTTTCTGAAGATCGCCCTTCACAACAAGAATGCCGCCTTCTGAATCGCCAAAGGTTGCTTCGGTAACCACGTTGCCGGTTTTGATTATTTGCTTCAGGTAGTCGTCATGCCTTTTAAAAAGCTCGGGTGCATCCTGAATATTAAACTTGGCAATGTTGGGCACATACCGAATGAATTGATACGTAACCATTTCGTAAGGTTCGCCTACAGCACAGGCCGATCCGGTTCTTGGAAAATACGGCAACACCTCCACCCGCCAGCGGTTTGCAGCAACACCCGGATCTGTTTTTAACAATTCATTCACTTCGTCAACTGATTTTGATTTGAAGATGAAAATGCCGCCCCCGCCATCAAAGGGGCCGGCTGAAATGAGCTTGCCCTCTTTGGACAATCGCTCGATGTTAGCCATATGGCCGTCCATAATTTTTTTTACTTCTGCTTCGGGCAATTCCGCCTTATCCGTACGCTTATTAAGAAAGACAAAAATCAATTCCGGGGGTTGTGCCGGGCTGAGGAAAGGAATAAGAAAGAGGAAGAGTATGAGTCGTGTCATAGTGAAAGTTACAAAAATATTAACCGCAGAGGCGCGGAGGCGCAAAGGTTATTTTACCACAGAATTCACAGAAAATACACAGAGACTTTGCGACCCTTACGTCTTAGTGGTAAGATAAAAATAGAGGAACAAAAAGAACTTTGCGCCTCAGCGCCTTTGCGGTGAAATTAAGGGGCGCAAAGGGTTAGGATGCTTTCCGCTTGCCCACCAGCAACACACCGATCAATATCATTATTGTACCCACAATCTGAAAGAGAAAAATCTCTTCGTTCAAAAAAAAATAAGCCATCAGTATAGTTGACACCGGACCAATACTACCCACAATAGCCGCATTGTCGGAACCGATTCGTTTAATCCCTTGCACTACCAGGTAGGATGGAATCACGGTAGAAAGGATAGCCATTAAAATGCTATAGTAATACACGGTAGGCGTAAAATTCCACAGTGAAACCTCGGAACTAATAAAAAAATGAATCAGCACTCCTACACATGCAAAACTCATGGCGTAGCTGTTGAATTTCGAAGCTCCCACCATTGGAATCAAACGGCCACTGCCAACGATGTAACTGGCATAGGTAAAGGCACAGATAAAGATTAGCATACAGCCTAAAACAAAATTTTTATTTTGTTCAACCTGAAAATCTATCTCACCAAAAAAAGCAATTAAAAGGCCTGCATAGGTGATCGCCAGGGCTACCCATTGAATAGGCTTTATTTTTTCTTTGAAAATGAGAGCCGACATAAGCACAACCAGCGTAGGATAGGTAAACAAAATCAATCGCTCTATTCCGGCAGTTACATATTGCAGTCCCAGAAAGTCCAATAAGCTGCTGACGTAATACCCGAGGCAACCAATGATCGCAATGTAAATCCATTGACGAGGTGTAAACCGCACATTGCTTTGTTTGCTGGAAGACACAAACGCAGTAACCAGAAAAAAGGGCAGCGAAAAAATCATGCGCAAGGCCAGCAATGAAACAGCATCTACTTCTGTATCGCGATAAGCAAGTTTTACAAAAATGGCTTTGGTTGAAAAACAGATTGCACCGATAAGTGCAATAACAATCCCGCTTGCAAAATAGTCAGCTGACTTTTGCTTTGTCATGGTCACTTTGAAACCAACACCTTTGCAAGCTTCATCAAGTCGACTTCGGTGTTGTAAAGATGAGGCGACACGCGAATGGCATCGCCACGAAAAGAAACTGAAATTTTATTCTTCTTTACAAGATCTTTTATTCGATCGATCGACTTGCTTTCGGGCAAACGGATACCGAATAAATGCTGGCCCCGATAATTTTCATCTTCAATCCAATAGCCGGCCTCACGCAATAATTGAATAGGCTTCTTCGTAATGGCTGCGCAATATTGCTGAATGGCCTTGGGTTTCCATTGATTGATTTGTTTAAGGGCCTCCAGCAACATAGGTACAAGAATGAAGTTACTGTGCTCGCCTACTTCATAGCGAAGTGCTCCGGGTTGATATTCACTTTTATAATTAACAAGACCTGCAAAGTTTTCGCTGTGCAGACGATTGATCCAGTTTTCTTCCACGGGTGTCCCCTGATCCAAATATTCTCCATAATAAGCGAGACCTAATGAATATGGCCCCATCAGCCATTTGTATCCACCACATACTAACGCATCAGGCTGAATCTCTTTTACATCAAAGGGCAAGGCGCCTATGGATTGTGTGCCATCAATCACCAATAAAGCTCCAACATCCCTGGTCCGTTTTCTTAATTCCTTCAAGTTGAAAAGTGTGCCATCTGCCCAATGAACATTTCCAAGCGCTACCAATTTTGTGTTTTTATCGATCGCCTCAAGTATTCGCTGATTCCAAAGTGCGCCCCGATTGATGCGCGTATCAGGAGCTGAGATTACCCCAAGTTGCGCTCCTGTATCCTGATGAACTCGGTGCCAGGGATAATAGTTGCTTGGAAATTGCTCTGCGGCAACGATAATATTATTGGTTGCAACCACCTTGATATTACGAACTACATTGGCCATGCCATAAGAAACCGATGGAACTAATACAACACGATTTGCCTCGCCATTAATCAGCTTCGAATATTCTTTTCTTACTTTTTCTGTATCCGTAAAAAAACTCTCCGGTGAAACAGCGGCCGGGTTTCGCTTTTTCAAAATACTCGCCACTCCCTTTTTCTCAACTGCCTTTAGCAGCGGGCTCATGTATGCACAGTTTAGATAAACATTGCCTGCAGGTAATGAAAATTTTGATCGTTGATTGGAAATCATCTTAGTAGTTTTTATGGGATAGTCCGAGGGAGTCGCGCAGATATTGGAACTCGTTCTTATTCTGTGTCCAATAGTCTGTATAAAGTTGTTTGTCTAAAGTAGCCGAAGTAGTAAATGTATTATCACCTTGCACGCTCTTTTCTACCCAGCCGTTAATGCGATGCGGAAATGCTTTTTCAAATTGAATGGCCAGACTCCGCTGATGCTCCGGATACGAAATCGAATATATTATTAGATCCTCAATTTCTTCTTTTGAACAAATTGCCTTTTCAAGATCCAGTCCTGTATGACTCAATCGACTAAAAAATAAACCTTGAATAATTTCTATTTCGCCCATGGGCAAAGTTTCAGGATCAAGACGAATGCGGTTCCAGAGTTCATCTTCTAACCAAACAGCCTTCAGGTAAAGCGCTTGATCGCCTTCCTTTTCAAAATAAGAATGACCCACAATGGAATAGCCATTATTTTTTAGATTGGCTTGCGTGTAAGTCTGACCACACCATTCCTGCACACTCGAGGTGAGCTTTAGTGTGTTTGAAATCTGACTTTGATCAATCGGTGTAAATGCCGACAGCATCATTGAATAGGGATAGATGCCGGTTACAAAATTTTTAGTGAAATTTAATTTCAGCACACTCACATTATCTTTTCTATCCGTTTCCGGATTATCCAGCTTTACTTGCTTGTTAATAGA
>LNFM01014493.1_pt1 | contig 24394 bp, 29 predicted proteins | sample 596031 | NCBI WGS metagenome assembly LNFM01 (sample SAMN04254537, study PRJNA301005) | activated carbon metagenome | isolation source: dual media filters at the Ann Arbor, Michigan drinking water treatment plant | place: USA: Ann Arbor | reverse complement strand
CGGCGCGCGCGGCGTGGCAGCGGTGCCATCACCCTGCGCGACGTGGCCAAGCTCGCCGGCGTGGCGCCCATCACCGCCTCGCGCGTGCTCAACACGCCCGAGCAGGTGTCGGTGGACGTGAGGAAAAAGGTGCTGGACGCCGTGCAGCGCACCGGCTACGTGCCCAACCGCATGGCCGGCGGCCTGGCCTCGTCGCGCAGCCGCCTGATTGCAGCGGTGGTGCCGAGCACGGTGATGTCGGTCTTCATGCCGACGATCGAGGCGCTCAACGACACGCTGTTCGACGCGGGTTACCAGTTGATGCTGGGCCAGTCGAGCTACTCGGCCAGCCGCGAAGAGTCGTTGCTCGAAGCCATCATCGGCCGGCGGCCCGACGGCATCTTCCTCACCGGCATCCTGCGACCGGGCCTGGGCCGCACGCGCCTGATGGCATCAAACATTCCGGTGGTGGAAACCTGGGACCTCACGCCCACACCAATCGACATGCTGGTGGGTTTTTCACACGCCGACATCGGCCGCGAGGTGGCGCGTTTTCTCTTGAGCAAGGGCCGGCGCAAGCTGGCGCTGATCCGCGCCGAAGACGAACGCGCCGACCGCCGTGCCAGCGCGTTCACCGACGCGGTGGTGCGCGCTGGTTTCGGACCGGTGGCGGTGGTGAATGTGGGTGCGTCGCGTTCCCTTCAGAGCGGGCGCGAAGCGCTGGGTCAGCTGCTGGCGCAGGCGCCCGATGTGGACGCGGTGTTCTGCAGTTCGGACCTGTTGGCCCTGGGTGTGTTGACCGAGGCGCGGGTGCGTGGCATCTCCATTCCCTACCAGGTGGCGATCATGGGATTTGGCGATGTGCCGTTTGCCGCCGACATGGCGCCCGCACTCAGCACGGTGCACATCAACGGTGTGGAGATCGGACGCCTGGCGGCGCAAAGCCTGATCGATCGGGCCGAGGGGCGCGAGGTGGCGCATCGGGTGGTGGATGTGGGGTTCTCCATCGTCGAACGCGAGACTTCCTGAGTTTTTTCTCCGGCTGGTTTGGATGTTTTCTTCGGCTACACCGGTCATCGGCGGCCATGGGGCACGGCTCCGCGAATGTCCTCCGAGGCCTTTGGCCCCTCCTCCTTTATTTCGCTGCGCCGTGCCCCATGGCCGCCGAGCTCGTGAGCGCATGGCGCTCTGCGCAGCGAAATAAAGGGGGAGGCGGCTCCAGCCGCCGGAGGACATTCGCGGAGCAGAGCGCCATGCGCTCACGAGCCCGCAAAGGTGCAGGCACACAAGCACCCGACAAACGACCGTTGACGAGCACCAATGGTACCGGTACCATGCGGTCCGAGAAACATTGGTACCGGTACCAACTCGCGGCGAAAACGCCACCCGATCCCACCCAGAAGGAGACATGCAATGAAGAAACAATTGTGCGCACTCGGCGCATCCATGACTGTTGCCACCGCCATGGCCTGGCCCGACAAGACCGTCACCATCGTCGTGCCGTTCCCACCCGGCGGCTCCACCGACCTGATTGCCCGCACGCTGCAAGCCAAACTGCAGGAAAAGCTGGGCGGTACCTTCGTGGTGGAAAACAAGGCCGGCGCCACCGGCACCATCGGCGCTGCACAAGTCACCCGCGCCGCACCCGATGGCCACACCCTCTTCGTGTCGTCGCTCGGCCCGTTCGTGATCGCGCCCCACCTCACCAAGGTGACCTACGACGCCACCAAGGACTTCGACCTCATCACTGTGGCCGTAGACCATGGCCGACGTGCTGGCCTACCAGAAGGCCAACCCCGGCAAGATGACCTTTGCGTCTTCGGGCAACGGCAGCAGCGACCACCTCACCGCCGAGCTGTACTGGCAACAGACCGGTACCAGCGGCGTGCACGTGCCCTACAAGGGCGGCGGCCCGGTGATGACCGATCTGCTCGGCAACCAGGTGGAGTCCTCGTTCATGAACATCAACACCGCCATGCCGCAAATCACCGCCGGCAAGCTGCGTGCGCTCTCGATCACCAGCGCCAGGCGCTCGCCCTTGCTGCCCAACGTGCCCACGCTCGACGAACTGGGTATCAAGGACGCCAGCGTGAACTCATGGCAGGCCGTGGCCGCGCCCAAGGGCATTCCCGCCGATGTGAAGGCGAAGCTGCACACCGCCATCGTGGAGACGCTCAACGACCCGACCGTGAAGCCCAAGCTGCTCGACCTCGGTTTCGAGATCGTGGCCAACACGCCCGAGCAGTTCACCGCCTTCCAGGCCACCGAGTTCGCGCGCTGGAAAAAGCTGATCGAAGCCCGCAACATCAAAGCCGACTGAGCCCATGCCGAATTCCGCCCACGAGTCTTCCACTCCGCGCGTCACCGCCCTGCGCGTCATCCCCGTCGCGGGGCGCGACGGCATGCTGCTCAACCTGAGTGGTGCGCACGCCCCGTTCTTCACGCGCAACCTGCTCATCCTCACCGACAGCGCCGGCCACACCGGCGTGGGCGAGGTGCCGGGCGGCGAGAAGATCCGCCAGACGCTGGAAGACGCGGCTGCGCTGGTGGTGGGCCAATCCATCGGCGACCACCAGCGCCTGCTGCGCGAGTTGCACACCCGCTTTGCCGACCACGACTCGGGCGGGCGCGGGCTGCAGACCTTCGACCTGCGCACCACCATTCACGCGGTGACCGCGGTGGAGTCGGCCCTGCTCGATCTGCTCGGCCAACACCTCGGTGTGCCGGTGGCCGCCTTGCTCGGCGAAGGCCAGCAGCGCGACGCGGTGGAAATGCTGGGCTATCTGTTTTACGTGGGTGACAAGTCAAAGACCAACCTGCCTTACGCGAGCGAACCCGACGCCGACAACGCCTGGAGCCGCCTGCGCCACGAAGAAGCCATGACGCCCGAGGCCGTGGTGCGCCTGGCCGAGGCGGCGTATGAACGCTACGGCTTCAACGACTTCAAGCTCAAGGGCGGTGTGCTGCGCGGCGACGAAGAGGTGGATGCCGTGACCGCACTGCACGAACGGTTTCCCGACGCGCGCGTGACGCTCGACCCCAACGGCGGCTGGCTGCTCAAGGACGCGATCCGCCTGGGCCAGCGCATGCGCGGTGTGGTGGCGTACGCCGAAGACCCGTGTGGCGCCGAGGACGGTTTCTCGGGCCGCGAGGTGATGGCCGAGTTCCGCCGCGCCACCGGCCTGCCCACGGCCACCAACATGGTCGCCACCGACTGGCGCCAGCTCACGCACGCGCTCTCGCTGCAGTCGGTTGACATCCCGCTGGCCGACCCGCACTTCTGGACCATGGCCGGCAGCGTGCGCGTGGCGCAAACCTGCCGCGACTGGGGCCTGACCTGGGGTTCGCATTCCAACAACCACTTCGACGTGTCGCTCGCCATGTTCACGCACGTGGCCGCCGCCGCACCGGGCAAGGTCACGGCCATCGACACGCACTGGATATGGCAGGACGGCCAGCGCCTCACGAAAGATCCGCTCACAATCCGGGGCGGCCACGTGCAGGTGCCCAAGACACCTGGCCTGGGCGTGGAGCTCGACATGGTCGAGGTGGAAAAAGCCCACCAGCTCTATCTGCAGCACGGCCTGGGCGCGCGCGACGACGCCATGGCCATGCAGTTCCTCGTCCCGAACTGGACCTTCAACCCCAAGCGCCCCGCGCTCGACCGATGACACCCAACCTTGCCAAGGAGCCTTCATGAGACCCAACCGCCTGCGCGAGATCTGGGCCGCCGGTGGCGCTGTCGTCAACGGCTGGCTGGCCATTCCGAACAGCTTCTCGGCCGAGACCATGGCCCACCAGGGCTGGGACTCGCTGACCATCGACCTGCAACACGGCGTGGTCGACTACCAGGCCATGGTGACCATGCTGCAGGCCATCAGCACCACCGACACCGTGCCCGTGGTGCGCGTGCCCTGGCTGGAGCCCGGCATTCTCATGAAGACGCTGGACGCCGGTGCCTACGGCGTGATCTGCCCCATGGTCAACACGCGCGAAGACGCGCAAAAACTGGTGGCGTACACCCACTACGCGCCGCGCGGCACGCGCAGCTTCGGCCCGGTGCGCGCCCTGCTTTACGGCGGCGCCGACTACCCCCAGCACGCCAACGACACCATCGTCACCTTCGCCATGATCGAAACCGCGCAGGCGCTGGACAACCTCGACGACATCCTGTCGGTGCCGGGCCTGGACGCGATCTACGTCGGCCCGTCCGACCTGTCGCTCGCGCTCGGCTGCAAGCCCACCTTCGACGACCTCGACCCCAAAGCCGCTGAAGCCGTGGAACACATCCTGGCGCGCGCCAAGGCGCACGGCCTGGTGGCCGGCATCCACAACGGTTCACCCGAGGCGGCGCTCAAACGCATCGCCATGGGCTTCCAGTTCGTCACCGTGAGCTCGGACGCTCGCCTCATGGCCGCCGGTGCGCAGCAGGTGGTGGCCACCATGCGCGCACGCCACGCACCCAAAGACGCTGGCGGCTACTGAGCCGCACAGTCCTCCTCCATTCAAGACAAGGAAAACAAATGAAGATCGGATTCATTGGCCTGGGCATCATGGGCACGCCCATGGCCCTGCACCTGGCCAACGCCGGCCACCAGCTGTTCGTGCACACGCGCAGCCAGGTGCCGGAAGCCATTCAAGCCGCGGGCGCCGTGCGCTGCGACAACGCGGCCGGTGTGGCGCGCGAGGCCGAGGTGGTGTTCACCATGGTGCCCGACACACCCGATGTGGAAGCCGTGCTGTTTGGCGAGAACGGCGTGGCTTCTGGATTGAGCAAAGGCAAGGTCGTGGTCGACATGAGCTCGATCAGCCCCATGGCCACCAAGACCTTCGCGAAGAAGATCAACGAACTCGGTGCCGACTACATCGACGCGCCGGTCTCCGGTGGCGAAGTGGGTGCCAAGGCCGGCTCGCTCACCATCATGTGTGGTGGGGACGAAGCCGTGACATCACGCTGGTGGGCGGCAACGGCGACGGTCAGACCACCAAGGTGGCCAACCAGATCATCGTGGCGCTCAACATCGCGGCGGTGAGCGAGGCGCTGGTGTTCGCCAGCAAGGCCGGCGCCGACCCGGCCAAGGTGCGCCAGGCGCTCATGGGTGGTTTTGCCGCCAGCCGCATTCTGGAAGTGCACGGCGAACGCATGATCAAACGCACCTTCAACCCGGGTTTCCGCATCAAGTTGCACCAGAAGGACCTGAACCTGGCGCTGCAGGGCGCGAAGGAAATCGGCGTGTCACTGCCGCAAACCGCGAACGCCGCGCAGCTCATGCAGGCCTGCGCCGCGAACGGCATGGGTGATCTGGACCACTCGGCCCTGGTGAAGGCGCTCGAATTGATGGCCGGGCACCCGGTGTCTCCCGACTGAGCGGCCGAATGAACAACGGCCCGTCAAGGGCCGCTGGTTCAGGACTTGGCGTCGGCTGGTGGTGTGGCCACCACCTGGCCGTCTTTCACCGGCAAGGTGTCACCGGGTTTGAAGCTGGTGCGCACCGTGCCGTCCTTGCCGTCGAGGCGGTAGGTCACGTTGTAGCCCACGAGCTTTTGCGACTTGTCCTGCACGGTCTTGCAGCGCTGCTCGTTCGTGGTCACCACGTCTTTCTGCTGCATGTTTTTCTGGTGGCCACGGTCTTGCCGGTGCCGTTGCCCACCGCGCTGCCCAGCAGACCACCGGCCAGACCACCCACCACCGTGCCGGCGATGCGGTTCTGGTCTTTCACCGGAGCCGTGCGCTGCACCGCCACGGTTTCACACACCTGGCGCGGCGTCGTCACGGTTTGCATGATCTCCTTCACGGCCACCACGTCCGCCACCTTGGGCTGCGTGAGAGCCTTGTAGCCGGTCACGCCACTGGCGCCCAGCACCACCATGGCCAGACCGCCCACCGCGATGCCCTTGATCATTGACTTGTCCATGTGTTTCTCCATTTGGGTTGACGCAATCTAACCGCGTTCGTCCCCGGGCCTGTGACAAAAGGTGTTTTTTCTGGATCACCCTATTTGCACGCCGGAGCGCTGTGGCTTCCAGAGCTGGGCTGCCTCCGGCGGCGCTTGCGGCAGCAGGCGGTCGCATTCGTGCTTTACCACGGCATAACATTCACAAGCGCGTTCTTCCAGACCGCGGCGGTCCAGCACCTCGATGCGACCCCGTGCGTACCGAATGAGGCCATCGCGCTGCAGCGCCAGCGCCACCAGCGTCACACTTTCGCGCCGCACGCCCAGCTTGCCCGCCAGCAGCTCTTGCGTCATGAACAGGCTGTTGCCCTGAACGCGGTCCAGGTTCTGCAAGATCAGACGGCTCACCTGCTGCTCCACGGCGTGGTGGCGGTTGCACAGCGCGGTTTGCGCCACCTGGGTCAGCAGGGCCTGCGTGTAGCGCAACAGCAGCTGCATCACCGCGCCGCCCGCATTGAGCTCGTCCACAACCACCTGGCGGTTGAGGCGGTAGCCCTGGCCCGCGCTCTGCACCACCGCGCGGCCATTGGTCGACACCCCACCCATCAGCAGGGGAACGCCCACCACACCGTCGTTGCCCACGGTGGCGAATTCGGCGCAAGCCCCATTGGCAGCAAGGTTGAGCAACGAGACGATGGACGTGGTCGGAAAGTACACGTGGTTCAGATCGTCGCCCGCTTCGTAGAGCACCTGCCCCAGCGGCATATCGACCAGCTCCATGTGCTGCGACAGGTGCTCCCAGTCACAAGCGGGCAGCGCCGCGAGCAAATGGTTGCTGGGTCGGTTGGCGGAAAGCAGGCCCAGGGTTGAGCAGCAAGCGCGCGTTGACGGTGCTTGCGCCCTCGGCGCGATGAGCGCTGAAGATTCGAGTGAGATGTACATGGTTGTGCCCCTTCAGAAATCGGATGTCTCCAGTTTTCCGCGCACCGCCGCCGAGGTATGTCGGCTGTCAGGGCAATTGGCGGTAGGAATGCGCCTACAGATCACCACCGCCGGCAGTCACTGTCGCCGCCGGCCAATGACCCGGGCACAATGCCCGCCTGCAGCACCGTGCTGCGCTGCAACGAGAACCCACCATGGACCTGCCCACCCACCAACTCACCATGACGGTGCTAATGACGCCGGACATGGCCAACTTCTCGGGCAATGTGCACGGCGGCACCATCCTGAAGCTGCTCGACCAGGTGGCTTACGCCTGCGCCAGCCGCTATGCGCGAAGTTATGTGGTCACGCTCTCGGTGGACCAGGTCATGTTCCGCCAGCCCATCCATGTGGGTGAGCTGGTGACCTTCATGGCCTCGGTGAACAACACAGGCACCTCGTCGATGGAGATCGGCATCAAGGTGGTGACGGAGAACATCCGCAACCAGGTGGTGCGCCACGCCAACAGCTGCTTCTTCACCATGGTGGCCGTGGGCGACGACGGCAAACCCGTGCCGGTGCCGCCGCTGCAGCCCACCACCCCCGACGAGCGCCGCCGCCACGCTGCGGCGCAGGTGCGCAAACAGCTGCGCCAGGAATTCGCGAGCCGGTTCGACGAACTGCGAACCACTTCCAGCTGAGCGGATCACAGCGGGTCATGAAACACCCACAGCTTCGTTTGTTCCTGACGCTGTTCGCGGCCATGTCGGCCGCGTCGGCTGTCGCCCAATCCGCAACGACCGACCGCGTGCAGTTGAGCACTTTCGCGATCGACCGCACCGAAGTCACCATCGCGCAGTTCGCCCGCTTTGCCCAGGCCACCTCCACCGTCACACGCGCGGAAACCGAGGGCGGGGGTTTCGAATTTGACGGCGGCTGGCAGCGCAGGCCCGGCTGGACATGGCGCACGCCCGACGGCGTGGCGCCGGCTTCGCTGCAATTGCCTGCCGTGCACCTCACGCACGCCGAGGCCGCAGCCTACTGTCGCTGGGCCGGCGGGCGCCTGCCCACCGCCGCCGAATGGCTCAGCGCAGCCTTCACCGAACAACGCACCACGCCTCCCGCGCCCTGGCAACGTGGCAGCACCTACTCCTGGCCCACCGGCAACAGCCCGCAAGGCGCCAACACCAGCGACGCCGACCGCTGGCCCCGCGCCGCACCGGCGGGCCAACGCCTGGGAATGGGTGAGCGACGCCCAGGGCAACGAGCGCCGCACCATGGGCGGCTCGTGGTGGTACGGCGCCTCGCAGATGAAGGCCGACGTGGTGGCCTGGAAGCCGGCCGATTTTGTCGCGGTCTACATCGGCTTTCGCTGCGCCTACAGCTGAGCCTTGCCCGCTTCGGCCCGGCCCCGGCTCTCGGACGCTCAAAACCGGCTCACAATATCAGTCGTTGCTGATTTACTTTTACACCGAGGAGACACCCATGGCCCCGCACCGCTGGTGGAGCAGCGCTTTCGCGCTCGTCGTGACCGCCTTGAGCTTGTCGGCCGCGGCGCAAACCGCGCCCGACATGCAGCCGAAGAGAGTCGGCCCCAACACGTACTACGTGCAGGGCCTGGCCGCGCTCGGTTCGCCAGCCAACCAGAACTTCATCAGCAACGCCGGCTTTGTGGTGGCGCCCCAAGGTGTGGTGGTGATCGACGCGCTGGGCTCGCCTGCACTCGCGCGCCGGCTGGTGCAAAAGATCGGCGAGATCACGCCCAAGCCCATCACCCATGTGATCGTGACGCACTACCACGCCGACCACATCTACGGCCTGCAGGTGTTCAAGGAGCTGGGGGCGCAGATCGTGGCGCAGCAGGACGCGCGCACGTATCTCAATTCGGACACCGCCGCGCAGCGCTTGGTGGCTTCACGCAGCGAGCTCGCGCCCTGGGTGGACGACAACACCCGGCTGGTGCCGGCCGACCGCTGGCTCACCGGGTCCACCACGCTGGAACTGGCGGGCATGCGTTTTGTGGTGGAGCGCGTGGGACCGTCGCACACACCGGAAGACCTGGCCGTCCATGTGCCCAGCGAGCGCGTGCTGTTTGCCGGCGACCTCATGTTCGCCGGGCGCCTGCCGTTCGTGGGCCAGGCCGACAGCAACCAGTGGATCAGCTCGCTTGACCGCCTGCTGCGCTTTGACGTGGCGGTGGTGGTGCCTGGCCACGGCGCGGCGTCCACCGAGCCGCGCAAGGACATGGTGGTGATGCGCGACTACCTCACCTACTTGCGCAGCACCATGGGCAAGGCGGCCAAGGAGCTGGTGCCGTTCGAAGAGGCTTACGTCGCCACCGACTGGAGCCGCTTCGAGCCCATGCCCATGTTCCGATTGGCCAACCGCATGAACGCCTACAACACCTACCTGCTGATGGAGAAGGAAAGCCTGGGCGGGCGCTGAGCGGAGGTGTGGTTTGTTACGCGGTTTTTACGCGTGGCTTGCTCCAATGAAGTGCCAACGTCCCGCCGCTGCGGTGGGCCGGCATTTTTTTCGGGCTCCACGACGTGCACGAACAACCCCCAACCTGCCTCGATGTGGAAGTGCACCTGGGCGTGAGCGCGGGCGACGCCGCCACGCTCTTCAACTTTGTGGACCGCATCGTGGCCGATGGCAACCGCATCCCCAGCGGCGCCGTGGCGCACACACTGGCGGTACGGCAGGCGCGCGGCGGCACCGCGCTGGGCGGCGGTGTGTTGGTGCCCCACGCCGCGGTGCGCCGGTTGCCGTGCGCCCGGTTGATTTATGTGCGGTTGCAGACCGCCATCGACATGGAAACGCCGGACCACGAACCGGTGCTGGAAGCGCTGACCCTGCTGGTACGCTATCCCCCATCTTTTGCCGATCACGTCTTGCTTGAACGCATTCGCGACCCCCACATGAACCCGGTCCTGATCGACTTGTTGCGCCAAGGCCTGTGCGACGAAGCGGTTGCCCGCCTGGCGAACCGTGCATGACGCCAGGCATGTTGCTGGTGTGCGTGATGGCCGACGGTCAGGCCCTGCAACTGGTGCAACACGCCCTGCAGCTTCAGCAAGGCAGAACGAGCCCCTGGCGGGTGCTGCACCTGGACACCGTGTCTGCCCGCTACGCCAGCCGGGCGGTGAGGCAGGACCTGGAGCAGGCCCTGCAGCAAGCCCGCGCCGAAGGTGCGCAGATCGTGCACTCCAGTCTCAACATGAACGCCGCAGGCCAGCTGATGACGCAGATCGCGCAGCAGGCGCAGGGCGGCGTGGTGTCCGACGTGTTGCTGGGTGACCAGGCCACCGGCACCGTCTACTGGCCCGGCTTCGGCGAGCGCCTGAGCGATTTCACCGAGGTGCTGGGCACCAGCGTTCCCCATGCGCAGGTGCACATCCTGGTGGCCAACCGCCGGCAGCAAAACGCCTCCAGCCCTTTTGGCGAATGGACCGGGCAGCGCACCAGGCGCTGGTCTCTGCGTTACTGGGGCCTGCCACTGGCCGTGTTGCTGGCCTGCACGGCGTTGTGCGCCGTGATCGCCAATTACCTTCACCCGATCAACCTGATCCTGATCTACCTGGTGGGCGTGGTGGCCGTGGCACTGCGGCGCGACCTGATCGCGTCGGTGGTCACGGTGCTCGGGGCCATCCTGGTTTTCGACTGGATCTTCGTGGCACCCCGCTGGTCGCTCAAGCCCACGAACCCCGAATACTTTTTCACCTTTGCCATCACCCTGTGTGTGGGGCTGGCGGTGAGCCGCCTGGCAGCACGCGTGCGCACCGCCGCCGTGGCCGCCCTGGCGCTGGCGGACCGGGCCCAGTCGCTCAGCCTGCTGGCGCAGAGCCTGTCCACCGCCCGCACACCCGAGGACATCGAGCGCACGCTGCTGCAGGCGGTGGAGCGTGGCGTGGGCGCGCAGGGCCGGGTCTTGCTGGGAGCCGCGCTGCCAGCGGACGCACCGCTGCACCCCACCGTTTCATCACCCGACGGCGTGTACCGCTTCGGGCTGCATGCCGCCGACGGCCCGCTGGGTGTGCTGCAGGTGGACCACCTGCCCGAACAGCGCCGGACCACGGAAGACCTTCACCTGCTGCAGGCGCTGAGCAACCAGGCAGCGATTGCGCTGGACCGCTGCAACGCCGACCTGCGCAGCCAGCACACCGCCATCCAGGCGGAAACCGAGCGCGTGCGCAACACCTTGCTGGCGGGCATCTCGCACGATTTCCGAACACCACTCACCGCCATCATCGGCGCGGCCACCACCGTGCTGACCCAGGGCCACCAGATCACGCCGGGGCAACACGAAGCACTGCTGCGCAGCATGCTCGACCAAGCGCATCGCCTGCAGTCGTTGACGAGCGATCTGCTGGACCTGGCCCGCCTTCAGGACGGTGCGGTGCAACCGGACTGCGAGTGGTGCCCGGTGGGAGAGCTGGTGCGCGATGCGCTGGGCATGGTGGGTGGTGGCGTGGACGCAGGGCGCGTCGACGTGCAAGCCGCCGAAGACGACATCGTGTGGTGCGACCCGCGACTGGTCACACAGGCCATGGCCAACCTGCTGATCAACGCGGTGCAACACTCACCGGCGCAGGGCCGCATCGTGGTGGCGGTGCGGCTCGGCCCCGACGACTGGACACTGTCGGTGCGGGACCAGGGGCGTGGCCTGCTGCCCGGCCAGGAAACCGAGGTGTTCCGCAAGTTCTACCGCGACCCCACCGCCGGCTCCGCAACGGGCACCGGGCTCGGGCTGGCGATCTGCGACGTGGTGGCCCGGCTGCACGGCGGCAGCATCAACGCGCACAGCGACGGTGGTGCGGTGTTCGAGATGCGTTTTCCCTGGCCCGCCCACGAGCCCAGGCCACTGGATCTTTCCGAATGAACCCACCCGCCTCCCTGCAAGTGCTCGTCGTTGACGACGAGCCCGCCATCCGCGACCTGCTGCGCACCACGCTGGTGGCCGAGGGCTATGCCGTGATGGAGGCCGCCACCGCGCGCGAGGGCGCCACGCTGGCGGCCAACCGCCGCATCGACCTCTTCCTCATCGACCTCGGGCTGCCCGATGGTGACGGTGTGGCGCTCATCCGCGAGATCCGGGGCTGGACGCAGCGTCCCATCCTTGTGTTGTCGGCGCGCACGCAGGAAAGCCAGAAGGTGGACGCGCTGGACGCCGGGGCCGACGATTTCGTGAGCAAGCCCTTCGGCGTGGCCGAGCTGCACGCCCGCATGCGCGTGGCCTTGCGCCACGCCGGTGGATCGCCGGCCGCCGGGCAAGCCTTGATGCTGGGCGATGTGTCCATCGACCTGCTGGCGCGCAGCGTGAGCCGGGCGGGACAAGCCATCAAGCTGACCGCCACCCAGTGGCGCTTGCTGGAGGTGCTGGCGCGCCACGCCGGGCGCGTGGTGACGGGGCGGCAACTGCTGCGCGAGGTGTGGGGCCCGGGCCATGGTGAACAAGGCCACTACCTGCGCATTTACGTGCGGCAGTTGCGCCAGAAGCTGGAAGCCGACCCCACGGCGCCGCGCTTCCTGCTCACCGAGATGGGTGTGGGCTACCGGCTGCTCGCCACCGCCGCCCAAGCCTGAAGGGCAGCTGACGCCCGAGGCCCTGACGGACCGCTTTTTTACGCGGCGTTTACATGGCCCACCGTAACCTGCTCTGCGCCACGGCAGACCGCTTGCGCCACGCCGTGACGGCGCGCGCCACCGCGCGCACCCACACCCACGAGGAGACCGATTCATGAAACGACTGCTGGCCCTGGCCCGGCTGATCGATGCCGTCACGGACCGTTGCGCTATCAGCACCACCAACGCGGTGGTCCGCTACTCGCTGGACATCAGCTCCAACGCGTTCCTTGAAATCCAGTGGTACCTGTTTGCGGTGTGCGTCATGTTCGGCGCGGCCCAGGTGTTGCGCGTCAACGAGCATGTGCGCGTGGACATCTTCTACGGCATGTACCCCACCCGCGCCAAGGTGATGGTCGACCTTGCCGGCCTGCTGCTGTTTCTGTTGCCCATGACGCTGTACATCGCCTGGTCGGCTCTGCCGGTGCTCATGCGCATGGTGGTGAGCCAGGAGATGTCGAGCAACGCCGGTGGGTTGATTCGCTGGCCGGCCATGTTGTGCATTCCGCTGGGCATGAGTCTGGTGGCGTTGCAGGGCGTGTCCGAAGTCATCAAGCGTGTGGGGTGGTTGCTGCACCTGCACGACATGGACACCCACTACGAGAGGCCACTGCAATGAGCATGGACACCTTCGCCCCGCTGATGTTCGCGGGGCTGATCATCGTCATGCTCATCGGCTTCCCGGTGGCCTTTTCGCTGGGCGCACTCGGCCTGGCCAGCGGCTTCTATGCGATCCAGATGGGCTGGTTCCCGGCCTCGTTCATGGGCAACCTGCCGCTCAACCTGTTCGGCATCCTGTCCAACGACCTGCTGCTCGCCATTCCGTTCTTCACGCTGATGGGCGCCATTCTGGAGAAGTGCGGCCTGGCCGAAGACCTGCTGGAATCCATGAGCCAGCTGTTCGGCCCGCGGCGTGGGGGTCTGGGCTACTCGGTCATTGTGGTCGGCTTCATCCTGGGCGCCATCACCGGCACCGTGGCCGGTCAGGTGATCGCCATGGCCATGATCGCGCTGCCGATCATGATGCGCCACGGTTACGACATGCGCTACGCCACCGGCGTGCTCGCGGCCTCGGGCACCATCACGCAACTGGTGCCACCCTCGCTGGTGCTGGTGGTCATGGCCGACCAGCTCGGCCGCTCGGTGGGCGACATGTACAAGGGCGCCTGGGGTCCGTCGATCCTGCAGGTGCTGATCTTCCTCACCTACACCTTTGTGTTGACCCGCCTGCGCCCCAACGCGCTGCCCGGCATTCCGCTGGAGGCGCGCACCGCCAGCGGCTGGGCGCTGTGGAAGCAGTGTCTGCGCGGCATCATCCCGTCGGCCGTGCTGATCTTCGCGGTGCTCGGCAGCATGGGCGGCCTGCCCGGCATCACCACCGCCATCTGCACGCCCACCGAAGCCGGGGCCATGGGTGCAGCGGGGGCCTTTGCACTGGCCGCCCTGCACCGCCGACTCAGCTGGGCGCTGGTGCGCGAGGCCATGACCGGCACCATGCGCATCACCGCCATGGTGGTCTTCATCCTGATCGGTTCGCGCGTGTTTTCGCTGGTGTTCCAGGGCGTGGACGGCGGCGTGTGGATCGAGCACCTGCTGAGCAACCTGCCCGGTGGCCAGACCGGTTTTCTCATCGTCGTCAACGTCTTCATCTTCTTCCTGGCCTTCTTCCTCGACTTCTTCGAGACCGAGAAGATGGGCATCGACCTGATCTGGTTCGGCGTGCTGCTGTGCGTGAACATGCAGACCAGCTTCATGCACCCGCCGTTCGGTTTTGCGCTCTTTTACTTGCGCGGCATTTCCGATTCGCTGTTCAAGAGCGGCGTGCTGCCACGCAAGGTGGAGTCGCGCGACATCTACCTCGGCGCCATCCCGTTCGTGATCCTGCAGCTGGTGCTGGTGATCGTGGTGATCTTCGTGCCGCAGACCGTCACGGTCTTTCTCGACGAGAAGGTGGTGTTCGATCTCGACAAGGTGGAAATGCCGGCGGTGGTGGACGACCTGGGCGAATCCGCAGCGGAAGAGGCCGACACCGAAAACCGGCTCAAGGACATGGCGCCCCCGGCCGAACCGGAGCCCGCGAAATGACGCAGACCCACGACTTCACGCCGGTGGAAGGCCAGTCGTTTCCCGTGGCCATCAAGCTGCTGGCCACGGTGGGCATGGGCGGCCTGCTGATGAGCGCCTGGGGCGCACGCACGCAACTGGCCGCGATGCCGCTGCCGCCCGATCTGCTGTGGCTCGCCGGTCTGGCCGCTGCCCGCCATCAGCGGCGATGCCTTGTCGCAAGGGTGGCTCTGGCGCAGCAGCGTTTCGCTGCGCGACATCGCCCAGGTGAAGCTGCTGCGCGTGAAGTGGCTGGACGCCGTGGTGGCGCCGCGCCTGGTGGTGCGCACGCGGGGCGTGGGTAACCGCACCTTTCACGCGGCAGACCCCGCCGTGCTCGCCGTGATCGACCTGCTGGTGCATGGACAGGCAGAGCCTCAGGCCACGACAACGCTCAACGTGGCGTCGCCGTCGGGAAACCCGGCGCCGTGACACGGCGGGTGCAAGGCCACTGGCGGCTGATCGCCGTTGTTTTCTCTTTCGTTCTGCTGCTCCTGGGCGGGCCACTGGAGCGTTCGACGGCGTTCCTGAGCCAGGGCGCGGCTTACACAACCGACCAAAACGCCAGCGACATGCTGCGCCCGGCGGCCAGCGCCCTGAGCGGCCGCACAAGCATCGCTGCCGCGCGCCCTGCGGCGAAAAAGACCGGCGCCAAAGACCCCGACGTTGCGTTGCCCAGCGCAGGCGTTGCATCCGGGGTCATCGCCCGGTCGGGTGAAAAACCCCCTCGCGGCGTCAGCCCACCGCCTCTTGAAACCGCCCCCGGCGGTTACCTCGCTCGCGCCCCACCCGCCCTGGCGTGACGCCTCGCGCATTCGATGCGCCCTCCGTGACCACGGCTTCGCCGTTCTCACACACAACACAACCGCGCAGCGATGGCCCGTCTGGGAGCCCGTCGCTCCGGCCCCTTTTCGAGACTTTTTTTCATGACTCCGTTTGTCCATGCTCTGACCCTTGGCCTGTTTGCTGCCCTGCTGTTCTGGATCGGCTGGCGCGAACGCGCCAGCAACAACGCGCGCGACGGCTGGCTCCTGTTCTTTTTCGGTACCGTGGCTGCGCTGCTCGCCGTCGCTTTGGCACTGAACACCCAGGCCCGGATCGACTGACTCAAACCCTCGGCTGAAACGCAATGATCGCCATGCCCGCCAAGGTCACGCCCACGCCCGCCACATCCCAACTGCTCGGGCGCACGCCGTCCACCGACCACAGCCACCCGAGCGCCACGGCCACATAGACCCCGCCGTAAGCTGCGTACACGCGGCCCGATGGCGCGGCGTGCAGGGTGAGCAGCCAGGCGAACGTGGCCAGGCTCACGGCGGCAGCAGGCAACAGCCACCAGCCCGAGCCCTGCCCGCGCAGCCACAGCAGTGGCAAGTAACAACCGACGATCTCGGCGATGGCGGTGACGAGGTAGAGCAGCAGTGTTTTCATGTCCAAGCGTCGTGGGGGCAAAGAAGTGCGGAGCCAGGCGCGCGGGGTGGCGTTGGTCCGGTGTTGGAAGCCACCAGTGTCACATCCGATCCGACTCACGTGCGCTTTGTTTCTGATGCCGCTTGCTCAACCAGAAACGCCAGCAATCGCTCGGCCGCGGGTGTGAGATCGCCATGGCGCCGGTAGCAGATCGCGAACTCGCGGTGCGCCCAGTCATTGAGCAGCGGGATGATGCGCACGTGTCCCGCTGAGACATAGATATCGCTGACTTCCCGGGGCACAACGCTGATGCCCAGGCCTGCGGCCACCACGCGGAAAGCGGCGTCGAAGTTCGAGACCACCACGCGGTAGCTCATGTGCCGCCCCGCCTTGGCGGCGGCACGGTCCAGCATGGTGTAGACCGCCGTGGAGGGCGGCAAGCCCACATGTTCGTGGAACAGGGTGTCTTCAAAGTGCAGCGCATCGTGTTGCGCCAGGGGGTGGTCCAGCGGCACCGCCAGGGCCAGCTCGTCGCGGCGGTAGGGGCGGTGCTCCAGCCCACCGAAATCGACGTTGCCCCAGCAGACACCCAACGACACCACGCCCTCGCGCACCATGCTGACGATGTCTTTGGAGAAGCGCTCTTCGATGTCCACCTTGATGAGCTCGTGCTCGGGTGCGCGCATGAACTTCGTGAGGTCGTCGAGCAAGGATTCGGCGATCGCCGACGCGCTGGCCACCACACGCACCTGGCCCTTGATGCCCCCCTTGAACGCGGCCATGTCGGCCTCGATGCGGTCCATGGTGAAGAGCACGTTGCGCGCGTGTTCCAGCAGGGCGCGCCCGGCCGGCGTGGGCACGGCACCGCGCCGGCCGCGCACCAGCACCTGCGTGCCGACCGCTTCTTCCAGTTGGGCAATGCGTTTGCTGATGGCCGACGGCTCGATGTGTTCCTGCGCCGCGGCGTCTTTCATGTTGCCGTTGTCGCACACGGCCACGAGCAGCCGAAGGGATTTGAGATCCAGGTCGCGCATGGGTGAAAACCCTTGATTTAAGTTCCTAAATGGAATTTACAGGCTTCCATAAGTTCACTTGATGTTGTTTGTGGAAATCATAAACTGCGTTCTCGATCCGTCAAGTTCCCCGCTCACCCCATTCAAAACACCCCCCATGGCCCCACTGCCCGCCCACGCCGTGATCCGCGAAGTCGGCCTTCGTGATGGTCTGCAAAGCATCCCGACGCTAGTGTCCACCGCGCACAAATGCGAGTGGATCGCCGACGCTTTTGCGGCCGGCCAGCGCGAGATCGAGGTCGGCTCCTTCGTGCCGCCCAGGCTGCTGCCGCAACTGGCCGACACCGCCGAGGTGCTGGCCTTCGCCAGGACCCTGCCCGGCCTGAAGGCCAGCGTGCTGGTGCCCAACCTCAAGGGCGCCGAGCGCGCCATCGAGGGCGGCGCCCATCTGATGATCCTGCCGCTCTCGGCCAGCCACGCGCACAGTCTGGCCAACCTGCGCAAGACGCCCGACGAAGTGGTCGAGGAGATGAAGCGCATCCGCGCCGCGCGCGACGCGGCGGGCAGCCAGACGCTGATCGAGGGCGGCGTGGGCACGGCCTTCGGCTGCACGATTCAGGGCGAGGTGAAGACCAGCGAGGTGCTGCGCCTGATGCAGGCCTTGCTCGACGCGGGCGCCGACCGCGTGAGCCTGGCCGACACCGTGGGCTACGCCGACCCGAACTCGGTGCGCGCGCTGTCCGAACAGGCGCTGAAGATCGCCGGCGACCGTTTCTGCTGCGGCCACTTTCACGACACGCGCGGCCTGGCGCTGGCCAACGCGTACGCCGCGCTCGAGGTGGGCGTGACCCGCTTCGACGCGTCGCTCGCCGGCATCGGCGGCTGCCCCCATGCGCCCGGTGCCAGCGGCAACGCCGCCAGCGAAGACCTCGCTTTCATGCTGCAGGCCTGCGGCGTGACCACCGGCATCGACATTCACCGCCTGCTGGCGCTGCGCGCCAAAGTGGTGGGCTGGCTGCCCGGCGAGCCCACCCACGGCGCGCTCTGGCGCGCTGGTCTGCCGAAAACGGCAGCGGCTTCCACAGCCGCCCACTGAAACCCTTTCGCTTTCACCGACCCGAGCACAAGCCATGCAAAACGAATCCACCGGACTTCCCCTCGAAGGCGTGCGCGTCATCGAATTCACCCACATGGTCATGGGCCCGACCTGCGGGATGATCCTGGCCGACCTCGGCGCCGAGGTCATCAAGGTCGAGCCGCCGGGTGGCGACAAGACGCGCACCCTGCCGGGCCTGGGCATCGGCTTCTTCCGCAGCTTCAACCGCAACAAGAAGAGCGTGGTGCTCGACATCCAGACCGAAGAAGGCCTGGCCACGGCCAAAGAGCTCATCGGTCAGTGCGACGTGCTGCTGGAGAACTTCCGCCCCGGGCTGATGGACAAGCTGGGCCTGGGCAGCGAAGCGCTGCGCGAGCAGTTCCCCCGGCTCATCTATGTGTCGCACAAGGGCTTTTTGCCTGGCCCCTACGAGAGCCGCCTGGCGCTCGACGAGGTGGTGCAGAACATGGCCGGCCTGACCTACATGACCGGCCCTGTCGGCCGCCCGCTTCGCGCCGGCACCTCGGTGAACGACATCATGGGCGGTATGTTCGGTGCCATCGGTGTGCTCGCCGCACTGCGCGAACGCGACCGCCTGGGTGGCACCGGAAAAGGCCAGGAAATCCAGAGCGCGCTGTTCGAAAACTGCTGCCTGCTGGCCTCGCAGCACATGCAGCAGTTCCAGATGACGGGTGAGGTGCCCCCGCCCTTCCCTTCGCGCGTGTCGGCCTGGAGCGTGTACGACACCTTCAGCGTGGCCGCAGGTGACCAGCTGTTCATCGGCGCCGTGAGCGACAAGCAGTTCGCCACGCTGTGCCAGGTGATCGAACGCCCCGATCTGGCCAACGATCCGGCCCTGGCCACCAACGCCCAGCGTGTTGCCGTGCGCCCCGAGTTGCTGCACAAGCTGGGTGAGACCCTGCAACACCAGGACCTGGAATCCATGTGCGCCAAGCTGCAGGCCGCCGGCCTGCCGTACGCCAAGGTGGTTCGCCCAGACCAGCTGGTGCAGGACGAACACCTGATCGCCTCCGGCGGCCTCGTGCCCATGACCACCGAAGACGGTGATACCACCCAGGTGGTGCTGTTGCCACTGCTGATGGGCGGGCGCCGTCCCGGTGTGCGCAGTCCCTTGCCCGCCATCGGGGAGCACACCGACGAAGTGCTCGCCCGCCTCACCACCGCCCCCGTTTGACCCCCACGTTCTGACACCGACCCAGGAGACAACCATGACCCATTCCTTCAAGCGCCGCACGCTCATCGCCGCAGCCGCCTCGTGCCTTCTTGCCTCGGCCCCGGCCTGGGCCCAGTCCAGCGCGCCGCTGCGCGTGATCCTGCCGGTGGGTGCCGGCTCGGGGGTGGACACCATCGTGCGCGCCGCGCAGAACGCCTTGTCCAAGGCGCTCGGTGGCCAGGCCGTGGTGATCGAAAACCTGCCCGGCGCCGGCGGAATCACCGGCACCGCAGCGCTGGTGAAGGCCGCGCCCGATGGCAACACCGTGGCCTTCATTTCGAACAACCATTCGGTCAACCCGAGCGTGTTCAAGACCATCCCCTACGACAGCCTGGCCGACATCACGCCCATCAGCGTGGTCGGTGGGTCGCCCTTTGTGCTGGTGGTCAACCCGGCCAAGGTGCCTGCGAAGACCGCCCAGGAATTGCAGGCGCTGCTCAAGAGCAAGCCAGGTGCGTTCAACCTGGGTTCGTCGGGCAACGGCACCATCATCCACCTCGCGGGCGAGATGTTCGTGGACGCGGCGGGGGTGCAGGTTCAGCACATCCCCTACAAGGGCATGGGCCCGATGATGACCGACATCATCGCGGGCCAGGTCGAGTTCGGCGTGGCCGCCGTGGCCGCTGCCCAGGGCCACCTGGCCTCGGGCCGCATGCGCGCCATCGGCATCATGAGCAAACAGCGCGTGGCGTCCCTGCCCGACGTGCCGACCATCGCCGAGCAAGGCTTCCCGGATGTGGACGTGGCCGGCTGGTTCGCCATGATCGGTCCCAAGGGTCTGCCCGCCGCCCAGGTGGAGCGCCTGCACAAGGCGGTGACCGCTGCTTTCAACGACCCTGACGTCAAGATCGCCATGACCAAGCAGGACAATTTCATCAACCCCACCACGCCCGATGCGGCCGCCAGGTTCCTGAAGACGGAGCAGGAGCGTTACGCCCGCATCGTCGCCAAAGCCAACATCAAACTCGACTGACCACCATGGCCGCCCTGTTCGACAACCCCGTGGGTCTGTGCGGTTTCGAGTTCATCCAGCGCCAGGCCGACGACGGTTTTGGCCAAGGCAATTTCAAGGCCTTGTTCGAATCGCTGGAGCGCGACCAGATCCGCCGCGGCGCCCTGCAAGTCGAGTCCCTCCAATAAAAAGAGGCGAGCCGTGAGCCCCATCGACCACACCCACGACCCGGCGCTGAACAGTTGGGTCGAATCGGCCAACACACCGGACACCGACTTCCCCGTCCAGAACCTGCCGTTCGGTCGCTTCCGGGTGGAAGACGATCCGGGGTGGCGCATCGGCGTGGCCATCGGCGACCAGGTGCTGGACCTGCGCGCGGCGGGGCTCATCAACTTCAGCGACATGAACCGCCTGATCCGCCTGTCGCGAGAACCACGCCAGGCGCTGCGCTCTGCCTTGTCGGCCGGGCTGAGCGTGGGCGAGGGCAACAAGCGGAAGCAGTGGGCTCACCACCTGCACACCCAGGCCGATGCGGAGCTGGGCCTGCCCTGCGACATCCGCGACTACACGGACTTCTACGTCGGCATCCACCACGCCACGGCGGTGGGCAAGCTGTTCCGTCCCGACAACCCGCTGCTGCCCAACTACAAGTGGGTGCCCATCGGCTACCACGGTCGCGCGTCCACCATCCAGCCCAGCGGACACCGGTTTCACCGTCCGGTCGGGCAAATCAAGGGCACCGACGCCGATGCGCCGGTGCTCGCCTCGACGAAGCGCCTGGACCTGGAGCTGGAGCTCGGCTTTGTGATCGGCCGACCCAACGCCATGGGCCACCCCATCCCGCTGGCCGAGGCCGAAGACCATGTGTTCGGCGTGACCCTGTTCAACGACTGGAGCGCGCGCGACTTCCAGGTTTGGGAATACCAGCCGCTCGGCCCGTTTCTGTCAAAGAACTTCGCCAGCACGCTCTCTCCCTGGATGGTGACGCTCGAAGCACTCGCGCCCTTCCGCCAGGCCTTGCAGCGGCCCGACGGTGATCCGGCGCCGCTGCCCTACCTGCACACCGAAGCCAACCAGCGCGCCGGGCTGCTCGACATCGATCTCGATGTGCTGCTGCAGACAGCGCGCATGCGCGCCGAAGGACGCGCGCCCGAGCGCATCAGCCGCTCCAACGCCGCGCAGGCCTCCTATTGGTCACCGGCACAGTTGGTGACCCACCACACGGTCAACGGCTGCGCGCTCTCGGCGGGCGATCTGCTCGGCTCGGGCACGCTCTCGGGGCCCCGTCCCGAGCAGGCCGGTTCTCTGCTGGAACTCACGGCCGCAGGCCAGCAGCCCATCATGATGGGCAACGGCGAGCTGCGCAGCTTCCTTGAAGACGGCGACAGCATCACGCTGCGGGGCAGCTGCACGCGCACCGGCTTTCGCCGCATCGGCTTTGGAGCGTGCACGGCCACCGTGCTGCCACCGCTGGCCACGCTTTGACCAACCCAGGAAGACACCCCATGGCCTTGTATGAAATCGATGGACAACGCCCCCGCTGTGCCGAGGGCGTCTGGGTGGCCGACTCGGCCGAGGTGGTGGGCGACGTGAGCCTGGGCGAAAACGCCAGTGTGTGGTTCGGCGTGGTGATCCGCGCCGACAACGAGCCGATGCGCATCGGCGCTGGCAGCAACATCCAGGAGGCGGCCGTGCTGCATTCCGACCTGGGGTTTCCGCTCACCATCGGTGACAACGTCACCGTGGGCCACCAAGCCATGCTGCACGGCTGCACCGTGGGCGACGGTTCGCTGATCGGCATTGGTGCGGTGGTGCTCAACGGCGCCACGATCGGCAAGAACTGCCTGGTGGGCGCTGGGGCACTGGTGACCGAAGGCAAGGTGTTTCCCGACGGCAGCCTCATCGTCGGCAGCCCTGCCGTGGTCAAGCGCGAACTCTCGCCCGGGCAGATCGCTGGACTCGCCCAGAGTGCTGCGCACTACATGAACAACGCCCGTCGCTTCAGTCGAGGCCTGCGACGCATCGAATGAGCCGCGCAACCACCCGCATCAAGGATTCGCCGGATCGAAGAAGCGCGGCGCCAGGCCGCTGCGCCCCGGATAAAACTTGAACCAGGGCCGCGCCTGGTCGATGGTGCGAGCCACCGGCGGGTGGTCCATCAGTCGATCGAAGTACGCCGCCAGGCGCGCGTGTTGCTGCGCGAAGGGCACGTAGGTCACCGCGTAAAACAAGGCTGGTGCGGCGGCACAGTCGGCCAGGCTGAACGTGTCGCCGGCCACCCACGTTCGCCCTTCAAGGTGGTGATCGATCAGCGTGTAGGCGGTCAGCAGGTTTTCGCGCGCGCGGGCCACGCCATGTGCATCGCGCTCGGCTTCCGGCCGCAGCAGGTCGGCGGTGAGGGCCTGCATCGGCGTCATCACGTACAGGTCCAACAGCCGGTCCCACAGGCGCACGTCGAGCGCCTGGTCCGCGTCGTGCGGGATCAGCGTGCGACCGGGCTGCGCATGGTGGCGCTGCAGGTGCTCGATGATGATGCTGGTCTCGGGGATGGGTCTGCCCTGGTCCACCAGCAGCGGCATCTTGCCCAGCGGCCACAGCGCGTGGTGGGCAGCGCGCTCGGCCGCGTCACCCAGATTCAGCAAACGCAGATCGACGTGGACACCCAACACGTCGATGGCGATCAGCGCCTTGTGGCAATACGAGGACAAGGGGTGGTAGTGGAGCGTCGGGGTGTTCATGGGACGTCGGGGTGTTGCCGTTCCATGAAAGTATGGGTCGCCCCACCGGCGCAGACAAGCCCGAGGCTACCGCTTCACCTTGCCCACCTCCTCGGCCACCAGCGCAGCCAGCTGTTCGGGGCCAAAACTCGGCAGGCTGCGGCCGTTCACAAAGAAGGTGGGCGTCTTGGTCACTTGCAGCGCGGTGAGGTCTTCCATGTCTTGCTGCAGCAGCGCCTGCATGCCGGGCTTTTCCATGTCCTGGCGGGCCTTGGCCATGCCCAGCCCGGCTTGCTCGGCCACCTTGAAAGCGGTGCCGATGTCGGGCTGGCCGTGGTCGGCCCAGGCGGGCTGCGCGGCGAGCACCGCCTCCAGCACGGTGAGGTACTTGCCCTGGCTGCGGGCCGCCTCCAGCAGCTTGACCACCTGGTCCGAGCCCTGATGGAACGGCGCGTAACGGATGACGAGCTTGACCTCGTTCGGGTACTGCGCCATGAGGTTCTTGACGATGGGATACATCGCGCGGCAGGTCTCGCAGGCGGGGTCAAAAAACTCGACGATGGTGACCGGCGCGCCTTGGGGCCCCAGCACCGGGGAGTGCATGCGCACCAGGCGGGTTTGCTCGGCCTGGACCTGCACGTCTTGTGCGTTCTGCACGCGCTTCTGGTAGGCGTTCGTGCCCAGGAAGAAGAACAGGGCAACGGTGGCCACGAGGCCGATGACGGTGAATTTTCTGGCGTTCATGAACGGGTTTTTTTCAGGTAAACAAGCAGCAGGATGGCGATGGCGGCGAAGGCCGCAAGCGACAGCCACGGGATCTGGATGCCGCCCAGAATTTCAAGACTCTGTTCGCTGCACGATGGTCCGGCACCACATGGCACCCACCATGTCGGCACCCAGCCGGCGATCAGCGCCGAGTGGTAACCGGCCACCGCCGCGCCACCCAGAGACAGCGGCAGCGCGTACACAGCGCCGCGCCGGTCTTCGGCAAAAGCGGCCATGCCCAGCACGAGCGCCAGCGGGAACATGAAGATGCGCTGGTACCAGCACAGCAGGCACGGCGTCATGCCCATGACTTCGCCGATGAAGAGCGCACCGAGCGTGGCCACCAGGGCAACGCCCCAGGCCGCCAGCAACACAGACCAGACCCGCATCAGCATGGCCACTCAGTGCGCGTGACCATGGTGGTTCTCGCCTGCACCCAGCTCCCCCCTCGCCTGCCGCATCACCGTCCAGCCGCCGTGCAGCGCCAGCGCCGCCATGAGGCTGGCCACCAACAGGTCGGGCCAGGCCGAGCCGGTGCCGAACACGCCGAGCGCGGCCATGAACACCGCCACGTTGCCGATGGCGTCGTTGCGCGAGCACAGCCACACGCTGCGCATGTTGGCGTCACCTTCGCGAAACGCGTAGAGCATCCACGCCACGGCCACGTTGGCCACCAGCGCCAGCA
>LNFM01005835.1_pt1 | contig 24395 bp, 22 predicted proteins | sample 596031 | NCBI WGS metagenome assembly LNFM01 (sample SAMN04254537, study PRJNA301005) | activated carbon metagenome | isolation source: dual media filters at the Ann Arbor, Michigan drinking water treatment plant | place: USA: Ann Arbor | reverse complement strand
CTGGCCCCGCTCATCGCGGCGTTCGCACAAGCCGTGTCACAGGCACCCGAATTCAGCAGCTTGTTTGCTCAGGCGAAATGAGGGGATGATTGAGGGTTCGACCTCGTGATGGAGCGCCGTCATTTCTTCGAGGCACCCTTGCAGTCGCTGCTCAGTTTCGCGAGGCGCCTGCCGTTTCTCAGCCGCGCGGAACGCATGGGTGGCTACGAGGTGGAGAGCAACGGCCAGGTTGCGTTCAATCTTTGAGTGGGCGCCATTTTCTATGGCTGGTCTCCGCCAGTACTACAGTTGCGCTTCATGGCGCCGCCAGTGCGCCTCGGCGGCGCGCTGCTGATGGCGTCGGCGCCACGCCGACCAAGCCAGCACGGCGGCTCGTCGCATCGCCGGCCCACGCCTCGGGCAGGTAGAGGCGGCGGTCGATCAGCGCCTGGCCCCAGCGGCTGGCATAGGCCACGAACACGCCGACCTGGCAGTTCTCCACCCGCCCGGCGGTACCGGAATACTGCCGCGCCACGCCCGCCGAATGGGCGCCCTTCTTGAGAAAGCCGGTCTCGTCGACCACCAGCACGCCGCCCGGATCGCCAAGCGTCGTCAGCACTTCGGCCCGCACCAGGTCGCGCAGCCTGTCCGCCTCCCACGCGCTACGCCCAAGCAGCGACTGCAGCCGATACGGCCTCGCCAGCCCAGCCTGTTCGGCCAATTGCCAGCCGGTTTTGCGCGACGCCCGACAGAGCGCCGTCGATAAACAGACCCGCCGACCGCCTCAGCTCGGCTCGGCCGAACGCCCCCGCCAGCCGCGACTTTAGGCCGGCGAGCTCTCGCTCCCAACCCAACAGCGACCCTGACCAAGGCGCGACCGACATCCACGCCTCCCGGATCGTCACAGAAGGTAAGCGAATCAGATAGATCGATAAAGTGCAACTGTAGTACTAGCAAAGCTGCTTTTTGTAATGGGAAAGCTGCACGAGGAAGCCCATGCGGGGGAGCACACCGACGATGAAGTCGCCGCCATCATGGTGCCCATGATGGGCCTCACCGCGGCGCATCTTGTCGGGTACCAATGGCCCGTCTCCTGGCAAAAGTTCTACCCCCTCGCACACCGTCGATCATTCGTTCGCCCGCCGCTCACCCCCGATCAAAAGCAAAATCACAACGAACTGTGAATCTAGACGGGTCGGAGAGCTGGCTTGTTGTGGTTCGGCGGTCCACTCGAAAAAACGCACGAATACGGTTTGCCATCGCCACAGCCTTTCGGCTCGGTGGCTTTCCGTCAATTAACGCGCGATAATCTAACCGATATGGCAACCTGTGAAGATATCAAAGCCGGGGCGCGGCTTCGCGGCCTGGACGCTGCCGGCTCGACCGAGATCGTCCAGGTCATCGGCGTGAGCCGCGGAAGAACTTCGGTGCCGTCGAATTCGCGACCTTGGAGGAGGTGGACTGATTCAACCATCGTCTCCTGCCGGAGCCGATCGGGAATATCCCGCCTGCCGAGGTTGAACCCCGCTCCTATCCCACGCTGGAACAGCCCGTGCTGGCCGCGTGCTTCAAATCAAACAGCGTCCGGCAAACCCGGGGCGGTTCACCGTGAGAAAAAAGCAGGGCTGTTATGGATGGCTTAGCCAAGTCTCTTTTGCAAAAGGCAAGAGATGAATTCGCGGCACGCAACTTCGCCGCCGCTGCCCAGCTTTTCCGTGATGCGCTTGCCGAGGAGCCTGGGTCCAGCGAGGCCCTGCTCGGACTGGGTCTGTGCGCGATCGAGGAGAGATCCCTCTGCGAGGCGCAGGTTTTCCTTGAGCAATCCATTCATGCCGACCCCTCGGCACCCTGGCCTTTGATCCACAGCGGTGAACTGGCGCTTCGCCAGGGCGACCCGGGCCGTGCGAAAACACTGGCCGAACGCGCGATTGGCCTGTCTGAAACCCAATCACAGGCGCGAGTCCTGCTGGGGAAAGCTCTGCGGGCGACCAGTCAACCCGATCAGGCGCGGCTCATCTTCGAAGAGACGATCGAGACTACTCCCGACCAGATCTGGGCTTGGCTGCAACTGGTTGATATGGCGCACGATGGAGGCAATCCGGTTGCTGCGCGCGATCTTTGCCAGCGAATGCTCGCGGCCAATCCGGGGAGCACCGTCGCCCAGCTCGCCCTGGCAGAAAGCGAACGTAATCTCGGCGAGGAGACGCGCGCCCTGGCAATATTCCAGCAGGTGGTCGACCATGATTCCCGCAATCTGTGGGGCTGGATTCATATCGGCGCGATTCTGTTGGAACGACAGGAGCTTGCGCAGGCCGCTGCCGCCTCGGCCAAGGCCCTCGAGATCGATGTCGGAAACAGCCACGCCCAGTTCCTGGCCGGGCGATGTGCCGCCGCGCTCGGCAATGCGGAGCGCGCGGCCGAGCTGTTCCGCGCTGCGGCTGAGGCCGACCCGGCCAATATCTGGCCGCGCCTCAGCCTGGCGGATGTCCTTGCGGCCCGGGGTGACCGCGAGGGCGCCCTGGCACCCCTCGACGGCGTAGCCGGGGAACCGATCGTCGCAGCCCGCGTGGCGAAGCTGCGCATGTCCATGGGACAGGCCGGCTTGGCGAAACAGGTGCTGGAACAGGCTATCGCGCAATCGCCACAATCCCTGGAGCTTTGGCTTGAGCTGGCTGGGCTGCACTGGCGGTCGGGCGATGGCGCCGCCGCCTCGGCCGCGCTGGCCCATAGCCGGCAATTGGCCCCCACCAGCAGCCGGCCGCTGGAGATCATGGCGAGCCAGGCGCGTGAAGCGCAGCGATACGAGGAATCCGCCCAGCTCTCGCGCGAGGCTTTGTCGATCAACCCATCCAGTCGCTGGGCGCGGATTGGCCTGGCGCATACTCTCCTCAACATGGGCGAGGTCGACCAGGTCTTCCACCTGCTGGATGAGGTGGCGGATGAGGCCGAAGCGGCGCCGCTTCGGCTCGTTGCCCTCCGGCTGCTGGGCTATTGGCCGAAAGCGCTGCGCGTCGCGCGCGAGACGCCGCCCGCGCGCGGTGGAGGTTTCTGGCATATCGCCGAGCGCTTCATGGTGGAACTGCGCATGGCCGGGCCCGCCGCGGCTGAGGCCTTTCTGCTCCGTCAGCCCCGACCGGTTGATCCGGGCGAGGCATCGCACCGCTTGCACCTGCTGGCCCTGTCGGCGGAGGAGGCCTGGCAGCTTGCAAAGGCCGATCAGCTGTATCGCGAGGCCGTGGCGCTGGACCACAATCGGACCGAGCTGCTGCATGATGCGGCGCGCCACGCCCTGTTGCATGTGGAACCTGATAGGGCGCGTGACCTTCTCGGCCGGATGGTCGGGCATGATGCGGCGGCGGCACAATTCGGTGGCCGCAGCAGCAACCCCAGCCAGACGCATCTTGGGCAGCTGATCGATGAATTCACCCTCGACCAGGCCACGTTGGTGCAGCTGCAGGCGCTGCGACGGCTTCCGGCCGGGCAGCGCACGGTGTCGCTACGCGACCTTGTCAAGGCCAATCCGGACAGCACGCTGGCGGCGATCCAGCTTCTGATTGCCCTCTCCCCGCCGCCTGGGTCAGTATTGGAGCGAGCCAGTCCCGCCTGAGGATATTCTGGGCATGATGGACAGCTGGGCGGAGCACCACCCCGGATATGAGGTGCAGCGCTTCCATCGCGCCACGGCGTATGATTTTCTGCTGCGGCATTTCGGGCCGCAGATGGCCAACACGTTCCGCGCCGCGGGCAGCGAAACCATGCGCGCCGACCTGTTCCGCCTGGGCTGGCTGGCGGCCGAGGGCGGCGTTTACGCTGATGCCGATGACCGCTGCCATGGCGCGATCGACGGGTTATTGCCCCGCGGAGCGGGCTTTGTCGGCTACCTGGAGGATTATGGGACCATCGGCAACAACATCATGGCGGCTGTGCCGGGGCATCCGGTGATCAAGCAGGCGCTGGAATGGGCGGCGGAGGCGATTGCGCGGCGTGACAGTGATCTGCTGTGGCTATCCACGGGGCCGGGGCTGCTGAGCCGCAGTGTGGCGCTGGCTGTTGCGGGTTCGGGCGATGTTGCCAGGGCGGATGCTGGGATCTTTGTGCTGGATCGGGCTGAGATTCATCGCTGTGCGGCGATGCATGTGCTGGCGAAGTATAAGGCTACGACGCGGCATTGGAGCCGGTCTAGCTTTGGGCGAAGGCGGGAGGTGGTGCGTGGTGGGACTGTAGTTATTGCCGCTACGGCCCCAGATTAATTTGATCGTACCGCATGAAAACTTGACCATTAAGTGCAAAAATTAGGTTAATAATCCAATTTATTTGAATTGTTTATAATTTTGACTTATTTTTTCGAGTGCCATAATAACGAATAAGTGTATGCCTTTGCATTGTTGATTGCGAGTGGTCGAAACATGTTCATTATTCATCGGTTCGAGGATCGCCAGCGCAGCAATCCAACAAAACACCCAAGTTTGTAGCTTAACTTGGTTCTGTGGCTACCCGACTGCAGCCACGCTCCCGAGTTCGGGCTATCATCGTTTCAAAAAAGGGCTTTTAGGGCGTTAAAAAGCGCGGCCTCCTCAATCGCCGCGTCGCCGAACGCGTCACCCCAGCGATCATGCACGAAGTGCTCGGCCAGCATGACTTGATGGCGGTGGCCTTTGAGGTTGCATAAGAACCGGTAGCCGGCGTCGTCCAGTCGCTCGGGCATTATTTCCAGCACTGTCGCGCCGGGTTTGGTCCAGAGGAGGTTGGTCATGCCGGCCCCATGCACGCCAACGACTATTTCAGCTTTTGAAAATAATCTTACCTGATCCTCGAAGCTGTGTCTCCCAGGCGTGACAATCGTGAACCCAAGTTGTTCGAACCGATTTATAATGGCGGCCTCGTTCCGAACTTTCCGGTGTTCCGCATCTTCCCGGCTAACGTAGATGCGCCTGGGACCATCGTAAGAGAAAACATCGTAGGCCTGCCAGGCGCGATCGCAGAGATCAGCAACGTACTCCGTGGACCAGCCCTTATGGTGTAAGCCCAAATTATATGATGGCCGCGTCCTAAGCGGTTCGGAGAACTGGAACGCGGTATGAGTTGCCTGTCTAAGCTGAACAATTTTGGCCTCAGGCCAAAACAGGTGACGCTCTTGAATCCCGAATAACCTCAGACTTGAGCGCCGAAATCCATTGAGGTTTGGAGCGACACACCATTTTGCGCTCCGGGCATCCCTGCTGTAGCGGTCAAGTAGCCACACGCGCGGGAGCACATCCATAAACCAATGGAAATATTGATAGTAGAATTGGTGGTAGCACCAATTGATAGGCTCCTGCACCGTCTCCTCAACCCGCCATTGGCGATTCATTCGCCACTTCCATTGCGTCGAGTGGTCGTTCCGAAAATACTCTGAATAGAATAAACGGCTATGCCAGACTGACTCTTCAATGAGAGAGTGCCCGGACGCTAAGTCAACTAGTGCCGCCTGATCTGGCAGGAATACAGTCGATTGTAATAACTCAGTATGGGCTGCGCTGAACGTAGCCGTACAGGATTGGAGGAAGCTCGGCAGATCCGAGATTGTCTCTCCGTTCCTGTCAAACACGGCTGAAGCCGGGCAGATACAATCTTTGAGGTGTACAAGCCTCCGAGAAGCGGGCACATGCGCTGAGGGATCACTGAAACGCACCGCAGGACAGGGTTCCCCGAAAGAACCGTGATCCATACCGGTAGGCAAATCGTTACGCGGATATTCTGTTACCCACACTTCAGCCTCACATTCCATAGTAAGATTTGCCAATACTGGACGATTGTTAAACTTGGTTGTGTCCCGATTGTCAATGTCCAATCACTCGAAAGCGCCCAAGTGACTGGACCTTGACATTTCGTTGGATCTAGGTGGCCGTTTTCGGCGCGGGTGGCGCGAGGCGCCTTCATCTTGCGGCCTGGCTGGTCGATGACGGTGTTGCGAGCATCACATCGGGATGCGTGCACGCCGGATCCACAACTGGGAGGAAGTAGAGCCGGTGTAGCCCGTAACGGCTATCAGGCCGTCACCATCTCGGGCCTGTCATTCGCGGACCAGTATCAATTGTTCAGTCAGTTATTACATACCGGCGGTGTGAACGATGAAGAATTGACAAATATTTTTTTGCGCTGAGTTCAAATTAAATTTCAAAAATTTCGCCGGCCTTTGGATGCGAGCGGTGCCCATGAATGTTGGCGAACGGTATAGATCAAGGTGGTGGGGCATTTATCGGTGATCATCCGGATCTACCATTGCCGGTCTCTCGGTCATGGGTCCATGAAGCAACGTACAATATTTGAGGAGTGATTTTTCTGCCTAGAAAATTGAATATTAATTATGCATAGCGAGCTGATTATCGGCTTGAAACTTACTATTTCCAAATCAAATTATGGTTGGTGCCGATGTACTGCAAAGGTAATTTGTTGCCCATCCCATGCGGTATTTGTTGCAATGCGTTCGGCCTGTGTGATAAACTATGGATTTAGGGATAAAGAACGTCAATCCGGTTCAATGTCGGCCGCGCTACCTAACTCGGTGCCGCCTCGCGATGGTTGTCTCATGCGCGGATGTTGACTTTTCCATGATTAGCGCTATGCTTCAGAATACCTGAGACGAGTCCAATTCATGTTCGCGGCAAAAACCAACACCGATGAACGAGGTGAAGTAATTCAAGCCCAATGGGAGCCGCTTTGATGCGGCACGTCAAAGTCATCGCCAACTGTCATTGTCTGCCTGTGGCTGATGCTTTGGCGCTTTGCGTAGAAGGGGTGACCACCGATTTCATAGACGTTAACTTTGCTCACACGGCAGAAATGCAGCGGCGTATCGCAGAATTGGAGCCGGCGCTATCAGGGCAGATTGTTTACACTCAGCCACTCTCCGACCGGTTCGACACAATCGCGACAGACGCGCTTCGACAACGGCTGGGCGCCAACAGCGTTGCAACATTCACCAACGTTTATTTCAGCGGATTGCACCCGGATATTACATATATTGGACAAATGGGCGCGCGACTACAAAGTTTCTTCGGTGACTATCACAGCAAGTTGGTCCTATTTTGTTATGTAACTGGACGTTCTACTGCTGACTGCCGTAATATGTTTGATGCTTCTGTTTATGAAAAAATTGGATATCTCGACGCTTTTCGGCTGTCATCAGAAGAGTTGCTGGGTCGCGACAAGAGCCTTGACGTGCGCTTTGCTGAGCAATTTCTGGAGTTGGCGCGCAAGACGCCGACCATGTACACCGTCAACCATCCGACCGGCCCAGTTATCTTGGCGCTTGCCGAAGCTTTAGCACATCATTCAGGCTTGCCATTCGTTCGCTTCGACCCGACACATTTTCAAAACCATTTGGCATCCAACTATATCTGGCCTGTTTATGATGCGATTGCCGAGCACAATAGGTTGGAGTTTCGGTCAAACCCTTACTTCGTTACAAATTTACGGCGTCAATCGCGGGCAATCAGCCTTCCTGACTTCATAGCGGGCAGCTATTCCGCATATTCTGCGGTGGAGACCGAAGCAATGCAGCATGTAGTGAAAGCACTACCGTTTTTCAATAGTTTTGCCGAGGCACTCGGAGCATGAGGCCTGACCCGCGCCCCAAACCCCGTCCAAGTCAGGCTGTCGGTGTCAGCACAATTGATCTCACCACAATACCAAGCCGACGCAAGTCGCCGGGCGGCCGACTTGTAGAACCACTGTCAAATGCCAAAAGGCAGCATCCATCGTAGGGCGCCGCGAGATGAGATGGTATGTGCCAGCGTGCGACGGAACTCTTCCCGTTCCGTTCGAATGCGATAGGAATGGATATCCCATTTATGCGCAGAGAAAGGACGTTCATCTGACGGCCCTCTGGCACGTTGAAACGCATTTCGCCGTCATAGGACATACCCCGCTGAAGGCAGAACTCGAGGGTGAATTGAGGCTCAGGGCCTGTCCAGCGCCAGACTGCCGCGCCTTCCCGCTCCGCTTCGTACCAACCATGGCCTGGCACCGGACCTGCAAGGTCGATTTCGAAAACCTCGGTGGGGCATGAATACATATTGCTCTCGGCCAGCCGCAGCAGCGCACGCCGTTGGCCGCGCAGGGTCACAAGATCCCGCGCGCGTTGGTACAGTTCCAGATCGATCTGGTTGTGTTCGCGGAGGATGTCCAAATCCTCCGGTGTTAAACCATCCAGAGTGGTGGAAAGACCAGGCGCCTCGTTTGAAAGGGAGAGGCGAGAGGCCGGGTGGTACTCCATCGCCTCGGCCATGGTGCTGACGAGCGCGGGAAGGTCGTCCATGGTGCCGAGAAAGTCGACATCATACAAACGTTGCAACGCCAGCTCCAGCCTCGGCGGCTCCTCCAAATCCGAAGCCTCGGCTCCAGCGCGATTGGGCAACTCACGAAGTAGATATCGCATGACCTCGTCCGGTGGGGCCGAGGCGCATAGGGCGGCCGCTTGAACATTCGCTTGCGAGCCCATGATGATCCGGTCGCGCAGCAACTGCGTGATACTTTTTCCCGCCGCTCTCGAATGCAAATGATGAAAATTCGGATCGCGTGCGAGGTGCCGGAGGGATGACAGGGTGCGGGTGAGCGGCTCACGAAGGACGGCCACAACCGGGGTGTTCGGCTGCAGCGCCTCCCGCATATTGTAGAAAAAATGGCCCTGCGTCAGCAAATAATCCGCCGGACGCGCGCCATTGCGCACGATCTCCGGCCATGTCTCTGCCGGCATGAGGTCACTGGGTTGATACTGATTGCGAAGATACGCCCGCATGCTCATCCCAGCGGTCTTCGGGATATGCAGAAAAAATATTGGTCCCCGCCGACCAATTTTAAATTTCTCCAACGGACCATCCCTCTTGTCTCAATTTATTTCTTACTTGCTACAATAATCATACTAAAATTACCGAGATATCCAAGCTCCTCAGACCAATAGGTGCAAGCCCGGGCAGCGGAAAACCCACTGGCATTCAACGTCTCCAACACATCCCAGCCAACCGGCCCCAGCCACGCCGCCTCCTGGATCTGCGCAACCGGCGGGCTGGTGGCGAACGGCGCCGTGAACACGCATGTGCCGCCCACCGCCAGCATCGCCGCAAGCGCGCCCAGTATTTCGGGCTGAGCGACCCGCGCCGTCAATTGCTCAACGGACAGAATCAAGTGGTAGCCGCCGCGCGGCACCTCCACCTGCGGCAGCACACCCTCCAGCGGGCCAGCCCGCAATTCCACATGGTCCGACATCTTGGCCAGCATCGGACGAATCGGCGTGGCCTCGCCCAGAGCCAGCACCCGTGTCCACGGCCGCAGCAACCCGGCATCGAGCAGGAAATGCAGCAACGCCCGCTCCCTGCTGATCAGTTGGTGTTCGCAGCCACAGGCCTGGCCCTCGCGCCAGTTCGGCACCCGCCCGCCAGGAGCCTGCTCACCACCATGGGTGGGCGAGGTGAAGCGCGTCGGCTGCAGGCACAGGCCACATGTGCCTGGCAGCACAACCGCCTCGCCCCGCGACGCCAGCGAACGCTCATGCAGCCAGCGCGCGCCTCGTTCAGCATCCGAGGCGCGCAGGTACAACGCGAACTCCTCCTGGTTCCGAAACACATCGGTGCGGAACGGGGCGGTTTTTGCAAGGCTCTCGGTCATCCCGCGCGTTCCGGTAGATGGGCCGCCTGCGGCGTGCTCCATGTCGATAGCGATAGGCCCAGAGCCTGCGCCTTCTGAAGGATGTCGGCCCACATTCCAGCCTCGTCCGCCCAGGGGTCGAAGCCACCCATGTCAGCCAGATCCACCCGCCGGATCAGGCAGTGCAAACCGTTCCGCCGAAGCGGACCCGGCGCCACCAGGCCAGGCACCAATCCAGCGTCTAGGCCGACCAAACCTGGATCGATGCTGCAGCCACCCATCCCCGCCAGGCCAGGCCCCCCAGGCCGCGCAATCGCCAACATCTCACCCCGCGCGGCTGCCGCCGCCGCGTTCAGCGCAGCACCCCGCCCAGACCATGCGGGCACCCGCACCAGCACAAGCCCGCGCAGGCGTGTTGGCAGCAGGGCGGCCAAGGGCACGCAGCCGTCATCAACCAGCAGAAATTCCGGATCCGCCGGGCGCAACACATGGGCGGCTCCCTTGATGCGGCTAGCAAGCTTTGGCAGGTCGTCCGTGGCGGTGACAATGACACTGAGGCGGGGCCGCGCGCACCAGGCCAGATCGGCGACGGGTATCTGCGCAACCTGCCGCAAACAGGCCTGCAGCCCCGGCGGTCCCAGCCCGCGCTGTCCCCTTGGCCGTCCTGCGAGATGCAGGAGCGTCCGCCCGAGCGTGCCCAATATAACGGCCGCGTCCGGGCCTGGCCTCAGCCCGTCCAGCGCGGCGGCGACGCGCGCCACTCCCGTTGTCGCGGCGCCGAGCCGCCCCTCCAGTTCGGCGTCATAGCTGCCCACCACGATGCGGCCGATGGTCAGCCCGAGGCGCCGCTCCCGCACTTCCAGCACCACCCGCGGCCCATCGGTTGAGATTCCTGGCGGCTGTGGAAACCAGAAGCCGCAATGCCCGTCGCCCATCCCGCGCTCGCGCAGTTCGGACCTCAGGCGGCTGGCCCGGACGGCGCGAACCGGCTGTTGGTCCCGAACCAGATCCACGGTCGCGCGCAGCATGGGCTGGTCAGGATACCAGCACCAGCCATGCAAGGAGCCATCGGTATCGTGGTGAAGTTCGCCCACGGCGGTTGGCGCGGCGAGCAGGCCAGCTTCGCTCATGTCTGCGGCAGCCCCAGGCGGTTCCGGCTACCCTTCTCGAGCGCTTCCTCAAGCTTCGACACCCCCATCTCAAGCGAGAAGTTCTCCCGGATGAGGCCCAGCCCAGCCTCTGACATGTTTCGCCACAAGGCGGGGTCATCATAGAGCCGCAGCACTGTCCGGGCGAAGGTCGCTGGCTCCTGCGCCACCAGAACATGCTCGCCTTCGGTCAGCCCTGCGCCCTCAACGCCCACCGGGGTGGAGACGATCGGCAGACCATAGGCCATGGCAGACATAACCTTGCCCTTGGCGCCGGCGCCGACGCGAAGCGGGCAAACGAAGATGCGAGCGCTGTCGAACACCTCGGCCAGGTCGGCCACCATGCCGGTGACCACCACCCTGTCGCAGGCCAGCTCCAGCACCTCCGCCGTTGGGTTGGCGCCGGCAATGACCAGCCGCAGCTCTGGCCGAACCGCGTGAATGAGCGGCAGCACCTCGCCCACGAACCACAGCATCGCGTCCACATTGGGGGGGTGTCGATAACCGCCCAGGAAGCAGAGGTCACGCCGCGCATCATAGCCCGCGCGGGTGCCGACAAGCTCCATCATGAGAGGCCAGACGGTCACGGGCGCATCGGGTACGCCCTCCGCCAGGATCTCTGCCTCGACCGTGGAATGGGTGATCGTGCAGTCGCTCAGGCGAATGGTCTCGAGCTCTCTCTCTTTCATCGCCACGGCCATCTGGGCAAGGCCCTCATCGCCCTCGAGCTCGGCCTGGCGCTGCAGGCGCAGGTAGTGCAGGTCTGCCAGATGGAATAGGGCCACCGCGCCCGGCGCATACTCACGCAGCAGGGGCAGGCATTTCTCCATCACATGGACGCGATAGACGACCACTGCGTCGAACAGCCAGCCATAGCGGCGGATGTAGTTCTCGAAGCCCAGCTCGAAGGGGGCATAGGCGCACTCCACCCCTTCGCGTTGGAGTCGGGCGGTGTAGTCTGGCTCGAACAGCCAGTTATCCTCCGGCACAAAACAGGCCTTGTAGCCCGCCGCCTGGGCGCAGCGCAGGCCTAGCACGGTCTGCACCGATCCGGCATCCTGGTCTGGCGTGGGCGTGACCGCATCCACGAACAGGATTCGCTTTCGCACCCGCCTCTCTTTTTCGAAGAAGGGTGCGTCGGCATTCCGCCGATGATCCTCGAAGCGGCTGTGCCAGCGCAGGAAGAGCTTGCGCAGATTGATCACCTGATAGGCCTTCACCCCACTGCCCACGCTGGTGCCGGAGGTCTTTCCTTCATAGTGGACGACGCGCGAAAGCGGCTGGTACCAGACCTCCAGCCCGCGGGCGGCGACGCGCTGGCACAGGTCGGCATCTTCGGCGTAGGCGGGCGTGTAGTGCGGGTCGAAGCCACCGAACTCCCGCCAGAGGCTGGTGGGCATGGCGATGGAACAGCCCGAGATATAATCGACCTGCCGTGCGAAGCAGTATTGCGGCCGGTTCGGGTCGTCGTCCCGGCCGTAATTCCAGGCCGAGCCATCGCGCCACAGGATGCCGCCGGCTTCCTGCAGCGTGCCGTCGGGATAGAGCATTTTGGAGCCGACCAAGCCCGCCTTCGGAAACAGGGCGAAGCTGTCCAGGATCTCGTCCAGCCAGCCTGCCACCACGCGGGTGTCGCTGTTCAGCATCAGGACATGGGTGCCGCGCGCCAGCTCGCCGCCGGTGTTGCAGCTGCGGATAAAGCCGCCATTGACCGCCTGGCGGTGGTAGCGCACGCCCTTGACCTGCGGCACGAACTCCGCCGTCACCCCGTCCGGCGAGCAGTCATCCAGCACGATGATCTCCGCCGTGAAGCGCGAGACGTGGCGGCGCAGGCTATCGAGGCAGTTCAGCGTATAGGGAAGCTGGCCATAGACAGGGATAACGATCGAGACATCGGGCTGGTCCGCATCCAGCCCAAGGACCTGTTCGGTCTCATTCAGAGCGGCGACGGCGGCCGCGAAGTCGGGCGCCTGGCCGAGCAGCCCGTGTTGCTCCATGAAGGCCGCGCCACGCCGCGCCTCGTCCAGCACGGCGTCATCGGGACGGCGATCATAGAGGGAAATGGGGACGGGCGGCCTTTCGGCTTCCGCTAGCGGCCAGGAATGGCGGGTGCGCGGCACGTCGAAGCTTGCGCCACCGCTGGGCGAGCCGCCGCCATCGGCAAGGCGCGACTCAAGCTGCAGGATCTTGGCGCGAAGGTGCATCGTGCGCTGCTCGACCTCGAGCAGGCGGCCGGCTAGCTCGGCCGCGCGCCCATCTGGTCGGGTTAGCGACCATTTGGCTTGCGGTGGTGGCAGGAGCTGAGGCAGGGCGGGATAGACACCTCCTTCATAGAAGCCAGGCCGCAGCGGCGGAATGGGGTGCGCGGAGAGCAGCCACAGATGCAGGTCGTGTGCTCCCGCGTGATCCGCGCCATGCAGCACGGCAACGCGCCCCGGGCCAATCAGCGTATCCCGCAGCAAGGCACCGGTGATGAGGCGATGCAGGTAATGAGCGGTACAGGCGGCACCCTGCGGCATCGACAATTCCGCCAGACTCCAGACCGCGGCGATCATGCCGCCGGCAAGCGCCGAATGCAGATCAATCCCCGACAGAAATTGCTCTGCCAGCTCCGGGTCCGGACAGAGGAGCAGGGCGCCAGTCGCGAATTGCTGCGGTTCTGCGGGGATGACCTCTTCTGCCTCCGGAAGCGCGGCCCGGCACAGCAGCGGGTCGGCGCCCCAGATGAGGACCCGTCGCCCCGTCGCAAGGTGCCGCAAGCCGGCAATCAGGTGAAGCGGGAGCGTGCCATGGGGAGGATGGCGCCCATCCATCGTCAGAATCCGGCTTTCATCGGCGCCTGCTCCCGGTTCGACGTGCCGAGCCAGCGCTCCTGCAGTAGGTCCCAGCCGGGGGATCTGTGCGGTGGTGCCGGGCCCTCGGCGAGCTCTGAGCTGCTGGCGATGGCGCCGGGGTGGAAGGCGACCGACCATCCTGCCTGGCGAAGCCGGAAACACAGGTCGATCACGGCGGCGTCGAGATCGTCGCCGAAGGCCTCGTCCATGCCGCCGACCGCCTCCAGCGCCACCCGCCTGAAGGCGACGGCACGCGGGGTGACGGCGTCCACCGGCTCGGGCGCCCGCAGGGGCAGGCCGGTCGTGGTGGCGGCGATATCCACCAGCACACCATCAACAACGCGCATGCCGCCGCGCCGCGATACATGATCAGGATCCGCGATGCAGGCGCCCACGGCGCCCAGGCCGGGGTCGGCTTCGAGACAGACGTTGATCTGCTCCAGGAAGCCCGGGTCCAGCTCTACAGCGCCGCTGAGCGCCAGCAGGATTGGGGCGGTGTCGCCGCGCGTGGCTTCGTTCCATTCGGCGACTTGTTCGGCTGCCGCGCGAATATAGCGTATGCCTCGGGTCAAGCTGGGGACGAGCGCCGTTTCGACTGCCCCGCCCATGTCGAGCACGGTGACGCGCAACGCCGGAGCCGCCTTCGTGCACCGGATCGCTGCGAGGCATTTGTATAGTGTTGCCAGAGGGTGCGCCGCGGCAACAACGACTGATATGGCAGCCGGCTCGGCAGGGGGGAAGTACATTGTGGGGTAGGTCTGCAGGACAGCCTGGACCGTTTCGTTCAGCTGCTGCTCGGCCGTGGGAGCCAAGCCGCGAGCGAGATCGTGGGACAAACGCTCGAAGAACGCTCCGATCACGGCGAATAGCTCGGCCTGGCCGCTATCACCGCGCCGTGGCTGGGAGATTTCCGCAAGTCGGCCTTCCAATAGCCTAGCTTGCGCTTCCAGCATGGCCAGTCGATCGTCGAAGCTGAGCGTCTGGTCGGAGCGCATGGTGTAAGGGTCACCAACCGTCTCACCCGTATTGGCGTCGCAAAGAGTTAGGACCGCAGCTCTATTGCGGCCCAGAGCATCAAGCGGCAGCACGCAGCGGAAAAAGTGAAAGCCATCTCCGATCCCGGCGTCGCGCAGATCCTCTCGATAGAGAGACGCGACGGTGCGCACCGCTTCCGATCCATCGACCCTGACGAGGACGGTAACCCTCTCGTCAGGCGCGTTTTCATTCCAGCACCAGCCTTCGACAATTCCCGATGATGTTACAATATCGAGTTGTCCCTGCACCTCACCCCACCCCGCGCTGCCCAGAATTCCTTAGCAGCTTTCCTGACGACGATGGGGCGATTTTCTCGAACGTGATGGAGCGGAAACAGAACGCCAATTCGCGAGAATCAGTGCTCAGGCCGAGTGCGGCCGGGCTGATGCTGTCAGGGAAGGACCAGGCGCAACGAAGCATCACCAATCCATTCCGAAGAAACATCTGCTCCTTCTCAATCCTGGCAGAGAGAACAACCGAGGCGGGATCAGAGAGACGCCAATGACCAACATGGAAACCATTGACATGTAGTATAATATCTTGCCGCTGGCAGCGCTCGTTGAAATAAGGTTCACCGGCGAATTCAATCGTGCATCCTTCGCCTGGGTCGCTGATGGCCACGGCCAGCACAGACTGGCATCCCTCGCTCCAGTTATGAGCGTCCTCCGGTTCGGCCCAACCCAGCCAAAGGCCGGAACGGCCGACATCAATGCTCCCGAAGAACCTTGTGACCCCGAATTCTAGGCGCTCTGGCTCGCGGTCGGTCAATACAGATTGTTGAGGGGAGAATTCGGGATTGGGTTCGCGCATCTTGATGAGCCCTTTTTTTGATGAAATGATGTCCGACATAACGTTCCTTGAATAAAAAATCGTCACGAAAGGCTTATAGGAAAATCAATTATCTCACCCGTCATGAAATTCACGATTGCAATGTTACGTCGCCGTTTGAAGTGTTGCAATAGCTCGATCACTCGTTACGTAATGGTCTCACAATTTTAACGAAGGTCTTTCGTATTCGCGTTTGATGGGCAATTGTGGCCTTGATAAGCGAAAAACCGTATCCCAATCAAATTCTGATGGCGTGACCAACGGTGTGGTATTGCAATTCGATGTGGCTCCGGTTCGCATGGGTTCGGCATGTTTGGCATGAGTCCAGTCATAGTCAACGCTGACTATTCTGACTGTGTAAAAAGCCGGCATCACATCTTGTTTGCTGACAACACGGGCATCGCGGCGGTGTTAGAGCGATGGCCAGCGCGATGGCAATACGGACCGAAGCGATCGAGTTTGCCACGTGGCGTTCAGGCCTGATCGGGGGATCCGCTTGGTCGATAACCCTGGGAAAGGAGAGATTGTTCGAGGAGAACGGCGCGGCGGGGTCCTGAGGTGGGAATCGCTCCCCCTTCGGAGATCAGGAAGCCGTAGGCGGCGATGCACAGCGTGGCGTGGTGGTGGAAACCTCGCCAGCCTGGGCCTTCGTAGTGGCCAAGCCCAAGTTCCTGCATGAGGTCATGGTAATCCCGCTCGATCCGCCAGCTCAGCTTCGTGGCATTCACCAGAGCGCGGCGGCTGATGGTCGCGGGCAGCGTGCACAGGACATATTTCGTCGGCTCAGCTTCGTCCAACGGCCATTTGATCAGGCACCATTCCTGGGCGCGCGGCGTGGAACGCTGCGAACTGCGGCCCGAGTTGTTGTCCTATCTGCGCCAGGCCAAGCCCTTGCGCGGCCGCAAGCCGAAGGGGTCCGAACGGCGCGGCAAACTCTGCGGCATGACCAACATCAGGGAGCGGCCCGAGGAGGTTGAGGGCCGCCTGGGGCCGGGCCACTGGGAGGGCAATCTCATCCTCGGCAGCGGCGGCGCCAGCGCCGTGGGCACGCTGGTGGAACGCACCACCCGTCTGGTGGTGCTGGTGCACATGGCCACGCGCCGCGCCGATGTTGCTGCCTCCGCCTGCGCCGGCGCGCTGAACGCCATCCCGGCCCCCCTTCGCAAAACGCTGACCTACGACCGGGGCAAGGAAATGGCCGGACACGCCGTTCTGGCCGCGCAGACCGGCATGCGCATCTTCTTCGCCGACCCGCACTCGCCCTGGTAGCGGGGGGCCAACGAGAACACCAACGGCCTGCTGCGCCAGTACCTGCCCAAGGGCAGTTCCCTGGCCGGGTTGGACCAGGACGACCTCGACCTGGTCGCCGCCAGCCTCAACGACCGGCCCAGGAAGACACTCGGCTACGCCATGCCGAACGAGGCCTTCAACAGCTTACTTGCAACATTGGCCGGCGGGCGCCAGACACAGGATGGCGGCGGTGTTCGCTACGGATGTTGAATCCGCCCCACGAAAGGCGATTCGCTGCAGATTACATAAGTAAATTAAAAATAAGTCCGCAGATATTAGTTGGTCGCGATCTAAATTACAATATGTGTTGTGAAAATAGAAAATCAGAAAACAGCAGTAATATTCCCTGAAGGCAGAGGTCGAAAGCTCGAATAATTTCAGATACGCCAATTCTTTTCAACATGCCGCAGTTTACGGGCGACAATTTTGTCTTCCCACACTCATTCCCTAACAATGAGGGAAACGGACGCGGGTGGCGGCACCCCTGGGGCATGCCTGAGCCTTGCGGATCCAACAGATGGCTTGGTGCGTATCCGCACGATGAGGACCTTCCCGCATCGGCCGAAACACCAGTTCGAAATCAGCGCCGTCCGGGCTCCGTCATGGATCAGGGCCCGCAGGGTCGAGAGTAACCGCCCCACCCGTCGACAGCCCGCCCAGCCGGCGACACACTCAGCCCCGTTCCGCTTCCAGGAGACCTTGTTATGCGTCGTCGCGGCCTTCTCGCCCTGCCCGCGCTGCTGCCTTCCCTGGCCCATGGCCAGTCCGGCGGCATGCAGGTCGTCATCCCCTACTCTCCGGGCGGCGGCCACGACATCAGCGCCGCCAGCCAGCGTGGCTTAACGCAGGTCGCCCGCGCGGCGCCGGATGGGCGTACCATTGGCTATGGGCTCTGGCCGCGGACCACCGCGCTGTCCCTTCACCCCGCCCGTCTTCACCACTGCCCGAATAATGTCCCGATCTCCGACAATGGCCGCTTCGGACACGCGCCCATTGGGCGGCGGAGGAGCGCGCATTGACCCCCATGCCCGCGAAATCGTTACGCCCCGGCGCGACGGGCTAAGCCGTATGCCGCAGGACCCACCCGTGCTGATCGCCGGCGGCGGCATCGGCGGGCTTGCAACCGCGCTCGGCCTGGCCCGCGCCGGTTTCGCCGTGGTGGTGCTGGAGCGTGCGGCGGTGTTGGGCGAGATCGGCGCCGGCATCCAGCTCGGCCCCAATGCCTTCCGCGCCTTCGACGCGCTGGGGGTGGGCGAGGCTGCGCGCGCCATCGCCATCCCCATCGACGCGCTCCGGCTGATGGATGCGCTGAGCGCCGAGCAGATCGCCCGTATCGACCTCACCGAGCCTTTCCGGCAGCGCTTCGGCAACCCCTACGCCGTGATCCATCGCGGCGACCTGCACGGCATCTTCCTGCGCGCCTGCCGGGAGAACCCGCGCATCACCCTGCGCACCAGCGCCGCCGTCACCGGCTATGCGCGCCATGGCGCCACGGTCACCGCCCATCTCGCCTCGGGCGAGGCGATGGGCGGCGCCCTGCTGATCGGCGCCGATGGGCTGTGGTCGAATATCCGCCGCCAGCTCGTGGGCGATGGCGCGCCGCGGGTGACCGGCCACACCACCTATCGCAGCGTGATCCCGACCGCGGAGATGCCCGAGGATCTGCGCTGGAACGCCGCCACCCTCTGGGCCGGGCCGAAATGCCATATCGTGCATTACCCGCTCTCTGACTGGCGGCAATTCAACCTCGTCGTCACCTATCACAATGACGCGCCGGAGCCGGTGGCGGGCCAGCCCGTCACCGAGGCGGAGGTGCTGGAGGGTTTTCGCCACGTCCACCCCCAGGCCCAGGGCATCATCCGCAGGGGCCGGGACTGGAAGAAATGGGTGCTCTGCGACCGCGACCCGGTGGAGAATTGGGTGGATGGCCGGGTGGCGCTGCTCGGCGATGCGGCGCATCCCACGCTGCAATACCTCGCCCAGGGCGCCTGCATGGCGATGGAGGATGGCGTCTGCCTGGCGGACCAGCTGGCCCGTCATCCCGGCCAGCCGGAAGCCGCGCTGCAGGCCTATCAGCGCCTTCGGGTCCTGCGCACCGCCCGCGTCCAGCTGCAATCCCGCGCGGTGGGCGAGCATATCTACCACCCCGCCGGCGCCCATGCGGCCCTGCGCAACGCGATCATGGCGGCGAAGTCCGACGCCGATTGGTACGACACGCTGGACTGGCTCTACGGCGAGGCGACCTGAACTGGCACGGGCCCCAAGGGCTCAACCCCTGCCGGCGAAAAACCCGCGCGGGTCGCTGGGCTGGCCATTGCGCCGCAGCTCGACATAAAGCTGCGGCTGCTCCGCGGGCAGGCTGCCCACCGGTTCGCCGGCCAATACCCGCTCGCCCGTCGCCGTCTCCAGCCGCTCCATCCGGGCCAGCACGAGATGGACGCCCGCGCCGCAATCGATGATCACCAGCTGGCCATAGCTGCGGAAATTCCCGGCGAAGGCGACCCGCCCGGCGCAGGGCGCCACCACCCGGGCGCGGGGGCCGGCCAGCAGCGTCATGCCCCGCGCCGGCCCGCCATCGCCGCCGGCGCCGGCGCCGAATTCGCGGGTGACCTGGCCCGCCACCGGCATGGGGTGGCGGGTCTGCGGCGCCTCGGCCACCGGCGGTGGGGTGCGGGGCTCCCGCGCGCGCCGCTCGCGCTCCAGCCGGGCCATCGCCTGTTCCAGATCGATCACCCGGGAGGCTGCCTCGCGCGCGCGGCGGGCGGCGCTGTCTTCCTGCGCCTGGGCCTCGGCGCGGCGGGCGCGGGCCTGGCCCAGGGCGGCCTCCAGCCTGGCATCGGCGGCGCGGGCCTCGGCACGGGCGGTGGCGAGCTTCTCCGCCTCGGCCTCGGCGGTGCGGCGGGCGGCGGCGGCCCTTTCGGCGGCATGGCGAAAGGCCTCGGCCTCGGCGCCGGCATGGCGGATCAGCGCCTGCATCGCCAGCAAGCCGCGCAGCGTTTCGGCGGGGGGGGCCGGCACCGCCAGAAGGCTCTCCGCCGGCCAGCGCTCCAGCCGGTGCAGAAGGGGCAGGAAAGGGGCCAGGGCGGCGGCGCGGGCGGCACGCTCGGCGACGGCGGATTGCGCGGCCTCGGCGGCGCCGCGCGCGGTGCCCTCGCTGGTGGCCAGCCTGGCTTCGGCCTGTTGCACGGCACGGGCAGCGGCCACCCGGGCCTCGGCCAGGCGGTGCTCCTCGGCCTGGGCGGCCCGGGCAACGCGGGTGGCCTCGGCGGCGGCGGCGCTGTCCCGGCCGGTCTGCCGCCGCGCATCGCGCAGCTCGGCCGGAATCTGTCCCCATGCGGGCTGAAGCAGCAGCACCAGCACCAGGGGCAGGATCAGCCTCATCGCAGCAGCGATTGGCCCGTCATGGCGGCGGGCTGCGGCAGGCCCAGCAGCGCGAGCAGCGTGGGCGCGACATCGGCCAGCCTGCCATCGGCCAGCGTGGCGCCGGCGGGGCCACCTTGCAGCATCACCGGCACGCGGTTGAGGGTATGGGCGGTGTGCGGCCCGCCGGTCGCGGGGTCACGCATCATTTCGGCATTGCCGTGATCGGCGGTGACCAGCAAAGCCCCGCCCGCCGCGCGCATCGCCGCCATGATGGCGCCCAGCCCGGCATCCACCGCCTCGCAGGCCGCGATCGCGGCGGGCAGGCTGCCGGTATGGCCCACCATGTCGGCATTGGCGAAGTTCAGCACGATGAGATCATGCGCGCCCGCGGCGATCGCCGCCACCGCCTTTTCCGCCAGCGCCGGCGCGCTCATCTCGGGCTGAAGGTCATAGGTGGCGACCTTGGGGGAGGGCACCATGATGCGCTCCTCGCCCGGCAGCACCGGCTCCTCGCCGCCATTGAGGAAGTAGGTGACGTGGGGGTATTTCTCGGTCTCGGCCATGCGCAGTTGGGTGAGGCCGGCGCGGCTCACCACCTGGCCCAGCAGGTCAGCCATGGATTGCGGCTGGAAGAGCGTGGTCAGGAAGGGGTCCAGGGCGTTGGAATACCGCGTCATGCCCAGTGCCGCGAGGCGCGGCGTGGTGGCGCGGGCGAAGCCGTCGAAGCCGGGGTCAAGCAGCGCCGCCAGAATCTCCCGCACCCGGTCGGCGCGGAAATTGAAGCAGAGCAGGCCGTCGCCATCCCGCATGCCCGAATAGCCGCCGATGATGGCGGCTGGGAGGAACTCATCGGTCTTGCCCGCCGCATGCGCGCCGGCGATCGCCGCCTGGGCGCTCTCCGCCGCCACGCCCTGGCCCAGCACCATGGCGTTCCAGGCCTGGGAGACCCGCTCCCACCGGTTGTCGCGGTCCATGGCGAAGTAGCGGCCGCAGAGCGTGGCGAGCCGCGCGCCGGGCGGCAGTGCTGCCTCGAAATCGGCGACGAAACCGGGCGCGGATTGCGGCGCGGTGTCCCGCCCATCGGTCCAGCCATGGATGGCGACAGGCACACCGGCGCCGGCGACAATGCGCGCCAGGGCCAGCGCGTGGTCCTGATGCGCATGCACGCCGCCGGGCGAGAGCAGGCCGGCCAGATGCATCGTGCCGCCGCTGGCCTTCAGCGCCGCCACCGCCGCCGCCAGCGCGGGATGCGCGGCCAGCGCGCCATCGGCCACCGCGGTGTCGATGCGCGGCAGGTCCTGCATCACCACCCGCCCGGCGCCGAGGTTGAGATGGCCGACCTCGCTATTGCCCATCTGGCCATCGGGCAGCCCGACATCGCGCCCGCTGGTGGCGAGATAGCCGCGCGGCCCGGCGGCCCAGAGCGCGTCGAAATGCGGCGTGCGCGCCAGGGCCACCGCATTGTCTTCGCAGTCGGGGCGGAAGCCCCAGCCATCCAGCACCACCAGCATCACGGGTTTGGCCATCGATTCGTCCCTGCCTGTCGACCGGTCAAGGCATAGCCACGGCGGCGTCCCGGCGCCAGGGCGGGCGACAAAAGCCTCCGGCCATGGCAAACATGCGGCCATGACGACGCCCCCCAGCCAAGCCCCCGCCATCCGCACCATCGCCATGCCGGCCGATACCAACCCGGCCGGCGATATCTTCGGCGGCTGGCTGATGGCGCAGATGGACCTCGCCGCCGGCAATGCCGCCACGCTGCGCGCCCGCGGCCGCGCCGCCACCGTCGCGGTGGAGGCGATGCAGTTCCTCTCGCCCGTCATGGTGGGCGATGAGGTGAGCCTCTATACCCGGGTCATCCATGTTGGCCGCTCATCGATGAAGATCCAGGTCGAGGCCTGGCGGCGCGGCCGGGAAACCCACAATGCCAATAAGGTGACCGACGCGATCTTCACCTTCGTCGCGATCGACGAGCAGCGCCGGCCGCGGGCGGTGCCGCATGACGAGCCGTGGTAGCGGCCTGGCCATCAAGCCCTACAGCGCCTTGATCTCGACCTTGCGGAAGCGCACCACGCCGCGATCGTTCACCACGCCGGCGGCGTCGCGAATGCCATCGCCATGCTGCAGCGCGATGCGGCCGGTGGCATACCGGCCGTCGCGCACGCCATCGGCCGTCTTCTGCCCGTTCAGGACCACGGTGAGGGCGTCGCCCCTGGCGATGATGTCCAGCGTGTTCCAGCGGCCCCCGGCGCGCGGCATCGGCTCGACCGCCGCGATATCGACGATCGCGCCGGTGCCATAGCGCTGCACCGGCCGCTCATCCCAGAGATTGACCTCATAGGAATTGGCGGAGGTGATCGTGGCCGGGTCGGTCGCGCGGATGAAGATGCCGCTATTGGTGTGGGTGTCGACCCAGACCTCGGAATGCAGCTCGAAATTGGCGAAGTTGGCGCGGGTGACGAGGAAGCCATTGCCGCGATCGGCCACCAGGGCACCGCCCTCGACCCGCCAATTGGCATTGCCGACGCGGTCGAAGCCCTCGAAATCGCGGCCATTGAACAGGGGCGTGAAGCCGGCGGCCTGGCCATGGGCGTGGCGCCCGGCGGCGAGTGCGGCGGTGAGCGGCAAGGCAAGCGTGAAGGACCTGCGCAGCATGGTGTTGTCTCTCCCTGAAGCTTCCGGTTGGCCCGGAATGGTCCGCCCATGGCGCCGCGCCATTGCGGCCTGCGACGGATGGGCAAGGCTAGGACCGATCAGCGCCGCAGTCCAACGAAACAGGGGGCCAACGAAACCCGGGGCCAGGGGATGGAGCGGGCGATGGGAATCGAACCCACGACATTCAGCTTGGGAAGCTGACGTTCTACCGCTGAACTACGCCCGCGCCTTGGGGAGCATACGCGCAGCCCCCCATAAAAAAAAGCCCCGGCGGATCGCTCCGCCGGGGCCTTTTGTTGTCATGCGCCGCAGGATCAATCCTGGTTGCGCACGCCCATGAACTGCAGCAGCATCTGGAAGATGTTGACGAAGTTCAGGTACAGGCCCAGCGCGTCCATCACGCTGCGCTTGCCGGCTTCGTCGGTGCCTTCGGCATAGCTGTGCTCGATGTAGTCGTTCTTGATCCGCTGCGTGTCATAGGCGGTCAGGCCGCAGAAGACGATGATGCCGATGATGCTCACGGCGAAGGCCAGGGCCGAGCTCTGCAGGAAGATGTTGATCAGCGAGGCGATCATGATGCCGATCAGGCCCATGATCATGATGCTGCCCATCTTCGTCAGGTCTTTGCCCGTGGTGTAGCCCCAAATGCTCATCGCCGCGAACATGCCCGAGGTGGCGAAGAAGGTGCTGGCCACCGAGGTCTTGGTGTAGATCGCGAAGATATTGGCCATCGAGGCGCCCATCACCGCGCAGAAGGCCCAGAAAAGCGCCTGCGTGGTGGTCTTGCTCAGCCGGTTGATGCCGAAGCTCAGCACCAGGATGAAGGCGAGCGGCGCGAACATCGCGACCCAGCCCAGGATCGTCGGCGCGGTGGCGATGCCACGCGGCGTGCGGACCACGGTGTAGAACATCGAGGCGACTTCGGGCACGGATGCGATGGCATAGGCTACAATGGCGGTCAGCAGCAGGCCGCTGGCCATCCAGTTGTAGACGCGCAGCATATAGGCCCGCAGCCCCGCGTCGATCGCGGCTGCATCGGCGGCGGAGGCGCGGCCCCAGCCGGGCGCGGCGCCAAAGCGGTAGTCGGGTTGAAGAGCCATGGCTCGATCATTTCCTTTTCTGTGAGGGCCTGGCCCTCGGACACCCCCATCATATGGAGTTTTCGTAATCCAAATCAACCCGTCAATTGTGACGGGTTATCACGCGGCGCCCGGCGCCCAGTAGCCCTGGTGCGGGATGGCGCCTTCCTCCTCCAGCAGCGGTCCCAGAACCTCGACCGGCGCGGCGGCGGCGGCCAGCACCGCGCGGCAGGACAAGCCCAGCCCCGCGGTATGCGCCTGGGCATTGCGCGCGGCGGCGATGGACTCGGCCCGCAACCCGTACACCACCCGGCCGATGCCAGCGTAGAAGATGGCGGAGGCGCACATCGCGCAGGGCTCGCCCGAGGAATAGATCGTTGCCCGCGCCAGGGTTTTCCGCGCGATCCCAGCCATGTGGAGGCGGCTGAGCGCCACCATCTCGCTATGGGCGAGGTTGCCGCCACCGCCTAGCAGGCTGCGGAAATTCGTCTTCCCAAATTGGTTGTGAGGTGATTCGCTTCTGACTTGGTCTGGAGGTGTTTTGATGCGTGGTGCGGATC
>LNFM01004796.1_pt1 | contig 24408 bp, 25 predicted proteins | sample 596031 | NCBI WGS metagenome assembly LNFM01 (sample SAMN04254537, study PRJNA301005) | activated carbon metagenome | isolation source: dual media filters at the Ann Arbor, Michigan drinking water treatment plant | place: USA: Ann Arbor | reverse complement strand
AGTATCCGAAACCGGCATCCGAGAGTCTCAAAAAGGTCGTCCGTGAGATCATGAGCGCCAAGGGCAGGCTCTATGCCCAGATCCCGCATCCGGATTTTGAGGATTGGCCGTCGAAGCATCAGCCGAAGAAGCGGCAGGCGATCATCGGGCCACACCTTGAATACAATGGTGGCACCGCGCTCGACATCGGCGCGTACTTCGGCGCCTTCTCCTTGTGGCTCGACGACCTCGGCTACACGGTTACCGCCGTTGAGCGCAACAAGCAGTGCGTCCAGGTGATTCGCGAGCTTCGTGAACTCTGGGGCAAGAAGTTCGATCTCTTCGAGGGATCGTATTACGACACGCCGAACACGAAGCACGACGTCATCTTCGCGCTCAACGTTCTCCATCATTCGCTCAAGCGAAAGGAGACGACGGAGCAACTCGAAGCGTTCCTGCCGAAGCTCGATTGCAAGATGATGATCTTCGAGTCACACGACGACGGCGAACTTCCGATGAAGTCGGCCTACCGGCCGCTGTCGCCCGACGATTTTGTGAAGCTGATTTCCGAGAAGACCGGACTGGGCAAGATCCAGGAAATTGGCATCGATGGAAAGCGCAGGATCTTCAAGCTCAAGCGTGCCTAGCGAAGGATTATCCGGTCCCGTGCTCGTCACCGGCGCGAGAGGCTACCTCGGAGGCCGGGTCATCGGCCAACTGCGGGCGAAGGGCGTCGAGAGCCTTGGCCTGGCGCGCGGCGGTGGATCGGATATCGCATGCGACCTGCTGGACGCGTCAAGTTTTCGTGACGTCGTCACCCGCACGGCTCCCGGCGTTGTCGTTCACTGCGCCGCGTCGGTTCCGAAAAATGCCAGCGGGTACGACGATGCGGAGGCGGGTGCTGACAGCGTGAGAATGGTCCGGAATCTGCTGGATGTCGGTGTCGCCAACATCGTCTTCGCATCTTCGATGACGGTCTACGGGCCCGGACAGCCGGAGCCGCTGCGCGAGGATCGGGTTGATCCGCAATCGGCCTACGGTCGCGCAAAGCTGGAGGCTGAATTCCTGCTGGCGGGCGCATCCGGCTGTAGTGCCGTCGCGTTGAGGCTTCCCGGGCTCTTCGGCCCGCCGCGACGCAATGGCCTCGTCTATGCGCTTTGCGAGGCTATCGGGAAGGGGAGGGCGCCGACGTTGCCGGCCCACCCTCTGATGTGGTCGGCCATGCATGTCGACGATGCGGCCTGCGTGATGGTGCGGGCCGCGTTGCGTCCGCCCGGACCGGGGTTCGTGGCGAATGTCGGTTACGCAGGGCCTCTCTCGGTCTCCCTGCTTGTCCAGCGCCTTCGGGAGATCGCCGGCGCTCAGATTGCGTACGACGTGCCGCATCCGTCGTTCGAGATGGACCTCGGTACGCTTCAATCCACTCTGGGCCTGCCGCAGGGCGACCTGGGAAGCCGTCTCAGCGAAATGCTCGAATTTGCAGCGGTTGATGCAGTATAAAGGGTGGGGCAAAGAGGGCGTCGTTTCAACAGACAAGGGGTTCTGGGGTGCGGGTCACTAACGCCAAGTCGTACTCTTTCTACCACGACAAGTCCGCGCTGGTTACGGGGTGGACCGGGGCCTTCGGCAACCGGTCCATAAGAACGTACTGGAGCGGCCTAAAGCGAACCCCATATCTAACGCGGCTCGCGCAGCGTCGCGTCGCCTGGGCGGAAGAACTGGAAAAGAGCCCATGCAACGGCACGCCTTAACCGTCGCAACGACACGCTAACCGGCATACAGAGAAAGCAAGTGCTGCTACGACAAGGGCGGAAAAAAGCTGCGGCTGTCGTCCATAAGCAACGCTGGGGCATCGAAGGCTTCCTCGCCAAACTCAAGCAATGCGACGCATCGCAATCCGCTATGACAAGCGAACTTCATCGGCTTCGTAAAGCTCGCGAGCATCAAGCTCTGGCTCAAGTAGAATCTGTCTCCATACCCCTTCAGCGAGCATCCACCAGTGCGCTAGTCCGGATCATCTGGGCCCTCGGCTTGCTCCGAAAGCTTGCGGGTTCCAGCGCGATTGGCTTGCACCTGAAAAAACGGAACATTCGGAAATTGCTTCACTGCGTGCTGAGAGAAGAGGGCGTGCTTTTCCCGATCGTTGTCGACCCCGGCTTCCACAATGAGCTTTCGCCAGAACTCCACCTGAAAGGGTACAGGCTGAGCGGCAACAATCGAAATATCAGCATCCGTCTGTGCAGAGGCATAGTATCGTCCTAGTCGGTCATATTGGCCGATGCAGCACCCAATTTCTTCGGGGCTCGCCAACTGGCGTAGCGGTACCGTTATTTCCTGTTGGCTCGCTGCCGCAGTCAGTACATCTTCCAGGACTGCTCGGCGATGAAGGTAGCCGGCGGTGTCGTGAGCCGATTGCACCAGCCAAAACCGAAAGCAGTTGACATAACTGCCTACTCGCTCAACGCACAGGGCGTCGCCAGGGTCGTAGACCCCCCAAAAAACATGTGGCTGTCTCTTGTAAGGCATCACGAAGAGATTCCGGTAGTCGTGCGGCGGGTCCTTCACGTAGTAGTTTGAATGCGTAAACTTCTGCCCCAGCAACATATTTGGCGCGAAAGCTACTATCTGGTCAGCGTGGCAGAGCGAACCGAAGAGCAGAGCGCCATAACCTCCCATTGAAGTGCCGATAGAGATAACCCGGTCGTAGTTCGGCCGGTGGCGCTCGATCACCTCCCGAATGGACTTGGCTTCTGCCAGATACCAGCCATTGGCCGCACTATTGAAAAAAAGCTTATCTCCTGGAAAGGCTTCAAAGATATTGGACATGCTGAACTTACCGGGAGGCACGTTCCGTGCGCTGAAAATCAACCAAAGCAGGCTCCCATCGCCCGCTACAAACTGCGTATAGGCCGCATCCATTTTCTTCTCACTGCAAATAAACTGACATCGAAAAATGTGAAGAAAAACGCGGGGCAGCGCAATAAGCAACAATCTCGCAGAGTTATCTGCGACAGGCGCCATGCCGCGATCCGCGACGTCGAACGGTCTGCATTGATGGTGATGGCGGTCCGCCGCGGCGCCTTACAGTTGCCGTGGTCGTCGCAATCTTCCGGGCACCGGAAGTCGTGGTCAAGGCGCCCGGCGAGCTGTCGGGCGCGCTTTGCCCCGCCCATGTCAGCAATGCCCTCGCTCCCAATGCCGGGTATCGACCACATTAATGCTGGAAAACGTCGTTGCAGAACCAGCCGCCGAATCCCAACCTAGCAAAATCCTCCATCGTCGCAGGAGCGACGAAGCGATCGGCTTGACTGGATCCGGCGATGGTCACGTTGCCAATCAAGCCGATCACGCTGTACGTATCGGCGCCGGAGACCCAGCCATAGAAAGTCGACACCGATAGATCAAGCGAGCTGTTCGCTGTCATGGTTCAACGCCTCCGTGCGACGACTGTCGTCGGCATATCACCATTTACCCTTGCTGAACTGTGCGGACTTGGCGTCACCGCTGGTAGCCCGACTTGTTAATGAGCGCAATGGCGTCGTCCACGAACATTCCATTATGAAACAATACTTATGTACCTTGACGGTTTTAGGCGTTTGTCTTCAAGCTAACACTACCATAGAAACGTTGGATCCAATGACCCGAACTGAATCGCTTCAGAGCATCCAGAACCAAATTGCCCGACTTAAGGCAAAAGCTGCAAAGCTCAAAAGGGCTGAGAAGCCTGGCTTAAAACAACTATGCGAAGTGCTCCGCAGGTATAAACTTGGGCTTAAAGATGTGGAGGTCGCGCTCGCGATTTCGCGCCAGAAGCGAGAGAGCAAACTACGGGGCCGGACCGTTGCACCCAAATACCGCAATCCTGACGACAAAAGCGAGACGTGGACAGGTCGAGGGCGCATGCCGCGCTGGATGACGGCCCTTATCAAAAAAGGGAAGAGGCCGGAGGATTTCTTGATCGTCAAAGGTTAGTTAATTTTTGATCGACGCGGCAGCATGCGTTGCTCGACTTATGCTGGAGGAGCTGGGCGCGAAGTGTATCGCATCATCCGCGGGCCCTCACCAACTGAGAAACTGCCTTCCCAAGAAACTCTTGATTAGAAGGAATGGAGAAGCGTATTCCTTCTTCAAATGACCTGCTGTGAATTCGCGGCCAATAGCGCACATGCGTTGCGCCGTGACTCCTAACAAGTCTGCCCTAAGCTGTCCCACAGCCCGTAGCCAGGAGTACATACATCGCCAAAGCAGGCCGCCACGCTCATATCCTAGCTAACTTCCTCGAGGATATTTAGGGCGTTTCGCGCTCGTTGTCGGCAAAGAGCCGAAGATTATGAAATATGTTCACGGATCGCGCGGACGACAAGAAGGCCAATGGTCCATATCATAAAGGCGTAAAGCGCGGTGAGCGCAATCGACAAATAGGTGCGCGGATAAGTGGAAATTACGGCCTTGTTCGGTTCGACGAAAGCAGTGACATAAATATGCTGCGCAAGGGCTGTGGCACGCGCCCTCTCAAGCGTCTGCCGAGTTGCAACAACAACATTCTGCGCAAACTGCCTTTCCAAATCCAAGACTTCAAATTCACCAACGATCGCGGTCAATGACTTGCCTTTACTATCGACGCCCAGTTGGGCTTCAACCGCTGCCAACTCCTTTCGAGTTGCCGCAATGCGGGACTTTAGTGATTGAACCACTGGTGCCGTGTCAGGCAGTTTTCGAAGGCCCAGTGCTGACAGTTCGGCTTCCATTTGAGAGATCGTCATTTTGAGTGTTGCGGCAACTGATACGTTGCTAGTCACCACACTCGAATTCGGCTCGATCAACCGTTCTGTCGCCCTGAACTTGGAGAGATCCGCTCTTATCGTTTTGAGGCGCTGTTCTGCCCGCTCCACTTCTTTTTCCGCAAACTTGACGGCGTCCCATATCGGGCGATTAACTGTCTTGTTAATCATGGCCTCCGAGTTTTGCAAAAGGGACTTCGCAATCACGTAAGCATCCTCAGCAGAAAACGCACGAACTCGCGCAGTTGCCACGCCAGTTATTTGGTCGTAGCTGGCAGAGACCATCCGATGCCAATAAGTGGCGAGCCGGTCTGTTGGCAAAGTGGGATCAAATCGGGCCCACCAGTCTCCAGTAGGACGGGAGTACATCCCACGAAGATCGACGACAGCTTCCAGGTCTTCAACAGCCTGGCGGCTCGTCATGTAATCGGTAACGATATAGTTTTCCGGAACGTTCTGGGAAGTGCTACCTCCAAGCAAACTCGAAATCACGCTTGGGGCATCGGGGCCGGCACCGCTTGATTCCGCATTGCGAACTGTAAACCGAAATTCGGTTGCATACTGAGGTGCAGCAATAAAACCAAAATAAATAACGGAAAGAAGAACCGGCAAGCCGACAAAGGCAAACAGTGAAACGAGGCCACCCACTCCCAAGCCGCGCTTTTCTTCGGGCAGGGGAGGTATTTCAACCCCCTGTCCAAAATTCAGACCAGCCGTTCGCTGCGGCGAAGCGTCAGCCTCCACACCGACTTGCTTTGCGGTGGCCGGAGCCACTACTTGCGGAAAAGCAGGTGCAACCTTCGACGGCTGTACCGGTGAATGTCGAATATTCTCGCCCTTCATCGGTGAACCCGACATAGCTGCATATCCCTGCGGTTACCATTCGCTCACCCGGTCTGCGGCTAGTCTGTCGTTAGATTGACCAGATTAGCGCAGAGCTATTATACTACAACGCCCAAGAGCCACGACCAGATAGAGCGTCTCGCTGTCGGGGTTAGGCGCGCCGCCGACTGACCCAACTCTAGGATGACCGATACAGTCGATAATTTCAAGGTCTGCAGAATGCTTCAGGTTGCCAGTGTGTCTCATGGCTTGTGGCGGGATATTGCCCTGTGGCGGCGTTCAGTGGCGAATGCGGCTTCCGAGTACGTAGCGGCGAAATTTCAAGGGAGTCGATTTCGGGCTATTGCCATCTTTCTGGAGCCGTTGTTGGTCTTGTTTCTTATTGTGTTGGTTAGAAGCCTGTTTAAGCAGAACGTGCATTTGTTTGGGACCTCAATAGTGCTTTTTTACGCAAGTGGGGTGTTGCCTTTTTATCTATTTGTTTTTGTTTCCTCTCGCACTCGCACTGGGAATGCAAGCGCGCTAACAAGGCTACCTGGCGTAAGCCGCTTGGACCAGTTTTTTGCGATCACGTTAGTTGAAATCCTTATCATGTCTCTCATGATGTCGATTGTCTTCATGGGAATCTGGTTGAATGGTGTCGATGCTGCCGTACCCGTGTCCTTGTTTGAAAGCATGCAGTCCCTGATAATCTTGATTATATTCGCGATGGGGGTGGGGCTCGTTAACTTGATTATTTCTGAGTTTTTTCGGCCTTGGACACTTATATATGCGTCGGCGACACGCGGCCTTGCCTTCCTTTCCGGCGTTTTCTATCTGCCTACCCTCATGATACCGGCTGTCCGAGATTTTGTTGTTTGGAATCCGGTGTTTCATGGCGTGGAGTGGTTTAGGCTCGGCCTGTATGGCAACTATCCTGCGGTGCTGTTAGAGCGGGAATATCTGTGTGTGTCCGCGCTCTGCATCTTCTTCTTGGGCCTGGTGCTTGAACGGGCAAGCATCAGGATTAGGGGGTAGGGCGGTGATCTCCTTGCACTCTGTTTCGCAATATGCCGGACGTGGCCTTCATAAGGTTTGTATCTTCGACCAAGTCAGCCTGACGGTGGAGCCCGGCGCGAAACTCGTCGTGCTTGGCCAGCCAGGTACCGGCAAGACTACGTTCCTGGAGCTCTTGGCTGGCATCAAGATGCCCCATGTGGGGAGAATTGAGCGAAAAGGATCGGTGTCACCTCTTAAAGGTCTCATTCGCTACGGTCGCCCGCCTATAACATTGCGGCAGCTTTTGCTTAAGTTCTCTAGAATTTACCGTGTTGAGGAAAAGTCTTTAATAGACTTTGTCCGTTGGTTTTGCGACTTGACAATTGCGCTGGACATATCGGTGGCCGCTCTTCCTCCGCCAGTGAGAAGAAATCTCGATTTTGCTCTGATCTATGGGCTGCCGTTCGACTTTTATTTGTTCGATAATGGCCTTTTTCCGAGGCAACCGGAAATGCGGGCTCGAGCTCAGGCTGTTCTCGAGATGCGCGTACGAAGAAGCGGGCTCATCTATGCTACCAGTATTGCTCGCGCTGCCCAACAATTGGAGGGGGCTGGCGCGGTCATTCATAATCGAAAGCTTGAACTGTACCCTTCAGTTGCGGAGGCAGTTGAAGCTTTCGTCGAACTTCCGAAAACGCTCAGTCTCCCGGTTCAAGAAACCGATGAACCCGAAAGTTCCTTTGAAGTCGAGATTATTTGAGTCGCCGCGGATCGTTGGTGGGGAATTATGGGTACGATATCCGTAACAGACTTGATTGTGTTCGGGGCAATCCTGATGGTTGGCACTGTCAGCATCGGTATCGCTGAAATCTGGCTCACCTTGGGATCGAGACGGAGCAGGGTTGAGCACGCGCGTTTATTGGCCGCCATGCAAATTATGGAACAGGCTCAGGAGGAGCAAAGAAAAAATGCTCAACTGGCCGAACAAAGGAAAGCAAGAGCCGAGCAGGCTGCACGGAGAGCGGATCTTGCACGTATTCGGGCACAAGGGCTTCAGAACCTGGCTGAAAAGCCCAGAATTGTTAAAGATTGAATGGTGCGCCTGGCAGGTTATTTGAATGTTCCGAGGATTGCTGCTGCGTCAAGGACGATGCGTTTCGGGAGGCGATGCAAGTTTGACCTGCTTCTTGGCGATTGAGGATCGCGGCGGCGTGTCTCGTGGGACGGAGCGCACGTTAAGGAATTGCCTGCGGATCAAATGCAGTTATCTTCGGACGTGGTATTCGTCCAGCGGCGGTGCGCTCTGAATGCCTGGTTCTCTTGTTTGTTGGAGCAAGGATCCGTTCAGTTCAAAACCAAGCATGACCGTTCCCGGGCATCGCTCTTGCACTTCGTCTGACGGTGGCGTAGTAAAAGTTTGCAACGCATCATGCCGCGTCTATTTCGGCCTTGCGCGCAGCCGTGTTGGGCCAGTGGTTGCTTGCGACTTGGAAGAGTCTTCCATTGTAGGGCAATCCAAGCACAAGGCTGGTGTGCGACGCTAAGCTGAGTACCCTTTTTTTTGAGGCTCTACTCTTGGCATAAAGGCCCTGCAAGGAAATCTTATGAGGGACGCGTGGACAAGGTACTGCTGATCGCTGGTGCGGGCGAGATGGGGAAGGCGCACGCGAGAGCTGCATCGGAACTTGGGTGGAAACCCGCTGTCGTCTGCAGGGGAAACGAGAGTAGTCGCAAGTTCATAGAAGAGACATCTCTTCCATGTACCGCGGGCGGTATCGAGGCATGGCTTGCGGTCAATCCGGCGCCGAGAAATGTGGTTGTGGCCGTCGGGTTGGAGGCATTGTCAGCGGTGGGAAGCGCGTTAATCCGGCGCGGTGCCCGACGTCTTCTCCTGGAAAAGCCGGCCGGACTGAATGGCGACGAGATTGCCGACCTCGCAGAGGTCGCGGCCGCCCACGGTGCCGAGGTGTTCGTAGCGTACAATCGACGCTTTTATCGCTCCGTCTTCCGGGCTGCCCAAATAATCGAAGAGGATGGTGGTCCCACGTCGTTGCGATTTGATTTTACCGAGCGCGTCGATCTCGTCGCATCGAGCAAGCACCCTCCGATCGTAAAGCAAAACTGGTTCCTGGCGAATTCAACTCATGTAATCGATCTGGCATTTTTCCTCGCTGGAAAGCCGGTCAATCTCACCGCTCATTCTTTCGGTGGTCTGGATTGGCATTCGATAGGGTCTCGCTTCGTCGGTTCGGGAAAGACCGTCGAGGGGGCGGCCTTTTGCTATTCCGCCGATTGGGAGGCTCCGGGTCGCTGGTTTATCGACGTGAGAACGCGGCGGCGCCGGCTGCTGTTGGAGCCACTGGAAAAATTGCGGATTCAGCGCTTTGGTTCATTCGATCTGATCGAGGAGGATCTCGAGGAGAGTTCCTCTCCGCAAATCAAAGAGGGAATTCTGGCGCAGATGGCTGCTTTCCTGCTGGGGGAGCGCGCCGTCAATCTGCTGCCGCTCGACCGACATTTGTCCGTGCTGAGGCAAACCTATTTGCCCATCCTTACAGGAACGTCACCTGCCGCAGAGCGACAGATTTCCTAGTATTCGTCAAAATCCAAGCGCAGCTGTAACTGCACCCAGCGGCAGAGACATACTCATGGCCTCGGCAATACCTTTCAAGACGACCAGGGCGACAAGTCAGGTCGAACGGCAAGGACTGTTACAGCAGCCATGGATGCCGCCGGCCAATCGGGGTCGATTGGTTTGCTCTCTCGCTGAACTTCTCGCACTCAATCGCTTCGAGGACGCGGAAAGGCTTCTGCAAACCAGATCATCGTACTCCGTCGCCGACAAGCTGGCCTTACAGGAACTTGCGGATGCCTGGTTTGTAGACATCAGCCGGAAGCCGGACTCAGTCTCGATATCCGAATCAGACGTAAGATTACGGCGGCTGATTGTGTTGGCTGCCCAAGACGTCGAGTTGGCAAAGAGAATTGCAATATTCTCCATAGAGTCGCGTCTGGAAGAGACGTTGCTCGTCGCAATCGGGCTGGTGGCCAAAGCGAAGAAAACCGATGAGTGGCTAAGAAGGTCGATCGCCAAATGGCAGGCCAAGCTTAGTTCACCGGTCAAGACCAGTGTTGCATTTGTCCTTGGAAGCAGACTGATGGCCGCGGGAGCTCTCGATCACGCATCCTTAGTCACCTTTCTTGCGGCATTACCTATCTCGAATCGGGGTTTGAGTATCGCGAGCAAAGTGTCGCAAATGGAGACATTTCCCGCTATTCGGGGTTCCGCAGCGGTTGCTGTATCCAGCTGGAAATCAAAGGCTAGGCAAGCGACCGCCTCGGGAAGGCCCGGCATTGCCCTTCTCGCGTTGAGGATGGCGGCGACACTTGGTGCCGACGACGAGACTCGGTCCGGAATCATCAGGCTTGTTGCCGCGAAGCCTTTGCCCACCGCGGACGTTATCGAGATTCTGCGAGCCACGGCATTAAGTCGCCCTGACCTTTTCGGACGCCGGCGTGATCTTGTGTCACGCTGGAGGGCCGCCCTGAATCTGGCAGATGAGCAGCTCGACTGGCCATTGGTGGGGGAGCTCTATTCTGGTTTGCGGGCCGTTGGCGCCGAAACAACCGATGTCGCTCAAAGGGTAGTAGCCGCGCTTGATAGCATCGGCGATCCCGCAGCGAAATTACCTGAGATCTTGCGGGACTTGAGTTCGAAGGGCCCTTTGGATTGGCTACTCGCCTATGTCTCTCAGTGGGATGGCGAGCTCCTCGCAGCATTCCGGCGTCGCGATTGGCAAACGGTCGTGCACATAGCGGATCGCCTGATGGCGATCAGCCCCACCCCCGGCACCTGCAGCTTCATGCTCGAAGCGGGCGTTAGACTGATGTTGCCTCCTGCCAGTCTCGTTCCGGCTTGGAGAAACCTGGAAAAGACGCAACTGGGCGGGCAGCACTTGTCGAAAGGCCCTTCGAGCGGTGCGTTGAGATATCTCTCCGACCATTTTCTCGACATGCTCGCGCAGAATGGGGATTGGGATGCCAACGCAACCCCCATTCTCCGCATGGTGGATTGGTTTGGAGTACCGGGAAGCGCGATACTCAAACTTCTCAGTCATGCCGCGGCAACTGGTCAGGGTGAAAAGCTGCTTGCGGTAATCGAGGGTCCGGGTCAGATCTCGGAGGAGGTCAGCGAGTTCGTCAGAGGGTTGGCTGCCATCGATAGTGGGTTTCAGATCGGCGGGATTCTCATGCTTCAGAAGGCTCTGGAGTTGGGACTTCGGACTGAGCTGGCTGAAATCGCGGGAAGGGAGATTGCCGCAGCACAGTTTTACCTTAAGACCGAGTTCTCCCTGCCCGAGGCGCAGGCTGTCGTGCTGATCCAAAGCAACACCTATGGAGATCTGGTCGAGACCGTTCGTCGGCAGGCGCCCGCAGTCCACATTTGCGCTCCCATGGGTGCCGGTGAGATGCGGGGAGCAGACGCTGAATTTGCGGAAGAGGACGGGGCTTCGGTTGAGGATGTTCCTTTCCGGTCGATCGATCTTCCGGAAGTCAGCGAGGCGGCTGCCGCCGCTTCCACACTGGTAACGAGGGCGGTGGTTGGTTCTATCCAGCGGCCCTCCCGTCTAAGCAGTGCCGCGAGACGCTACCAAGAATGTTTGCGACGCGAAGTGGCGAATCGGCTCTACGGGCCGCTATCCGAAATTTTCAATTTCGTTGAGGCCGTGCGAACGTCGAAGGCCAAGCGCATCTTCCTGATCGCAGCGAACATTCTCTCGGCACGGCGCATCGTTAGCCAACTCAAGCTCACTTTTCCCGAGCACGAAATTCGTGTCGCGTGTGGGTCGAGAAATCGCGTTAATCGACTGCGCTTCGCCGGGGCGCAGGCCGAATCTCTGTTGAAGGTGGATCCTCCGGCAGAGGCGCCAATCGAGAATGCCCTGCTACCTTCGAACTTTCAGCCAAGTGGCATTCCAGCCTCCTTGCTTCCGCCTCGCTGGAAGTTCGACGAGACACGACGGCTTTGCATCGTGGTGGTCACGAGCGCCAGGCCGGACGTCCTGGCACCACTACCGGAGCTGGTGGCGACCCTCGCCGCCCACTGGCAGCCCCTTGTGCTATTCATCGATACGCAAGGAGACAGCGAAGCCTTCGCGAGCGTGCTCGAGGGGCATGTCAGGGATTCAATGACTGTCATAGACCTTGGCGCATTGCGCCCGAGCTGTCGCACGGGAGCAGGGGCGGCGCTCAAGGCCACCATCGACGGCATTAGCCTGGTCGGCGCTCCCCGCCTGTTCGATGGAAACCTCGACATAACTCAAAACCTTCGGGAGGTTGCTCCCACCCTTGGAACGTCAGTCGTTGTCTCAGATTGGTTGGGCCGCTGGTTGCGTCAGCAGTTTCGCCGCCACCAGCCGGAGTTTGTGCTGTTTGCACACGCTGTAACGCTGGAAACACAACTGACGTGCTTTGTAGCCCGGGAATCCCATATACCGACATTCTGGTTGCAGATGCTCCAGCATCCACGTGATGTGCGCTTTACGAGACCGTTCGCCCACCATCATCTCGTGTTGGACCAATACTCGCGCAAGCTCTGGCAAGAATTTATCGCAGTGCCCGAGCAAGATATCACGGTCGTCGGATCTCTCCGGATGAGTTCCATCATACGCAGATACCGTGGGGTGGACTCCATTGAGGTACTTGACGAACTTGGCATGGCCGGTGACCCCAGGTTGGTTCTGCTTGCTACACAGCCACAACCTCTTGCAGAGAATATCAAGCTCCTGGAGCTTGTGGTCGAGGCCATTCGAGATGTTTCGGATGTCGTGCTGGTCGTCAAACTGCATCCGAATGAGCCGGAAGACCGGATTGCTGCTCTCGTTCAATCGCTCAAGCGACTGGAGTTTGCTTCTCGCGGCCTAGTGACGAAGAGCATGGATACCTACCGGCTCATCATGGGATCGGAACTCGTTGTAACGATGCATAGCAATGTAGGCATCGAAGCAGCTCTGCTGGGCCGCCGCGTAGTTTCGATCGTCCTCGGGCCGAAGAATGCAACCTTCTCACTGGCCGATCATGGCCTGACCGAGGAGATAAATGATACAGACAGCGCAATAGAGCACATCCGTTCGCTTCTGCTGGATTCCCCTCAGCGACGTGGTTCGGACGTCAGGCGTCGTCTTTACTTGGACGCAAATCCTGAGATGTGCGACGGCGAATCGAACAGGCGCATCGTCGATGCGATTGCCAGCAGCATTGCCGCTCAGAAAGGGGCATGGTAGTTTTGCATATGCAGTTAGGACGCGCGTTGTCATACCGCCTAACGAGGGGGAAGTATGAGCAGTTTGCTGGTGGGAGTTGAGCAAGGATCGATACCGCCTGCGCTCAAGGAAGAGATGATCGATGAGGCTAGGCGCGTGTCGGCAAAATTCGGAAAGAGGCATGTCCTGCTGATTGGCGGCGGGGGATACATTGGCCCCGTGATTGCCGCGGAGTTGCTTCGATCGGGATATGGTGTGCGGAATCTGGATCTGTTTCTATATGGCACACAGGCGTCTGTGGCAGCTCTCTTGCTGGATCCAAATTACGAAGTGGTCGTAGGGGATCTCGGCGACCCGGATGTGGTCAAGGCTGCGCTGGCGGGAATCACGGACGTGATCGTGATGGGTGGACTTGTTGGAGACCCAATAACAAAGCAATACCCCGCAGAGGCCGCTGCAATAAACGAGCGAGGAATCGCTCGGTGTCTGGCTGCGCTGGACGGCGCCGGCCTCAATAAGGTCATCTTGATATCGACCTGTTCGAACTACGGCTTGATGTCGCACAATGAGCTGGCGAATGAGCAAAGCGATTTGAAGCCCCTCTCGGCATACGCGACAGCCAAGGTCCTTGCGGAGAAGGCGTTCCTCGCGAGGCAATCAGTGTCTGATTACCACGGCGTCGTTCTTCGCTTTGCCACTGCCTTTGGTGTAGCGCCGCGAATGCGGTTTGACCTTACTGTAAACGAGTTTACGCGCGACCTTTTCTTCAAAGTGCCTCTCGTGGTTTATGACCCAGACACCTGGAGGCCTTACTGTCATGTAAAGGATTTCGCCGCCATTATTCTGAGAGTGCTGGAAGCACCGATCTCGAGGGTCAGGGGGGAGGTTTTCAATGCCGGCGGAGACAAGAATAATCTAACGAAGAGAAACATCGTTGACATCATTCTGAAGAGATTTCCGGATAGGGCGGTTAGCTACCAAGAGCATGGAACCGATCCGCGGAACTATCGTGTCGACTTTTCCAAGCTGCGGGAGCGATTGGCATTCGAGCCTGCGTTCGACGTCGAATGGGGGATTACAGAACTGGTCGATGCACTTTCCAAGGGATTTTTCTCGGATTACGCAGAGCGTGCGAATTATTATGGAAATTATCATTTGAACTATCGAACGTCGAATTGACCACCGCGCGTGCTTGATAATCAGGGGGCTCGTCTAAGGGCGGGAAGTGGAGGGACCAAACTTGCTGGTGGACACGCATTCTGTGGAATTGCTCGGAGTCAGTTCCGCGTCTTCGATTCGTGAGGTAATTGCCGCGATTGACAAAGGCGGTATTGGGATCGCGTTGGTACTCGATGCCGAAGGGCGTCTAGAAGCTACAGTGACAGATGGCGATGTACGCCGAGGATTGCTCCGCGGGCTCGGGCTTTCCAGTTTGATATCGGAGCTTCTCGCGCATAGGGACCAGACGGGTCGCCACTCATCCGTGACAGCCCCAATCCTGGCCAGTCGAAGTGAAATTCTTTCATTGATGAAAAGTCATGTGCTTCGGCACGTTCCGCTGGTGGACGATCAAGGAGTCGTCCGAAAGATCGTGACTTTGCAAGAACTGGTGCTCGAGGATGAGCGCGAGGTGAGAGGCCTGATCATGGCCGGGGGGCTGGGCAAGCGTTTGCGGCCCCTTACCTTGGACGTGCCCAAACCCATGTTGAAGCTTGGGGATCGTCCCATCCTCGAGCATGTTCTTGTCAGGCTGCGTAGTGCGGGAATTCAGAAAATCGATATATCGACACACTACATGGCCGAGAAGATCCGTGAGCACTTCAGCGACGGATCAGCTCTGGGGCTCGACATAAAATACCTCCATGAGACTGAACCGCTGGGAACAGCGGGCGCTCTGGGGAACATTTCGGACAAGAAAACGCCAGTGTTGCTCATGAATGGCGACATTCTTACCGATGTCGATTTCAAAGCCATGCATACATTTCACAGGGAGCAGGGCGCCGCGCTCACCGTGGGCGTCGGCATTCAGGAGACGACCGTGCCCTTCGGTGTCGTGGAGTGCGATGGGGTGCGGATTTCCAGAATTACGGAGAAGCCGACAATCCGGATGATGATCAACTCGGGTATCTATCTGATAGAACCCGAAGCATATTCCATCGTACAGCCAGGAAGGCCGATTGATATGCCTGACCTGATAAGACAGGCAATGCAAGCCGGTATGGCAGTCATAGCGTTTCCCCTGAGGGAAGGCTGGATCGACATAGGATCTCCCGAAGACTATCAGAGGGCCCAGGCGCTGATGGCCGTTGATGAGGCGGGGCAGGAAAGAACCATGAATTTGAGTGTCGGCAATGTCTGATGAACAGTCCGTGATTCCGCTTGCGATCCCCGTGGTTGGGGCGGCAGAGGCGCGTAACTTGCAAAGCTGCATTGACCAGAACTTCGTCTCCTCGGTGGGACCGTTCGTCTCTCAATTCGAGGAGATGGTGGCTCTGAGTACCGGAGCCGCTGCTGCAGTTGCGACCTGCGCTGGTACGGCCGGACTCCACGCCGCGCTCGTTGCGATCGGCGTTGGTCCAGGGGACCTCGTCGTGTTGCCGACTTTCACCTTCATTGCGTCAGCGAACGCGATCTCGCATTGCGGCGCTGTCCCGTGGCTCATGGATGTCTGCGAAGAGTCATGGAACATGGACCTTGCTCAGCTTGGCCGTGAATTTCAGACCAATACGAGGCGTGATGGTGGAAGGCTTGTTCACAAGCCGACGGGGCGCCGGATCTCTGCCGTAATGCCCGTCTACTGTCTGGGGACACCAATCGATTTCGACGAATTGAATCGATTCTCACAAGAGTGGAATGTTCCGATTGTAGTCGATGCGGCTGCAGCAATCGGCATGCGATGGAATGACCAACCACTGGCTCATGCCGGAACGCTTTCAGTGATTTCTTTCAATGGCAACAAGACACTGACGTCCGGTGGTGGCGGTATGGTCGTTGGGCGAGACCCGGAGTTGATGGCTCTTGTTCGACATTTGACGACCACGGCAAGAGTGGGCACGGATTACACGCATGACCGGGTCGGGTTCAATTACCGAATGACCAATCTGCAAGCCGCTGTGGGCTGCGCCCAGATGGAGCGTCTTGACGAATTGCTTGCTGCCAAGAGGCGTATTCGTGAGAATTATGCGTCGGCATTTGCAGAGTATGACAACATACGAAGCTTCCCCGATCCGGATGGCCAGAGCACTTGCTGGTTATCCGGACTGGTATTCGAAAGCCCGGATGCACCCTCGGTGGCGGACTTCTCAAACGAGCTGAGGAAGCGCAAAGTCGAGGCGCGGCCGTTCTGGAAGCCGATGCATCTTCAGCCACCTTATGCGTCAAGCGCACCGCGCGCAGCCTCGTTGCAGCGTAGCGACGACCTCTGGCAGAGAGTTCTTACGCTGCCATGTTCGACTAATCTCTCCGATCAGCAACAGCGCCGTGTCATACAGACGATTGGGGAGATATTGGATCAAAAGCACTTCAAGTAATGGGCACTAGCCCGTCGCGAAGAAGGCCTAAAGAACTCAAACGATTTGATAGAGCTTCAAGCATCGAAAGGTGCAGGATCGTCGACTCTTTATATGTCGTGAGTGCGCAGTTGCCCTTCTCTATTAGCTGATCAACCACCAGATTCGTGAGCCGACTCTGAAAGACGGGCGTTGCCTCGAAAGTTTGCCACGTCCAGTCGTGAGCTGCGTCCCAGCGGTGCCCTATTCCTGCAGACTCCTCGAAAACGAGGCGCGCCTCCGGAAACTCGATATCCAGACGCAATGGATTGCTTCCCCGAGGTAGTGTCGTATAGCAAAGAACCGCACCGGTGCGGCCGTGCGCCATGAGCGTACCCGTAAACTCCATGCTGTTCCGCTTGGTAGGACCATCGAACACGTGCAACCCGCTGGCATCTACGGAAAATTCATGATCCTTCGATAGGAAGGCCAGAAGATCGAGCATGTGGATTGCATTCGAGCCAAGGCCTACCGTGGGATTGCTCGTCATCCTGACGGTCAACCCTTTGGCGTCGGGTAGCTCGTTGCGAAGACTTACATACTGCGGCCACATACGACGCGGGCAATTGACCCATGCCGAGATTCCCATTCCATCGAGAGCTAGGGACATCTCGACATAATCGTGACGGCGCTGAAACAGAACCTTTTCGAGTATGAGAAAGCGCGGGCGAGTGACGGCCAGCAGTGCTTTGCATGCTTGCAGTCTTACGTCCGCGGTCGTCGCGACGATCGCAATATCGATGTCCGTTGGAATTTCAGACACCGATGACACAAAGCTTACGCAAGAAGGACTTCTAAACCTCGATCCCACAAGGTCACGGGCGGTCAACAAGGATTGACTGCTTGGATCTACCACATGGACCTTCAACGGATTTTTCGATAGCGCAAGCGCTTCGAGATGCCTGCGGCCGATGCCTCCGACGCCGAGCAATGCTACGCTGGTACTCATGCTGTGCCGTCACTTGTCTTCGAGAACGCCCGCGGAGAGAATCGTCTCCGCAAACAAGAAGTCCAGTTCATCATCTATGTCGATTGAAGTAATCCGGTCCATCATTACAGCTCCGACTTTGCCAAATAGAACACCGGGCTGGTCGACAGGCAGTCGATCGGCCACAAAGGCGTAAACGGCACCGTTTAGCTGAAAGGCCGGAGGCAGTTCCTGCCTGGGCAACCATGGGACAACATTCGGAATGAAGTTGGTGACTCCACCTTCACCGATACTCCACGCTCTGTGCGGATGAAGGTCAGCTTCGACGAATGTCGCAATCGAGTCCAGCTTGTTGCGTGCGAGAACATTGACGCACTCAGATACATGCTGGACCAGCCGAAACGGCGAAGTGGGCTGGAGCAACACGACGAACCGAGCGTCTTCCCCCATTCGACGGAGTTCCGAGATATGATAACGCAACGTATCAACCGTCAACGCGGAGTCGGTTGCGAGATGGTCCGGTCTTCGTAGAACTTCGGCGCCGAATTGCTTGGCGCACGCCGCGATTCCATCGTGATCCGTGGATACAATCACGCGGTCAATCTCCGGAGTGGCCAAAGCTGTCTCGATCGTCCAACCAATCAGCGGCTTCCCGCCCAACATCTTGAGGTTCTTGAGCGGAACGGCCTTGGATCCACCGCGCGCCGGGATTACTGCCACGCTCCGATCTCGCAACACCATGACGCAGCTCTTCACAAATATTGATGATCCAGTGTAGTTGCAGTGTATCATAGGCCTAGAGAAGACGGAGAGTATTTTCCCTCCGCTAGGCACATCAGAAATGGCCTGGACGGGGCAGGATGTGGACGGGCTGGTGAACATGAAGTCTATTGAAATCGACGGCCGGCGAGTTGGCGCGGGCGAGCCGGCATTTGTCATCGCTGAAATTGGCGTGAACCACAACGGCAATATGGAGATGGCGCGCCAGTTGGTCGACCTTGCCGCCGATACCGGTGCTGACGCGGTGAAGTTTCAAACTTTCAAGGCTGAAAAACTTGCTTCGTCGGCTGCTTCGCTGGCGCCCTATCAGAAGCGTGCAGGGGAGGCTGCCGGAAGCCAGGTCGCATTGCTGCGTCCGCTGGAGTTAAACGAAGCCTCCCACGTGGAGCTCAAGTCGCAGTGCCTTGCACGTGGAGTGGCTTTCCTGTCGACGCCATTCGATGAGGAAAGCGCCGATATGCTGGAGCGCTTATCGGTCCCAGCCTTCAAAGTGTCCTCGGGCGATCTCACGAATCTGCCATTCCTGCGTCATTTGGCTCGCAAGGCAAAACCGCTGATTGTGTCCACGGGAATGGCCAACCTCGCAGAAGTCGAAGGCGCCGTCGATGCGATGGAGGCGAGTGGCGTGCCTTCGTTCGCATTGTTGCATTGCGTCAGTTCATATCCAGCCAGCGCCAGCGACGCAAATCTTCGAGCTATCTCGGTGCTGCGCGATGCCTTCCAGTGCCCGGTCGGTTGGTCTGATCACACCGTTACCCACGCGGTGTCGTGGGCGGCTGTCGCACTTGGTGCGTCCATCATCGAGAAACACATAACCTTGGATCGATCGCTGCCAGGACCGGATCATGCGGCGTCGACCGGGCCGGAAGAGTTCAGGGAGTTTGTAACGGGAATCCGCACGATCGAATCGGCATTGGGATCCGGTCGAAAGCATATGCGGCTTGCGGAGCAGCAAATTGCGGATGTTGCGAGGCGAAGCCTTGTCGCCTTGGTGGATATCCCCGAGGGGGTCACGATTGCGGATTCCCACATTGGCCAACGCCGGCCTGGCACAGGCTTGAGTCCTGCCTTGAGGCATCTCGTGGTTGGCAAGCGCGCGCGCCGGAGCATTTCGGCAGGAAGTCTGATTTCTTTGGGCAGTCTGGAATGAACAAACGACGTATTGCGGTGATCACTGCCGGGCGATCAGATTATAGCATTTATATGCCTATTCTGGCTGAGTTTGCGCGTCGGCATCTGGAATACGGGCTCATCGTCACTGGGAGTCATCTATCGGAAGAGCAGGGTAATACCGTCAGTCGAATCGAAAAGGACGGCCAGCCAATATTTGGCCGCGCTCCGGCGGAACTGAAGTCAGACCAGCCGTCGGATATCGCCCGGTCCATGGGGCACATTACCTCGCAGATAGGTGACCTCTTGCACCGGCTGATGCCGGATATGTTGTTGGTTCTCGGAGACCGATTTGAGATGCATGCGGCCGTTTCGGCGGCATCGCCGTTCTCAATGCCGATCGCTCATATCCATGGCGGCGAAATTACTGTTGGTGCCATAGATGACCGTTTTAGACACTCCCTCACCAAACTCAGCCATTTGCATTTTGTCAGTACGGAGAAAGCCGCAAGGCGCGTGCAGCAGATGGGTGAGGAGGCGTGGCGGATCGCTGTCTCGGGAGCACCGGCTTTGGATAGTCTTCGCTGGAACCAGCCTCTCGATCGGGCGGACTTCTTCCGCGCTATCGGATGGTCGAGCCCGCAGGATTTCATTTTGGTGACTTATCATCCCGTTACGCTGGAGCCCGGGCAGGAAGAGGGGCAAGTAAAGCAGCTTCTGGCTGCTCTAAAAGAGTTGAAGCGACCGGTTCTTTTCACGCTCGCGAACATGGATGTCGGCGGCCGGACAATAAATGGCGAAATTCGGCGTTTTCTTTCCGAGTATTCAAACGCCACGCTCATCCCCTCTCTCGGTCCAGATCTTTATTTCTCTGCGATGAAGCATGCCTCCGTGATGGTCGGCAATTCCTCGAGTGGCATCATCGAAGCGGCCTCGTTCGGCCTGCCAGTTGTCAATATCGGCAATCGCCAATTAGGTCGCGAGCACGGGCCCAATGTCATAAATTGCGGGTATCTGCGCGACGAGATCCTCCAGGCAATGGATAGTGCTTTGAGCCCTGACTTTCGGGCTTCAGTGTCGGGGATGAAGAATTTGTACGGAGATGGAAAAGCGGCGCAGCGTATAGTCGATCGGCTGACTGGTGTTGCAATCGACTCCACGCTTCTGCGGAAGCGTTTCATCGATATGGATTGCGCGACATGAAGACGGTGCTGATTGGTGGAGGCGGGCACGCCGCGGTTGTGATGGACGCGGCACGCCTGTCAGGTAAGTTCGATTTCGTGGGCATACTTGACCAGGATTTGTCGAAGCGAGGTTCGACTACTCTGGGCTTGCCGATCATCGGCTGCGACGATGATTTGCCGCGACTGAGGCGCGAGGGTGTCGAAGGGTTTTTTGTTTCCGTTGGAGGCATGCCTGGTGTTTTGCGGCGCCGAGCGACGCTGTTCAATGCCGGTTTGGCCGCCGGGCTAATCCCCGTTTCGATCATTCATCCGGCAGCCACAGTCGCACATTCTTCGTCCGTTGCAGGCGGTGTCGCGATAATGGCCCGCGTGATTGTCAATGTTTGCGCGTCCGTCGAATCGAATGCGATCGTGAACACTGGAAGCATCATCGAGCATCATTGCACAGTTGGGGCGCACTCCCATGTAGCGACTGGGGCCCTGCTGTGTGGAGGGGCCCAGGTGGGGCAGGGAGCCTTCATTGGCGCGGGGGCCATTGTTCGTGAAGGTAGGAAGATTGGGGAGAATAGTGTGGTCGGAATGGGTGCCGTTGTTGTTGGTGATGTGGACGCTGGGCTTAAAGTTGTGGGGAATCCCGCCCGAGGTCAGCGGAGTGGCCGTTAATTGGACGGAGCGATTCGAAGTATTGACAGGGTGGGGCGGCGGTATAGATTCGAGCGACCTTTCTCGACGTAGTATGTCGTAATCGCGCGCGTGTTCCCTTGGCCTCGCGCGTTATTTTCTTAAGAATTCTGTAGTGAATTGAGCGGAGTAGAGAACAATGGCGGCGGTAAATTTGAGAATTTTCTGGGAGCAAGGCGCGCGCCCCCTGACGATTCAGAGCACCTCGGGAGATATTAGGCGCCTTTGCGTAGCCTTTGAGCAGATCAAACCAAACGAAACACAGGACGTATCGTCGATCAAGAAGAGGTTCGTGTTCCGGCATCCCAGTGGCGACCGAGCTCGGATGACAGTCCTATATATTAACCTGGAGCGTGTTAGTGCTCTCACCGTATCCGATGCTAGCGAGGATGACGTAGCGGGAAATCTTGCGGTCGACTCGTAAGTACCGCAAGTTTTGAGTTCATATTCTGTTGAGCCGGCTCTTGAATGGGATTGAATGAACTGAAGGATGGGCCGACCAGCGAGGAGTAGCTAAGGGCGCTGCCAAATGGCAAGTATTCCACAAGGAAAAGCGACGTGGGGTACAAGTAAAGGTTGGAGTGCGACGAGGTCGGCCCGAGCCAGGGCGGGGCTGTGTTGGCGCCGACGTGGACCTGTATCGGGGCAAGCAGGCTATCGACATCGGCTACCGGGGGCCAAAGCCGTAATGGTCATCGAACTCAGCGCGGATCGGAGGATGGATTTGGTGTCTCCTCGTATAAGTCGTGCTTGTATGACCGTAGCGCTCTTGTCGATCATTTTGATCGCGCTTCTCACGCATGTTCCTTCTTCCTACGCCGACACGAAGGAGGCTGCGCCACCCGAGGATGTGCCCAACGACGTTCCCTCCGGGCGCGGTGAATTTGGGGCTCCCTTCAGGATGCTGAACGGCATGGAGACCATGCGCGCCGATCCTTATCGGATTGCGGTGTATCGTGGATCGGCCACTGACAATGCCGGGGTTGGAATCATACAGATTCCGAGGACGACGTTCATCGATATCAGGAAAACTGGCGTCCAGGGCCGTGATGACGTTGCGACGCCGCAGGATGTGCTCTCAAGGGCCTCGGAATTGGAGCCCGATGACACTGTGCCAAATGGGTATCGAGCAAGATATCGGTCTGGCTCACCTCTCGAAGGCAAGCCAATTAGTGGTTGGTATCACGTCTTGTATCTCGGGTCGTCGGGCGGCGAGCCGGGGACAGCTATGCTTACGCGCCAGTTCAGCTCGATGAGGCTTGATCGCCCTGGCGATGCTCGACCGCCTCCCCAGTATGTATTGCGGCGTCACTCCCCTGCAGCACATTACTTCGATCCGGTAACGGGTTTTCGACCAATGATCTGCACCGCGTGGCCGCAACCTATATGCAGATACTCTATTTTGTCTTCAATCGACCAATTCCGTATGTTGCGAAATGGCGTGGAGACAAAACCTGCGCTGGTTGATGCCCAGGAGTGGATGCCTCCAGGCGCGCGGATACTGTACGTGAGAGCTGTCATTACTGCTCGCAACGGAATAGGCGGAGCATATTTGAAGTCTTTGCGAGCAAGCGCTGGGGAATTGGAGATAGGGTATGTCAATCGGCCCGATGATAAAGTTATTGCTTTTGTAGAAATTGCAACCAATAGCCGCCATCAGCTTAGTTATCGCGTCGACGACGGGGTTAGCCTGGACCTATATGCGGTTGGATTTTCGATGTTGCAGCCCTTTTAGTTGAATTGGGGATTTGTTGAAGAGTATCACCCATCGTAGGCGATGGAGATGATGGCTGGGGATTTTAGTAGCTCAAAAAGTTGAGACTGTGTGACGATTTAGTGTTTCGCTGAAACCGAGCGTCCCGGAGGGTTTGCCCTTACTATGAGTAGCGTCGAATATCAAAGACTGGACTAATGGTCATCTTCCACGTTCAGCAACGCTCAAGCACAAGCCTTGCCCGGTAAGACGTTGACCTACGTGCAGTTGGGCGACAAGCACAGAGCAGTAGCGTCGGTCAAGACGTGGCAGGCTCTCTACGGACACCGAGCATTCGCTCTGTCTGTCTGGGCCTTCCGTGACGTCGGGGGACGGAGGAGGCGGCCAAGGAGTTCATATCGATCCGGCATCGCTACGGTGCGAATACGGCTGTGATGCTCGAGTATGCCGAGCTTCTGCTCCAACTGGGCCGCGTCGCGAATGCACGCGAAATATTCTACGGGCTCGGCGGCCAGAAGGATAGTGAGAAGGCCAAAGCCGAACGCCCGCGGTCGCGGCTTCAGGCGGATATCGAGAGTGGAAGATCGCGACGCGGCTCTGCTCTAGTGGGTGGAGGCGGACATCACGATGCCGAAATTCGCGGCCAAGCTACGTGCCGAGAAGGATGTGACGGCGCATCCCGACTCGTTGTCCGGGATGCTGCGGATCGCACGGGCAATGGCTCAGAATCTCTCAAATTCTCGCTGAAATGATCGATTACACAAGCTTGAAGAATTGGCTCCGAAGCGGTACCGGAGAGGGGCCCACTTAGTGAGAAAGGACCCATGGACAGCGAAGCTGATGAAAAGCGCGCACTTCAGCGACGGCGTATCTATCTGGAAGACTTGATACCGGATATCGTTGCCGAAATCGGACGCTTCGGTGAGGAGGCCATTTCCCTGAAGGAGACGCTCTCGCGCAGTCCCACAGGTGAGCTTCTGACGAGGTCACAGCGACGCCTCAACTACGTGCGGCAGCGGCTTGCCATGTTGAAAGCCGAGCGGACGACTTCCTCAGCCGAACGGATCGCGATCATCCAGCAGCTTCGCGAGATGGCCAGAGAGCAACATTAGCTAAATCGCTTAGTGTCATCCAACGGGCTAAGCCCGTCTGTCGGTAAGACGTGTTGGATTCCCAGGCGACCCCGCGGTCAGCTCCTCCCCGCGCGCGTTGCGGTGGAAGTGTAGTCGCCTCATCTTGCCGGATCGTCGGTGAGATCTGCAGTGTCCACTTCTTCCATCACCATCTCGCGACCTGTTACCTGGGTACGCGACTCGCATCAAGGGGGAGTAAGCAACAGGGTCAAAATGTCGAATATCCTCTCGCTGCGACGGCCACTATTGTGGAGCTATCATAGACGATGTAGCGCATCCGTCCTTGGAGATAAGCCGGAATGATCTTCGCTTCAGGCTGGGACCTCCGCGGCATATTGGAATCTGCTAGAAAATGCCCCGATACGCCGCGGTTGACATAGTATAATAAAGGTCGGGGGCGCAGAGCCCGTCCTTCCAATAGACAAGGGGTTTTGGGTGCGGGTCATTAACGACAAGGCGTATTCGTTCTTCGATGACAAGTCCGTG
>LNFM01005213.1_pt1 | contig 24411 bp, 28 predicted proteins | sample 596031 | NCBI WGS metagenome assembly LNFM01 (sample SAMN04254537, study PRJNA301005) | activated carbon metagenome | isolation source: dual media filters at the Ann Arbor, Michigan drinking water treatment plant | place: USA: Ann Arbor | reverse complement strand
CGCCTCCAGCCCCTCGCCGATCTTGTCCGAAGACCGGAACATCCGCTCCTTGAGCTTCTTGAAGAACGACATGGGCAGGCTCTCCGGGCTGTTTCCCTTCACCTAGTCGCTTTGACCCCGCATGGAAAGGCCATCAGCCCGGACCCACCCCCGAGTAGAGGAGCGCGCCCCAGGCGATCAGGGCCTGTCCGGTCCAGTAGGCGGGCCACAGCACCAGCGCGAGGGTCCGTTTCACCCCGGGCGAGGTCACGACAAACAACTGCAGCGCCAGCAGCAGGTCGGACAGGATGAACAGCCCCGCCCCCAGCCGCAACACGTCCTGCCCCAGATGGACAGGGAGGAGAACCGCCGTCACCCCCATCAACCCGATCAACCCGACGTAGCCCCGCACCGGCTGGCGCAAATCGCCCGTGCGCGGAGCCAGCCAAAGCTCGGTCGAGGCGAGAAGCACCAAAAGCACTGCCAGCGCTGCGACTTCGCCCGCCGCAATCCCGTCAAAGCCGATGTCTCCCGACCGCCAAAGGAACCCGCCCGCATAGGCCAGATGCCCAAGGCCAAAGGCCGCCACCCCGGCACGGAACCGCCGCTGTCCGCGCAGCGCCAGGAACAGATCGCCCAGCGCCCCAAGTGCCAGGCCAAGCGGGATCAGCCAGAACCAGCCGCCCACCGACATCGCCAGCGTCAGCGAGGCCAACAGTGCCGTCGAGGCGGTCTTGACCACCGACCCCGCCGTGCCCTTCACCTCGCGCGTGGCAAACAGCAGCCAATAGGCAACCGCCGCCGCCAGCGACAACAAGGCAGTTGCAAGCGCCAGCGTTTCGCCCAAGTTGTCCGGCATAGCCGCCTCCCAGCACCCTGACGCCCAGCCTCAACCGGACCCGACCCCGATGCAAGCCCGCCCCCTGCCCCTTGCAGCCTTCGCCGCAGCCGCACTCAGCCCCGTCGCGCTGCTCGGCCTTGGCGTGGCCTTTGGCGGGCTCTGGCTCTGGGCGGCGTTCCTCTACATGGCGGTGCTGACCATCCTCCTTGACCAACTGATCCCCCTCACCGCAAGCCGGGCCGAGGATGCCGAGTTTCCCGCCGCCGATGCCCTTCTCGTCTCCGCAGGCCTTGGCGCGCTGATCCTTTTGCCCCTTGCCACCTGTGCCATCGCCGCGTCCGGCCCGCTGACAACGGGCGAGCGCATCCTCGCCTTCTTCGCCACCGGCTTCTGGCTCGGCCAGGTCGGCCACCCCGCCGCGCATGAGCTGATCCATCGCCCCAACCGCTGGCAGTTCCGGCTTGGCGCAGCGTTCTACGCAGCGATCCTCTTCGGCCAGCACGCCAGCGCCCACCGGTTGGTCCACCATGCCCGTGTCGCCAGCCGCGACGACCCCAACACCGCGCGGCTGGGCGAAAGCTTCTACCGCTTTGCCCCCCGCGCCTGGATCGGCAGCTTCCGCGATGGCGCCCGGGCCGAAACCGCCCTGCGCACCAGCCACCCCGGCCTGCACCCCTATGCGCTCTACCTCGCGATCAGCGCCGCCGCCCTCGTCCTCGCCACGTTGATCGCGGGCCTACCCGGCCTTCTGACCTGGACCGCCCTCGCGCTCCATGCCCAGTTCCAGATCCTTCTGTCGGACTACGTCCAGCACTACGGCCTGGAACGCGCCCGCCGCCCGGACGGCAAGCTGGAACCCGTTGGCCCCGCCCACAGCTGGAACACCGCGCACTGGTTCTCCTCGGCGATGATGCTGAACGCCCCGCGTCATTCCGACCACCACGTCCACCCCTCCCGCCCCTTCCCGGCCCTACAACTGCCAGAAGACACCCCCCGCCTGCCCTGGCCCCTCCCCCTCGCCTGCGCCCTTGCGCTGGCCCCCCGCACCTGGCGCCGTGCCATCGCGCCCCACCTTGCCCGGTGGCGGAATTCCCGACCCGCTGACACCCCCCGGGACACGTCAGCTTGACTGGTCATCAAACTCCACCTCTGGCACTCTGCCCCCAGACCGAACGGAGCCTGCAATGCGTGCCTTCCTTCTGCCCCTGATCCTGATCGCGACCCCGGCCCTTGCCGAAACCCCGCTCAACGCCAATGAATTCGATGCCGCCACCGTCAACCAGACCCTGACCTACGACTACGGCGGCGGTCTCTTCGGAACCGAGGAATACCTGCCCGACCGGCGCGTCCGCTGGGCCTTCGACGGCGATCTCTGCATCTATGGCGTCTGGTATCAGAAGAACGACGAGATCTGCTTCGAGTATGAGAACGACCCCACGCCTGCCTGCTGGCTGTACTTCCTGGAAGACGGCAAGATCCGCGGCCGCTACATGGGCGAAGGCGGCGGGTGGGAGATCCTCGAGTCCTCCCGTGACGGAGGCCCCCTGCCCTGTGCCGGGCCGGATGTGGGCGTCTGACCCGATGCGGCTTGCGCTGATCCTGGCCGCCTGGCCCCTGGCTGCCACGGCCGAAACCCCGCTGACCGGTGCGGAATTCCAGGCCCATATCGGCCAGAGAACCATCAGCTATCTCTACAGCAACTCCGTCCGCGGGGTTGCCGACTACGGCCCCGACCGCACACTTCTCTGGGCCTTCGCAGGCGACGAATGCATCCGAGGCCAATGGTTCGAGGATGGCAGCGAAATCTGCTTTGCCTTCGAGGACGGAACGCTATCCGCCTGCTGGCACTTCTACCTCGACGGCAACCGGCTGCGCGGCGACGCAACTCGGCTTGGCTCGGGACTGCAGCGGGATCTGCAGATATTCGAGATGTCGCATACCGACCAGCCGCTGACCTGCACTGGTCCGGATGTAGGGGTCTGAAATGCGCCTGTGCCTCGCCGTCCTGGTCTGCCTGACCGTTCTACCCGCTGCAGCCGAAACCCCGATCACGCCCGAGGAATTCGAGGCGCATGTCACCGGCAAGACGGTGACCTACCAGCAATACGACTATACCTTCGGCATCGAGGAATACCTGGAGGGACGCAAGGTCCGCTGGAGCGTGGCCCCCAACGAATGCCAGTACGGCATCTGGTATCCGCAGGACGACACCATCTGCTTTGTCTACGAATACGACCCCACGCCCGCCTGTTGGACCTTCTGGCTGAAGAACGGCGCGTTGGTCGCGCTGTCAGTTAACGCGGCACCTGGCGAGGAGTTATATGAGGTTTCAGCCGACGACACGCCGCTGCCCTGCCCCGGGCCGGATGTGGGGGTCTGACCATGCGATGGGCCGTCGCACTCCTCCTGTCGACCCAGTTCGCCGCGGCCCAAACCCCGATGACCCCGGACGAATTCGAACGCTGGTCCACCGGCAAGACGCTCGACTATTCGGTTGATGGTGAGGTCTGGGGGTCAGAAGCCTATTTCCCCGACCGCCGGGTCCGCGATGCCGATACCGGCGGGCCCTGTCGCGACGGGTTCTGGTATGCCGAAGGCGATGCGGTCTGCTTTGTCTATCCCGCCTATGACGGCACGCATTGCTGGCACTACTGGCGCGACGGCGACCAGGTTCTGGCCAAGCCGGTGCAAGCCACGCCTGAAGATGCGCCGCAGGTGGTGACACCGGCTGCGTCCCCTCTCGCCTGCCCGGCCCCGGATGTCGGGGTCTGACGATGCGCACGCTCCTCGCCCTTCTCCTTTTCGCCACCCCCGCCCTGGCCCAGGACCCGGTGACCGCCGAAGAGTTCGACGTCCTGACCCAGGGCCGCAGCATGACCTGGTCCGAGTTCGGCGCGGTCTACGGCGTGGAACAGTACCTGCCCGACCGCCGCGTCCGCTGGGCACCCGTCGGCGTGGATTGCAAGCTTGGCCACTGGTATCAGGATGGCCCGGCGATCTGCTTCAAATACGAAGACGACATCGAGCCCGATTGCTGGATCATCGCGCAAGACGGATTGGGTTTCAGCGCGCGCTATACCACCAACCCGCCCGAAGCCGACCCTGTCGTTGTGGCCGAGACACCTGATCCCCCTGCCTGCTTCGGCCCCGAGGTCGGCGTCTGATGCGGCACCGTCTTGCAGCCTTGATCCTCCTTGCAGGCTCCGGCGCCGCGCTGGCAGAGTCCGATCCGCCGCTCTCCGTGCAGGATTTCGAAGCCTTCGTCGAAGGTCGAACGATGGACACCTACGACCAGACCGGCCGCTACGGCGTGGAAACCTTCCTGCCCGGTCGTCGCGCAATCTGGCGCGATGCCGAGCAATGCCTGGAAGGCACCTGGCAACCCGAAGGTGACCTGATCTGCTTTGACTACCAGGGCGACCCGCTGCGGTATTGCTGGACCTACCACGACCGGGGTGGCTGGCTGATGTCCTGGGAAAACGGGGATCGGGCGAACGAGCCGATCATGCTGTATCCGTCCGAAGAGGTCGTCACTTGCGAAGGCTACTTCGGCGTATGATGCGGCGGCTCCTCTGCGGCAGCTTAGCCTGCCTCGCTGTGCCCGCCGCAGCACAGGAAAGCCCTCTGACTGGCGACGAATTCGCGGCCATCGTCGAGGGCAAAACGATGGACACTTTCAACGAGACCGGGCTTTTCGGCGTCGAAACCTTCCTGCCCGGTCGCCGAACCCTCTGGCGTGATGCCGATCGCTGTCTGAAAGGCAGCTGGACCGAGGTGGACGGGATCATCTGCTACACCTACGAAGACGTCGATGCCGGCCCCTTCTGCAGCAGGTTCTACGACCGCGGCGGCTGGCTGATCGGGTTCGAGGACGGCATTTGGGGCAATGATCCCATCATGCTCTACCCTTCCGACGATGTCGTGACCTGCGACTTCGTCGGCTCCTGACCGAACCGACCGCCCCATAGGCCTGGGCCGCCCGCCACTCCCCCGATCCCTTTCCACCTTGCCCTTTGCCCAAATACTCCCGCCGGAGGCACACGCCATCCCATCTCGCGCACCTCTGGGACTGGTGCGCGCCCCCAAATTCCTTGCTCAAGGAATTTCAGCCCCGGTCACGCACCAGGCGCTCGGGCCAAAGAAAGTGTTAAGGCTTCCTGAACGTCCGCAGCCAACCCATTGATATGCCTGCGACCACGTGGACTGTCCACCGTGGACAGCAGCGCTCAGAACAGGCTGCCCTGCCCGCTCTCGCCCTCACCCTTCGCCCGTTTTCCGCCCCGGCCCCCGACCAGAAGCCGCCCGTCCCGGAACTCGATCTCCAACGCAGCCGCCCTCTCCGCCGCCGCTTTCGAGGTGACGACCGCCCCATCCCCTCGCACGACCGCGTAGCCCCGTTTCAGGGTCTCCGCATAGCCAAGCGTCGTGCGGGTCCGGTCCAGCGCCTCCAGCCGGTCGATCAGCCGGGCAAGCCGTTGACGCGGCGCCGCGTCCAGTCGTTCCGCCAGTCGCGCCAGATCGCGCCGCCCGTCGCCGACTTTCCGCCCCGCGTCACCCAGCATCCGTGCCAGCGCCGGGGCCAGCCGTGCCGCCACCACCTCCAGCCGCTCTCCCCGCCGCTCCAGCCGCAACAGGATCGCCCGGCCCAGCCGTTCCTCCCGCGCCGTCAGCTGGTCCCGCTGCCGCGCCACCAGGCCCCGCAGCGCTGCTGGCTGCAGCCGGCCCGCCACCCGGTCGAACTCCCGGTGCTTCTTCGCGACCGCCAGTCCCAGCCCTGACCCCAGCCGCATCCCCGCCGCATCCAGCCGTTGCCGGGGCGTCGCAACCAGAGTCTCGACCCGAGGCAATGCGCGCGACAGGTCCCGCAGCCGTTGCCGTCGCAGCACCACCCCCTGCCCGATCCCGCGCGTCAGCCGCGCCCCCAGCGCCTCCAGCGTGGCCAGCAATTCCAGCCGCACCGGCACCGCCAACTCCGCCGCCGCCGTGGGGGTCGGCGCCCGCAGGTCGGAGGCATAGTCGATCAAGGTCGTGTCCGTCTCGTGCCCCACAGCCGAGATCAGCGGGATCGCCGACCCCGCCGCCGCCCGAACGACGATTTCCTCGTTGAAGCCCCAGAGGTCCTCCAGCGACCCGCCGCCCCGCGCTACGATCAGCACATCCGGCCGCGGGATCTGCCCGCCCGGCTCGATCGCGTTGAAGCCCCGGATCGCCGCCGCCACCTGAGCCGCGCAATCCTGGCCCTGGACCGCCACTGGCCAGACCAGCACATGCCGGGGAAAGCGGTCGCGGAGGCGATGCAAGATATCCCGGATCACCGCGCCGGAAGGCGAGGTCACCACCCCGATCACCGTCGGCAAATAGGGGATCGGCTTCTTCCGGGCCGGATCGAACAGCCCCTCCGCCCCCAGCGCCGCCTTCCGTTTCTCCAGCATCGCCATCAGCGCGCCCGCACCAGCGGGGGCCACGTCGTCGACGATCAGCTGATACTTCGACTGCCCCGGAAAGGTGGTCATCCGCCCGGTAGCGACGACCTCCATCCCCTCCTCCGGGCGCACCTGCATCTTCGCGACCTGGCCCTTCCAGCTGATCGCCGCGATGACGCTGCGGTCATCCTTCAGATCAAAATACAGATGCCCCGAGGCCGGACGCGACACCCGCCCCACCTCGCCCCGGACCCGGACAAGGCCGAACTCCCCCTCGATCACCCGCTTCACCGCGCCCGAAAGCTCGGACACGGTGTATTCCGGCTGGTTTCCCTGCGGTGCCGGTCCGTCTTCCATCAGGTCCATCAGTCGCCGCCCCCGTCACCGTCCGGACCGGCCAAAGAGCGATCCGGCTCGGCAGCGCGCAAATGCGGATGCGCCCGGCGATAGAAGGCGTAACTTCCAAGGATCATCACCGCTCCCACAGCCGCAGGGACGATTTGAAGCGACCCAAGTCCCCAGGCTACCAAAACCAAACCTGACGCCTCCAGAAGGCGAACGAACAAGGACGGGCGCGGCCGCCGTGACTGTCGGTCTCGCGACGCATCATTCCCCAGGTCAATCTCGAAATTCGGCACGACGTCGTCTCCTTCCCCTCTGACCTTAGGCCAGAGGGGAAGGAAAGTCCAAGCGGGTCCGCGTCAACCGGCGCGTTGCTGGCCCGTCGTGGATATTATGCGATCTGCCTGTGGACCCGCGCGCACAATCAGGCGGCCACGCGCTGGTGGGTGCCCTCGGCGATTTCCTCGACGAGCTTGGCGCAGAAGGCCGGAAGGTCGTCGGGCTTGCGGCTGGTGACCAGACCCTTGTCGGTCACGACCTCGCTGTCCTCCCACAACCCGCCGGCGTTCTTCACGTCGGTCTGGATCGAGCCGTACGAGGTGACCTTCCGGCCCTTCACGATCCCCGCCTCGACCAGCAGCCAGGGCGCATGGCAGATCGCGCCGATGACCTTGCCGTCGGTCCAGAAGTCCCGGATGAAGGAAATCGCCTCGGCATCGACCCGCAAAAGATCGGGGTTGATCTGCCCGCCCGGCAGGACCAGCGCGTCATAGTCGGTGGCCGATACCTCGGTCAGAACCGCATCAACGGGGACGGGACGGCCCCAGTCCTTGCCGTCCCAGCCCATGATCTCGCCGGATTTCAGTGACACGACATGTACTTCGGCGCCTGCGTCGCGGAGATGTCTCAGCGGAACCTCAAGTTCCGACTGCTCGAACCCGTCGGTCGAAAGAATGGCGATACGCTTGCCCTGAATGGCTGACATGGTCTGCTCCTGTGATGAATGGATGTCGCGGGACAACCGTTCCGGGGGCCAATGGTTCCCCGCGATCCCGCCTTCCGACTGCGTCGTAAAGCCGGTTGAGCGGACAGCCGCGCGCCGCTAGCCTGCCCTCGGCCCCGGAGGTGAGACTTGCAAGACCGCACGCTGATCCTGCACCACGACGACCTCGGCGCCAGTCGCAGCGCAAACCGGGCCTTTGTCGAGCTGTTCGATCTGGGCGTCGTCACCTGTGGCTCGGTGATGGTGCCCTGCCCGTGGTTTGCCGATCTTGCGGCAATTGCCCGCGACCGGCCCGACCTCGACATTGGCGTCCACCTTACGCTGACCTCTGAATTCGCGCGCTGCCGGTGGCGGCCGATGACCGGGGCGCTCGGGCTGACGGACATAAGTGGGCATTTCCCGGCCACCTCGGCCGAGGCTGCCGTCTTTGACCCAGGCCTTGTTCTGGCCGAACTGACCGCGCAGATCGACGCGGCCTTGGGCGCCGGGATCGACGTGACGCATCTCGACACCCATATGCTGTCGCTCTGCTTTCCCACGCTCTTGCCAGTCTACCTGCAGCTTGGCGCGACCTACGACCTGCCTGTAGTGCTGACCCGCGACGCGGGCCGTTTTCTGCCGCGAGGTGCAGACCTTACTGCCGCCTTCCGAACTCTGGATCAGCGCGGCCTGCCGCCGATCCGGAGTTTTCTGCACACACCCTTCGGCAACCTCACCCCCGGTCCCGACACCTATGCGGCAATCTTCGATCAGGCGGTCCCGGGGCTCAATTTTTGCGCCTTCCACTTCGCGGCCCCCGGCGATGTGGACTGGATGAGCGACGACGCCCCCACCCGCATTGCCGAGTATCGCCTTTTCGCCTCAGGCTGGGCCGGTCGCTTCCTGGCCGACAGGGGGTTCCAGCTCTCCGGCACACGCGCGCTCCGCGACCGGATGCGGGCGGGGCATGCGCCCTGACAGGCGACTTGCCCTTGGCAGCCGCGCCGCCTATGAGGCGACAAACGGCGGCAGGGAGCACGCATGAACATCCTGATCCTCGGTTCTGGCGGCCGCGAACACAGCTTGGCCTGGGCAGTGAAGCAGAACCCCAAATGTGACCGGCTGATCGTGGCGCCGGGCAACGCCGGGATCGCGATGCTGGCGGAATGCGCCGACATCGACATCCTGGACGGGGCCACTGTGGTCACGTTCTGCGAGGAAAACGCCATCGATTTCGTCATCGTGGGCCCCGAAGCCCCCTTGGCCGCCGGGGTCGCGGATGCAGCGCGTGCGGCGGGCCTTCTCACCTTCGGACCTTCTGCCGCCGCCGCGAAGCTTGAGGCCTCGAAAGCCTTTACCAAGGAAATCTGCGACGCCTGCGCCGCACCGACAGCCGCCTATGCCCGCTTTACCGAAGCCGCCCCCGCGCGCGACTACATCCGCGCGGAAGGCGCGCCCATTGTCGTCAAGGCCGATGGTCTGGCGGCAGGCAAGGGCGTCATCGTCGCCATGACCGAAGCCGAGGCCCTTGCCGCCATCGACGACATGTTCGGTGGCGAATTCGGCGCTGCGGGCGCTGAAGTGGTGATCGAAGAGTTCATGGCGGGCGAAGAAGCCAGCTTCTTCATCCTGACCGACGGCACCAACGCCCTGCCCGTCGGCACCGCCCAGGACCACAAGCGCGCCTACGACGGCGACACCGGACCCAATACGGGTGGCATGGGGGCCTATTCCCCGGCCCCGGTCCTGACCGAGGCACTGCAAGACCAGGCCATGGAGCAGATCGTCCTGCCCACCATCCGCGAGATGGCCCGGCGCGGCACGCCGTACCAGGGTGTCCTGTATGCCGGGCTGATGATCCAGGACGGTCAGGCCCGCCTCGTCGAATACAACTGCCGCTTTGGCGATCCGGAAGCTCAGGTCCTGATGATGCGCCTTGGCGCGCAGGCCCTGGACCTGATGCTCGCCTGCGCCGAGGGGCGGCTGGACGAGGTGCAGGTCAACTGGGCCGATGATCATGCGCTGACCGTGGTGATGGCCGCGAACGGCTACCCCGGCGCTTATGCGAAGGGCAGCCAGATCCGCGGGCTGGACGAACTGCCCGAGGACAGCCGCCACATGGTCTTTCACGCTGGCACCGCGCAGCGCGACGCCGGCATCATCGCGACCGGTGGCCGTGTGCTGAACGTTACTGCCCGCGGCCCCAGCCTGAACGAAGCGCGCGACGCGGCCTATGCCCTGGTCGACCGGATCGACTGGCCCGGAGGCTTCTGCCGCCGTGACATCGGCTGGCGGGCGCTTTCCAAATAGCGCGGCATTCGCCGCAAGTCCTTTATCTCGTCGTCGAGCCTGCGCCCTCCTCCTCGGCCACGACATGGTGCTCGAACCAGTGGCGCACCCATGTCGCACTCCGGCGGGAGTATTTGGAAGAGGGCAATGCGCATTTGCCCTTTTCAAACAGGCTCGGCGGGCCGATGGTTTTGCCAGCGGTTCAAGAAACCGGATGCACGGGTAGCACTCCCATCCGCCGAGGAGGAGGGCGCAAGCCCCGACGACGAGACAAGGGACTTGCGCGGCACGCGCTCATTTTCGCAGGCGGCGGGGCTTGCACCCTGCCCATGCCTTGCATAAGACGCCCGGGGAATTTGACGGCCCTGAGGAGGGGTGCATGCCGCTTCTGGTGATGAAATTCGGCGGAACCTCGGTCGCCGACCTCGCGCGGATCGAAAACGCTGCCAAGAAAGTGCAGACGGAGGTCGAGCGCGGCTATGACGTGATCGTCATCGTCAGCGCGATGTCGGGCAAGACCAACGAACTGGTCGGCTGGGTCGAAACCACCTCCAAGCTCTATGACGCCCGCGAATACGACGCCGTCGTCTCGTCCGGCGAGAACGTTACCGCCGGCCTGATGGCGCTGCGGCTGCAGGAAATGGGCATTGCCGCGCGCAGCTGGCAGGGCTGGCAGGTGCCGATCAACACCACCTCTGCGCATTCCTCCGCCCGCTTCGTCGACATCCCCCGCGCCAATATCGACGCCAAGTTTGCCGAAGGCTTCAAGGTCGCAGTGGTTGCAGGCTTTCAGGGTGTCAGTGCCGAGGGCCGGATCACCACGCTGGGCCGGGGCGGCAGCGACACCACTGCCGTCGCCTTCGCCGCTGCTTTCGGGGCGGAACGTTGCGACATCTACACTGATGTCGACGGGGTCTACACCACCGACCCCCGGATCAGCCCCAAGGCGCGCAAACTGGACAAGATCGCCTTCGAGGAAATGCTGGAACTGGCCTCGCTGGGCGCCAAGGTCCTGCAAACCCGCTCGGTCGAGCTTGCGATGCGTTACAAGGTGCGCCTGCGGGTCGTCTCTTCCTTCGAGGAGATCGACGAGAACTCTGGAACCCTGGTCTGCGACGAGGATGAAATCATGGAATCGAAAGTTGTGTCCGGTGTCGCCTACAGCCGCGACGAGGCGAAGATGACGCTCTTGAAGGTCGAGGACCGGCCCGGCGTCGCCGCGGCAATCTTTGGCTCGCTCGCCGATGCGGGCGTGAACGTCGACATGATCGTCCAGAACATCTCGGAACAGGACGACCCTGCCGACAAGCGCGCCCATACCGACATGACCTTCAGCCTGCCGACCAATCAGGTCGACCGCGCAAAGATGGCGATCGAAGAGGCCTCCGCCGCGGGAAAGTTCGTCTATACCTCGCTTGTGACCGACAGCGATGTCGCCAAGGTCTCGGTCGTGGGCATCGGAATGCGGTCCCAGGTCGGCGTCGCGGCCAAGATGTTCGCAGCCCTTGCCGCCGAGAACGTGAACATCAAGGTCATCACCACCTCCGAGATCAAGATTTCCGTCCTGATCGACCGGAAGTACATGGAGCTTGCCGTACAGGCCCTGCACGACACGTTCGAGCTGGAAAAGGCCTGAGAGAGGCCATTCCAGCCGCCTGACCTTTCTCAGGTGGCGGGCGCAAGGGCCTGGAACGCAGGCAGGCTGGCCTCGATCATGGCCTCGGTTCCGGTCAGGCTGATCCGGAAATCGCCCGGCCGCTCGAACAGCGTCCCGGGCATGATGAAGACACCGCGCTTGGCCATCGCTGCGGCAAAGGCCGCTGCATCGCCTCCGGGCGCCTTGCCCCAAAGGTAGAAGGTCCCCGCGGGTTTCGTCATCGCGTAACCCCACTGGGTCAGCGCGTCGTACAGCCGGTCGCGCTTGCGCTGGTAGGCGGCGACATCGATCGACACGGTTTCAAGGTCCTTCACCGCATATTGCAGGATCGAATCCGGGAAGGCGCATCCCATCGCCAGCTGCGTCTTCTCGGCAGTCGCGCTCAAGGTGGCGCGGGCTTCCGCTGGCATCTTCGGACCGATCGCCAGATAGCCAAGCCGCAGCCCAGGTGCCAAAAGGACCTTGCCGAAACTGTAGTCGATCAGCGTCCAGGGATAGACCTCGGCCGGGCTGGTGAAGGCAGCCCCGTCGAACCTGATGCGGCGATAGGGCTCGTCCGACAGGATGAAGATCGGGCGACCGAACTCCTCCGACTTTCGTTCCAGCATGGCCGCCAGTTCCTGCAGCCGCTCGCGGCTGTAGATCACACCGGTCGGGTTGTGCGGCGTGTTGACCACGACGATCCGCGTCCGCGACGTGATCGCAGCCTCGATGGCGCCGACATCCAGGTCGAAGTCCGCGTCCCGCAGCGGCACCTTGACCGTCACGGCATGGCACAGCGACGCACTCGTCTCGTAAAGAAACCAGCCCGGCACCAAGGTGATGCATTCATCTCTGGGCTCCAGCAGCATCGTGAAGGCCAGCGTGATCGCGCCATAGGCACCCAGCGTCATGGCAATATCCTCGGGCGCGAAGTCCAGCCCAAGCTCGGCTCGCAAGCCCTCGGCAATGACACGGCGCGGCTCGGCCTCGCTCAGCTTGTAGGCAAACCAGTCCACGCTTTTCGGCTCGATGTGGGTGCGAAGCGCGGCGACCAGGTCGGGCAAGGGCTGCTCATGCGGATTGCCGAAAGTCAGGTCGGCCAGTACCGCGTTATCGGGCACACCGTCCCGGTAGCCCTGAAGGAAGTCGATGACCCGGCGCAAGTCATTGCCGGACGTCACGGCATGATTGGAAACGAGTTTCATGATGCTGCTCCAAGGTCAGGAATTGCGTGAAAAATCAACGACGCCGATCCCCAAGCCAAAGGTATCGCTTGGCGGCTTGTGACCTTCTACACCCCCCGCCGCAAATCCGCACGGAAATCCACAGCCCCTGAACTTGCCCTGTTCCCGAAGCGCCGCCCGCTGGCGGGCAACACCAGTTGATTTGGGTCATGGCGCCTCACGCGATCTTGCCGTCATAGTCTCGGCGGGCCGCCGCCCTTCAGCATTGACTGGGAAAGGCACCATGAAACGCGTCTGCATCCTTGGAATCTCCGGCAAGCTTGGCCAGTACATGATCGGCCATGCGCTGGACCGTGGCTATCAGGTGCAGGGAGTCTGCCGCCCCGAAAGCGTGCCAAAGCTGGCCCGCTGGGGCGACCGCATCCGCGTCTTTCCCGGCCGCGCCGATGACCGCAACGTCGTGGCGGAGGCGCTCAAGGGTTGCGACGGTGTGCTCACTGTCCTCGTCCCCTGGGGCGTGAAGGGCTATGCCACCGGCACCGCGAAGGCCGTCCTTGACCTCGCCGATCCCGGCGCGCGGCTGGTCTTTTCCTGCGGCTGGCACGTCACCCGCGACGGGCTGGACCGCTATCCACTTTCACTGCGCCTGCAGATGCGTATCATTCCGCCGCTGGTCAAGCTGCTCCGCATTGCCGACATCGGCGATCAGGAACGCGCCGCCGCGGCGATCTTCGCCTCGCCCCGCGACTGGACCGTCGTGCGCGGCAGCGACCTTGAGGAAGGACCCTCCGAGGGCCTGCCCGTCTGGTCCGTCCATGTCGGCGACCGGGTATTGGCCTCGAACCGCACCCGCCGCACCGATTTCGCGCTGTTCATGGTTTCGGCCCTGACCGACAACAGCCTGATCCATCAGGCCCCGGCTATCGTCAGCCGTGCCGCACCCTCGGCGCAGACTGCATCGGTCGCCTGACCAAAGGACACCCCTTGGTCAGGCCTATGCGCGTGAAGGCTCAGCCCTGCGGCGGCTTGTAAGCGCCGGTCACCTTTCCGGCCAAGGTCATCGCGGCCATGGCATCCGCCGCGGTCATCAGTTTCACGGTCGAGGATTTCGAGACCGTTCCGCTTGCCCCGACCGCCGCCGCCCCTGCCATCATCATTTTGTCGTCGACCCCTTCGATCAGGCAGATCACGTCCCACTCGCCGAAGGCAAAGAACAGGTGGTGCAGCTTGCCGCCCAGGGCCTCGATCAGTTTGCGGGCTGCAGCCTCGCGGTCACTGGGACTTGCGACCATCGCTTTGATCGCATCCTTGGAATAGCTCAACTGATACAGATAGAAAGCCATCTTCCGTCCTCCCGTTTTTCTCTTGGATGACGCGTCCTGCCCGGAACGGGCTTCTCCCGGTCAAGGCCAGTGCGCGAAGAAGTCAGAGTTTCTCGTCGTGGCCGACCGCCAACCTCCGTCGGCCCGAGGACCATGCGCCCGGTTTCCCGATCCGTCGAGCAGTCATTGCCGCAAGCCAGCCAAAAACGGGACCTTTTCGACTGGAAGTCGTGTCGCAGACGCAGGCTCCGCTACCCGTCACCACCCTGGCTTGCAGAACCGCTCCGACACTATTCCACGGCGGGTGTCCGGCTACCTGCCCAAGGATCAGGCAACAGTCCACTGCTTTACCCCGCCCGTCGCCATTCCCCTTCCCCACCCAAGGTTGCATCGCCTATAGAGAGGGCTAGACGGAAGGAATGCCCTGATGCCCGAACGGACCGAAAGCGACAGCCGCAAGCTTCTGCGCCGCTTGCGCGACGTGCTGTCCGTCCCGGGCGAGGGTCAGGACCGCCTGGACAGCATCACCCATCTCATTGCCGACAGCATGGGCACCGAGGTCTGCTCAATCTACCTTTTCCGCGACCCCGAGACGCTGGAGCTTTGCGCGACCGAGGGCTTGAACAAGGCAGCCGTCCACCAGACCCGGATGAAGCTGGGCGAAGGTCTGGTCGGTCGCGTCGCCCGCACTGGCCAGCCGGTCAACACCGCCGATGCGCCCTCTGAAAAGGGTTTTCGCTACATGCCCGAGACGGGGGAAGAGCTGTTCTCCTCCTTCCTCGGCCTGCCGATCCAGCGCGTCGGGGAAAAGCTGGGCGTCCTCGTCGTCCAGTCGAAGACCGCCCGCCAGTTTTCGGAAGACGAGATCTACGCCCTCGACGTTGTGGCCATGGTGGTGGCCGAGATGACCGAGCTTGGCGCCTTCACCTCGGGCGACGGCGCGATGCGCGCGCTGCACAAGCAGCCGGTGCTGTTCCGCGCGACCTCGGGCCAGGAAGGTGCTGCCGAGGGCCGGGTCTGGCTGCACGAACCCCGCGTCGTCGTGACCAACCCGGTCGCCGACGACCCGCTGACCGAAATCGACCGCATCAAAGCCGCGGTGGGTGAGCTGCGCGTGTCGATCGACGACCTTCTTGAAGCCCAGGCGCTGGACAAGGACCAGAAGCAGGTGCTTGAGGCCTACCGCATGTTCGCCCATTCCCGCGGCTGGCTGCGGCGGATGGAAGAGGACATCATGCGCGGCCTTTCGGCCGAAGCGGCGGTGGAAAAGGAACAATCCGCTGCCCGAAGCCGGATGGAACAGGTCCCCGATCAGTACCTCCGCGAACGGCTGCAGGATCTGGACGACCTGTCGAACCGCCTGCTGCGCATCCTGACCGGCCAGGGCCGCGACACCGGGGCCGAAATGCCGGACAACCCGGTCCTCGTCGCCCGCAACATCGGCCCGGCCGAACTGCTGGAATACGGGCGCAAACTGAAAGGCGTGGTGCTGGAAGAAGGCTCGGTCGGCAGCCACGCCGCCATCGTCGCCCGGGCGCTGGCCATTCCGCTTGTCATCAACGCCCAGCGCTTGGTCGCCGAGGCGCTGAACGGCGACCACATCCTGGTCGACGGCGATCAGGGCATCGTCCATCTCCGCCCCGAGGAAACCGTCGCCCGCGCCTTCCGCGACAAGATCGCCATGCAGGCCGAGGCGCAGAAGCGCTATGCCAGCTTGCGGACCCTGCCCGCGACCACCCTCTGCGGCACCACGATCTCGCTGCACATGAACGCAGGGCTGATGGCCGACCTGCCCAGCCTCGAAGGTTCGGGTGCCGAAGGGGTGGGCCTTTTCCGGACCGAGCTTCAATTCCTCGTCCGCTCCAAGATGCCGCAGCGTGCGGAACTTGCCGCACTTTATGCCCGCGTGATGGATGCCGCCAAGGGCAAGCGCGTGGCCTTCCGCACCCTTGATATCGGGTCCGACAAGGTCCTGCCCTATATGAAGCCGCCAGAGGAGCCGAATCCGGCGATGGGCTGGCGGGCGGTGCGCGTCGGCCTCGACAAGCCGGGCGTGCTGCGGATGCAGATTCAGGCGTTGATCCGGGCCGCGAACGGGCGCCCCCTGACGATCATGTTCCCCCTCATCACCGAGATGAGCGAATTCCAGCAGGCCCGCAGCCACGCCCTGCGCGAATTGCACCGCGAACGATCGCTTGGCCATGTGGTGCCCGAACGGATCGAGATCGGCGCGATGATGGAGACGCCGTCGCTTGCCTACGCGTCCAAAGCGTTCTTCGAGCTGACAGATTTCATCAGCGTAGGCGGCAATGACCTGAAACAGTTCTTTTTCGCCGCCGACCGCGAAAACGAACTGGTCCGGCGGCGTTACGACACGCTGAACCTCACCTTCCTGTCCTTCCTTGAACATATCATTGCCCGCTGCAACGAGACCGGAACGCCCCTCTCCTTCTGCGGCGAGGATGCCGGGCGGCCGATCGAGGCCCTGGCCCTGGCGGCCATCGGATTCCGTACTTTGTCGATGCGCCCGGCCTCGGTCGGGCCGGTGAAGGCCTTGTTGCGCAAGGTTGATCTGTCCGAGGCGCGTGCCGTGATCGACCGCGCCCGCGGCGAGGGCGCCGAAAGCGCGCGGCCGGCACTGATGGACTGGCTGACCACGGTCGGGGAGTGAAACCTCAGGTCGCGGTCGCGATCAATCCGGCCCGGTAAAGCCGTTTCAAGAGCGCCAGGATGTCGCTGGCAACCTGATCTGGCGGGGTGTTGGGGAAGGCTTCGACCATGATGTCGACCACTTCGCGCACCGGCATGGGATCTTCGATCAGCGCCCAGATTGCCGCGGCAAGCGGGTCCATCCGGTGAATGGCCCGGCCATCGGCATCGGCCAGATACATCGTCCCGCCGATCGGTAGGGCAAGGGTGCCCATGCGCTGGCCTACCCGGCCATCGGTGGGCAATCTCTTGCGAACCGGCGGGACCACCTCGACCATGCGGAACGTCAGCCGTTCGTCGGACGTGTCGCGCGCACCCGCAGCCGTCAGATCGGAAAGACCGCTGCGCAGGGTCTCTACGGCGTCCTCCAGAGCGCAATAGGTCAGGCGGTAGACCTGAAGATCGGTCAGCATCGCGGCCATCACCTTCAGAATATCCCCGGAATGACGGTCGCGGGTGAAGTTCTGGAACAGAAGCGCATCCATCGCCTGATCGGGCGCGACCGGATCAAGGCGGGCGGTCACCGGCTCGTCTTTCCGGTCCAGGATCACGAAAGCCCCGATGGGCAGCGATGCGCCGTGCTGCGGCTGGTCCGGCAGGCTGAGATACTGGTACTGGCGGTTTGCGGGTCCGGCCACCACAGTGACCCAGTCGCGAAATGCTTGCCCCGCCCGTTCCGGCAAGGGCAGGCGCAGCCTTGGCGCAAAGCCCATCGCCAGCCCGTGCGCGCGCTGGCCTGCGTCGAAGAAGATGGGGATCACGTCGTCGCTGAAGACAGGATGGCCCGCCTGGGCAAGCGCCGCGGACAAGGTGCTTTTCCCGGCCTTGCGGATGTTCGGGAAGATCACCAGCCGGTCGCCGAAGGCCACGCCCGCCGCATGCAGGCAGATCAGCTCGGGTCGTTCGGCCGGCAGGGCAAGCGCCATTGCGGACACCACGTCGCAGACCGCATTCACCGGATCGAACCTGCGCCGCGGTCGGTCTTCGATGTGGCAGTCGCACCAGAACAGCGGCTCGCCCGCCTCACCGGTTATGCTGAAGAATGGCGGGGTGTCCGAAGTGCCCGTGGCGTGCGGCCAGCCCGACGCGACCTTGTGCAGCACGGGCAGGACAGCCTCTGCGGCTGTCAGCCGCAGTGGCGCGCTCACTCCTCGAAAGACGATATCCTGCACGCGCCTTTGGTCCGTCTTGGCTTGTCCCGGCGCAAACTGGCCGCGCCGGGACATTGTGGTCAAGCCCTCAAAGGGCTGATCGCGTCAGGGCGTCGTGACGGTGTCCCCGCAGCCCGGATCGTCGTCGGTCGGGCCAGAGCAGACGCTGGCGCTGGAACTGTTGTCGTCCGCGCTGCTGGGGCCGCTCGAATCGCTCGCGCCGCTGGAGCCGCTGGAGGCACTGGAGCTGCTGGTGCCGCTCGAACCGCTCGAACCACCGTCCGAGTCGCCGCCGCCCGAGCTGCTGGACCCCTTGGCCTCCGCGACGCTCAGCGTGGTCAGCGCCGGGGCAACATAGGCACCAGCGGCCAGCGCGAGGATGCTCAGCAGCGCCTTGCGGCGGGCCGGGACGTTCTCATTGGAATCGCTCATTGTCTTTCCTCTCTTCGTTACTCGTTCCGCTGCATGGAAAGGCTCACGCTTCCCGTTTCGCTCTATCTTGATGCAGGGTTGGCAACGGGCCAGCAACTTACCAGAGGTTTAAATTACTGTCATAAACCCAAGGTATAAGCGTGAGTCTGCCATCCTGATGTCCGCCCGGCGGAGGTCGAAGTGTTGACAAATGGTGAATAAGCACCGGCAAGTCATTGTTTTTATTAAGGTCCGCCATCTGTCCACACGCGGACATCCGGCCGTCAGGCAAACAACTCCTGATTTAGTCTCCGCAGCTCGGCCTTCTGCACTTTTCCCATCGCATTCCGCGGCAACTCATCCAGAACCAGCACCCGCTTGGGGATCTTGAAGGCCGCCAGCCGGTCGCGCAGCGCGGCCCGGACCGAATCTTCTTTCAGCGCGGCCCCCTGCGCCGGCACCAGACAGGCCACGACAGCCTCGCCAAAGTCGGGATGCGGTACGCCGATCACGGCGCTGGCTGCGACCCCGGGCAGGTCGTCCAGCGCGGCCTCGACTTCGGCCGGGTAGACGTTCAGCCCGCCGGTGATCACCAGATCCTTGGCCCGACCCAGGATCGAGAGGTACCCCTCTGCATCGAAGGCCCCCATGTCGCCGGTGATGAACCAGCCATCCCGGAACTCTTCAGCGGTCTTTTCCGGCAGACGCCAGTAGCCCTTGAAGACATTGGGACCACGCACCTCGATCGCTCCCGCTTCTCCTTGCGGCAGCACCGAACCATCCGGCCCGGCGATCCGCACCTCGACCCCCGGCAGCGGCATCCCCACCGTCCCGGCCCGCCGCGCACCGTCATAGGGGTTAGAGGTGATCATGTTGGTCTCGGTCATGCCGTAGCGTTCGAGGATCGCGTGACCCGTCCTCTCGCGCCACTCGGCATGGGTCGCGGGCGACAGCGGGGCCGAGCCCGAGACGAACAGGCGGACATGCGCGGTCACATCACGCGTCAGGCCGGGGTCGGACAGAAGGCGCGCGTAGAAGGTCGGGACGCCCATCATGACCGTGGCCCGTGTGAGAGCGGTCAGCACGGCGGCGGGCTGGAAGGCCCGCTGGAAGATCATCGATGCGCCGGAAAAGAGGACGCAGTTTGTTGCCACGAACAGTCCGTGGGTGTGGAACACCGGAAGGGCGTGGAGGAGGACGTCCGTTTCGCTGAACCGCCAAAGGGCCACCAGCGCCTCGGCGTTCGAGGCAAGGTTCTCGCGGGTCAGCATCACTCCCTTTGATCGGCCCGTGGTGCCCGAAGTGTAGAGGATGGCCGCGAGGTCATCTGGGCCGTGGGCGGGGTCGGGGAAGTCAGCGGGCTGGTCGGCCGACAGGGAAAGGAGCGCCGGAAGCTCCATCACCCGAGCGCCCAAGGCGGACAGGCCGCCAACCCGGTCCGGGTCAGTCACGGCCAGTGCGGGTTCTGCATCGCGCAGGAAATGCTCGGTCTCCGCCACGGTGTAGCCCGGGTTTACCGGCAGAAAGATCACGCCCGCGCGCAGGCAAGCGAGGTAGAGCGACAGGACTGCGTCGCATTTCTCGACCTGCAGGAGCAGACGATCGCCTTTGCGCAGGCCCAGCGACAGAAGCGTGTTGGCAAGCCGCCCGGTCTCGTCCAGCAGCGCGACATAGCTTGCCCCGCCCTGGATCCAGATCCGCGCAGGATCGGCCGCCATCTTCTTCAGCTTTGCGATGACATCGGTGCTCATCCCGCCCTCCGGTTTGGATGCGGGCATTTACCCAAGCGCCGGGGCGGACTGCAACCGGATCAGGCCTTGACCACTTTGGGTGGCATGGTGGCCACGCGGAACTCGGCCTCGACGGCCTCGGACCCGTGGACCTTCGCAAGGTTCAGAAGGGCAAAGCGGACACGGGCGATCTCGCGGTAATAGGACAGGAAAGCCGCGTTCATTGCGGCACCCGAGATGGCGCCAAGGACGGGGACAGCCTGCGCGGCAAGCTTCTGGCCCAGGACCGCGGCAAGCCGTGGCGCGATGGCCGTGATCAGGTTCTGCACCGCAGAGCCAGTCAGCGCGATGCGCGAGGCGACAAACGAGGTGTTGACCCCGTCGTCCTGCGCAAGAGGGCTGCCCGCGGCAAAGACCTGCAGGCACTCGGCGCGAACCCAATCCTCATCCGGGTCGAGACCCGCATCCCTGGCCTCGGCCCGGATCGCATTCAGGAACAAGGTCACCGTCACCGGCAGCTCGGCAATGGCGGTCGGCAGGCCACCGAAGCCGCCGGCAGCCCCGGTGGTGATGACCGCAGCCAGGGGCCCGCGGGCGCCAAGATCAGGCGCGCGGGCGGCAAGACCGTAAGACGTCTCAAGCGCCTGGGCGGTGACCCTCTCGATCTGGCTGCGCACCGAAGGGGGCAACACAGACATCTGGCCTTCCAGTGTTGAGCCAAGGCGGTTGACCAACCGGATGACCGGCCCGTTTGCACGCTTGTAGCGGCGAGCAAGCTCGGCCACCTGAGGCGAAAGGTCGGAAGCGTCGGGAAGGATATCGTTGTCCATGCGCTTGATATGGGGTGGTTTGAAGGCCCTGCAATGGGTGGCAGGGGGGATCAGGTCGCTTTGCTGACCATGCCGGTGACACCGGTCCAGGACCCGGTTTTCAGGTCCAGCCCCAACACGCGGTCGGGGTTGGTCGGCGGCGGCATTTCGACGCCCTCCAGCTTCTTGAACCCGAAGCGCGAATAATACGGTGCGTCGCCAACCAGCATCACCCGCTCCCAGCCCAAGCGCCGTGCTTCGGCCAGGCTTTCGTTGATCAGAAGCGCGCCAAGCCCTTCGCCCTGGTGGGTCGGGTGGACGGCCACAGGTCCAAGGAGGAGGACATCGTGTTCGCCGATCAGCGCGGGCCAGTAGCGAATGACGGCGGCCAGGGCACCTTCATCGTCGCGCAGGGTCAGGCACAGGGGTGCGACGGTTGGCACGCCCTCACGCAGGCGGTAGGAAGAGAGCGCGGTACGACCGGGGGCAAAACAGAGGTCGTAAAGGGCCTCGACCTCCCACCAGTCGTCTTCTGTCTCTTCCTCAAGCCGGTACACGCCTGTGCTTTCCCCACCCGTTCCGCCGTTTCGAATCCGCTGGAACCGGCCCGTAACATGGCGCAGTGTCGGGATCAATTTGTGAAAGGCTCATGAATGTTCTACCGCCCCGCCGATGGCCATGGGCTGCCGCACAGCCCGTTCTCGGCCATCGTCTCGCCCCGGCCGATCGGATGGATTTCCACCCGCGCCGCGACGGGCGACAACCTTGCGCCCTACTCGTTCTTCAACGCCGTGGGCTACACGCCGCCGCAGGTGATGTTTGCGGGCGACTACCGTGACAGCATGATCAACGCGATGGAAAGCGGGGTGTTTGCCGTGAACATCGTGGCCGAGGCGGCGCTTGAGGCGATGAACGCGACCTCGGCCCGGTATCCGCGCGGGACCGATGAGTTCGCGGCAGCAGGCGTGCCCAAGGCGGAATGCATGGCCATCAATTGCCCCCGGGTTGCCGACGCGCCCGCCACTTTGGAATGCTGGGTGGTCAAGCTGGTCGATCTGCTGGGGCCGGAAAAGGTGTTGATTGGTGAGGTGGTGGGCGTCCACATCCGCGACGACTGTCTGGTCGATGGCCGCCTGGATCCGACCCGCTACGCCCCCGCCGCGCGGCTCGGCTATCACGACTACACCTTCGTCCGCGAGATCCGCGAGCTGCGCCGCCCGAAAGACCCCGCCCAGGGATGACTCCGACCCGCCGCAAGATCGTCTATGCCGTGACATTCGAGACCCTGGGAACGCTGGTCGTGTCGACCTACCTCTGGCTGGTGTCCGAGGCGACCCCGGCCTCTTCCTTTGCGCTGTCGATCCTGACCGCAACAATCGCCCTGTGCTGGAGCTTCGCGTTCAACACAGCCTTCGAGGCCTGGGAGGCGCGGCAAGCGGTCAAAGGCCGCTCTCTGATCCGGCGTACGGCCCATGCCATCCTGTTTGAGGGCGGGCTGGTGCTGATCTTGTTGCCGGTCATGGCCTGGTGGCTGCAGGTGTCGCTTTTGCAGGCGCTGGTCTACGAGGCCGGGCTGATCGTCCTGTTCATCGTCTACACCTACCTCTTCACCTGGGGCTTCGACCGGATATTCGGCCTGCCTGCCTCGGCCCGATAACCCCTGCGCCCTTTGGTCTTGCACCCAAACCGGCAATCTGTATAAGGCCGCATCCTTTCCGTTTATCCATGAACCGGCGATGCCTCTCGTGGACGGGCTGCGGAAAGGCTCTTCGCCCGTCCTATGAAGCCGCCCTGAAACGAAGGAAGTGCGCATGCCTCTTTACGAGCATGTCTTCATCTCGCGCCAGGACTTGTCCAACGCGCAAGCCGAAGGCCTTATCGAACATTGTCGTTGAGAACGAGTACTGGGGCGTCAAGACGATGGCCTACAAGATCAACAAGAACCGCAAGGGCCACTATGCCTTCCTGAAGTCGGACGCGCCTGCCGCGGCCGTTCAGGAAATGGAACGCCTGATGCGCCTGCACGACGACGTGATGCGCGTGCTGACCATCAAGGTCGACAAGCACACCGAGGGCGTGTCGGTCCAGATGCAGAAGCGCGACGAGCGTGAAGAGCGTGGCGACCGCGGCGACCGTGGTGGTTTCGGCGGCGAACGTCGCGAACGCCCCAGCTTCGGTGGTGACCGCGGCGACCGTGGCGACCGCCCGTCGTTCGGCGCTCCGCGTCGTTGATCTGAGAAAGGACACATATCATGGCGAACAAACCGTTTTTCCGCCGCCGCAAGGTTTGCCCCTTCTCGGGCGACAATGCTCCGGCAATCGACTACAAGGACACGCGTCTTCTGCAGCGCTACATCTCCGAGCGCGGCAAGATCGTTCCGTCCCGCATCACCGCAGTCTCGGCGAAGAAGCAGCGTGAACTGGCCCAGGCCTGAAATAAGGAGCACATGACATGCAAGTGATCCTTCTGGAACGCGTGGCCAAGCTTGGCCAGATGGGCGAAGTCGTCAACGTCAAGGACGGCTATGCTCGCAACTACCTGCTGCCGCAGGGCAAGGCGCTGCGCGCGAACGACAGCAACGTAAAATCGTTCGAAGCGAAGAAAGCCCAGCTGGAAGCCACCAACCTGGAAACCCGCAAGGAAGCCGAATCTGTCGGCACCAAGCTGGACGGCCAGACCTTCGTGGTGATCCGTTCGGCATCGGACGCTGGCGCACTTTACGGCTCGGTCACCCCGCGCGACGCCGCGGAAGCCGCGACCGACGCGGGCTTCACCGTCCACCGTGGCCAGATCATCCTGGATCGTCCGATCAAGGACCTGGGCCTGCACACCGTCTCCGTGCAGCTTCACCCGGAAGTCACCGTGAAGGTCCGCCTGAACGTGGCCCGCTCGGTGGAAGAAGCCGAACTGCAGGCCTCGGGCAAGTCGATTGCCGAGCTTGCGGCCGAAGCGGAAGCCGAAGCCGAGTTCGAAATCGCCGAGCTCTTCGACGAAATGGGCGCTGCCCAAGACGGGGCCGACCTCGGCCGCGACTGATCTCGCGCACCAAAACGACCAGACCGCGCCAGGGCAACCGGGCGCGGTTTTTCTTTCTGCGGGTCAGGTAAATCAAGGGATGGAGCGGGCGCCGCACTGTCAGCGGCAACCGCCGCAAAGCTTGCCGCGCGTTGACCAGCCCGTGTCGGGCGCAGGATAGCCCCGGTGTCCCGCCCGGATAGCGTGGCCCCCATGCAGATGACAGCCACCCACCGCGGTATCCTGGCCCTGACCTTGGGCATCGCGATCTTTTCGGTCCAGGACGTCATCCTGAAGCTTCTGTCGGGTGACTATCCGCTGCACCAGGCGATGCTGATCCGCAGCCTCACCGCGCTCCCCTTCCACCTGGCCATCGTCTGGTGGTTCGACGGCAGGCTCTCGACCATCACCACGCCGGGCTGGTGGAAGATGCTGGCGCGCGGCCTGCTGAACTTCGTGGCCTACACCGCCTATTACCTGGGTCTGGCCTATCTGCCCCTGGCCGACACCATCGCGCTGTTCTTCACCAGCCCGCTCTTCATCACCCTGGCCGCCGTCCTGATCCTGCGCGAGCGGGTCAGCAC